>JAEEGJ010005877.1_pt1 | contig 37729 bp, 33 predicted proteins | sample 8958761 | NCBI WGS metagenome assembly JAEEGJ01 (sample SAMN16246546, study PRJNA631951) | gut metagenome | biome: gut microbiome; feature: rumen; material: RS-attached | host: Bos | place: Iran: Karaj | collected 2018-10
GCCAAAGGAAAGGCTTTAGCAAAATCTTCGTTAGAAAATAGTTCTATCTTCATTTCAGTATTATTATTTTAATAGCGGAGTAATTTCAATCACTGCTGAAAGCATTATGATATTGGTTCTGCAAATTGTAATTTACTTTATTAGCCTCATGTTAAGCAAATCACACAATTCCTGCGGCTTTATGTTGAGACCATCCGCTGGCAAGGATTCCTGAACCCCAGCTATACTTTCATTCAACTTCCGAATGGTGCGACCTGCACTGCTTGCATCACTCATCTTCTGAAACTCTACTTCTTTCTTATATTTTATACCTATCTGCTTAGATGACCCCACATTGATCAGATAGAATTCTTCCACATCTGCAAAATGGACCTCCCATTTCTTCATTCCACTATCCACCAAAACAGATTCGTCTGTAATGATATAATAGGCTTTGTGAGCGATTCTTTCTCTCAGTATGAGGAATAACACGAAAAGTCCACCTCCGCCAAAGAATAAGATGCCTGTCCATGCAAAGAATGACTTTTCTCCATGCAGAAGCATCAAAACTCCCGTTGCAGCAAACATAAAACATACAGCCATCAAGGCTATGTTTTTCCAAATTGAATGATATATTCTTATCTCTCTCATTAATTCTTGCTTTGGCAAGCGACTTAAGTCGATTACCTATTTATCTGTCTATTTGTTTCTGCAAAGGTAGATAAAAATCTCGACTCATGCGAGTCTTTGGGGATAAATAAAGTTAATGCTTGCTCTAATTGGGGTCATCGCTCATCAACAGTTTCATTCAGGCTCACAGGGGGACTGTCCCCATGTGAGCAGGAATAGACACCCTTTCTGGGATTGAGTATCTTTGCGTTGTTTGTATAGTAGTGCAATGACTTCGTTATCTTTTTACTATCGTCAAATCCCGACATCATGAGTAAGGCCTGTACCGTAAATACAGTTCTCGGGCTGTTCAAGATTGCCTGAAATAGATTTATTTGTGAACCCATAATACAATAAATTAATATTTTCAGTTCACAAGAATACATACAACAATTGAAACCGCCAAATTTTTTGAATAAAAGTTGCGGCAGGATATGTGAACGAGGGACTCTGACTTTTGTTGCTCTGGCTCCGCACCGGAAATCGCACAAAACCATTGTTTCGCCCCTTTTTGCGACACATTTTGAAGGCATTCGTCCGTTTTGTCGTGAATACGAGTACCTGTCGCAACAATTGAACAAGAAATGAGGCGCTTTTTGATAGCCACCCGAAAAATACGCAGTACTTTTGCATCGTCAATAAAATGACAACGTTTAACGAAAACGGAAACAATAACAATTATTAAAAAAGAAAAGGATATGATTAATAAAAAGTATTTCCTGATAACGATTCTGGCACTGATGATGTCGGCAGTATGTTTTGCAGGTTCATATTCCAATCCTACATTTGCCAAAAGATTGCCTCAACCCGCAAAGGTGTTTATTAAGGAGAAATTCCATAATGCCACCATTGTGTCGGCAAAGAGAGAGGTGGACGCCTACGTGTGTAGGTTGAATAATGGCATAGAGATAGAGTTCAACCTGAAGGGTGTGTGGCTGAAGATAGATGGCAGCGTGAGGACTGCGTTGCCTGCTTCAGTGATTCCCGTCAACATCAACAAATATGTAAAGGAGAATTATCCGGAGTTCGACATCACTGAGATTGAGAAAGGCCGCTACGGCTATAAGGTGGAGCTCTCGAATAAGCGCAATCTGAAGTTTAACCACCAAGGAAAGTTTATAGGCAAGAATCATTAATCATATCAACAACAGTATGGAACAAGAGAATTTGGAAGATATTCTGAAGACTTTCGAGCCCATCTCGTTAGAGCAGATGAGCAGCGTGAAGCTGATGAACCGCACTGATACGAAATTCGTTACCACGCTGGACAAGCTCAAGCAGCTACTGAAAATGGCGAGCGATGAGTATTACGTGCAGGAAATCGACGGGACGCGCAATCTGGAGTACGACACCACCTACTTCGACACGGAAGACTTCAACATGTACTGCATGCACCAGTGGAAGCATACAAACCGCCAGAAGATTCGTTTCCGCACATACTGCATCAGTGGACTCCAGTTTATGGAGGTGAAGACCAAGAACAACCACAAGCGTACCAAGAAGCAGCGCATCAAGGTGAACGACATGGATCTGACGGACGAAGAGAAGCGCGACTTCCTGGGCAAGCACCTGCATTACGACGTTGACAGGCTGCAACCTGCGCTGAACAACCATTTTGCACGCATCACCCTGGTGAACAAAGGCATGACGGAACGACTGACCATCGACAGTGGCGTTCACTTCAATAATCTTGCCAGCGGACAGCAAATGGATATGGACGACTTGGTCATCATTGAGCTGAAGCGCGACGGGCATGTCTTTTCGCCCATTCTCACTAAGCTGAGAGCGTTGCACATACATCCTCACGGTTTCTCAAAATACTGCATAGGCTCTGCTCTCACCAATAGGAAATTAGCCTTCAATCGCTTCAAGCAAAAAGTCATTGAGGTAAAAAATCTGACGGGAATAGAAAACCTGAAACCACAGACATTTATTTAAATAATAAATAGTAAACATAAAACAATAACAATAAAAAAATCAGCAAACAATGGAACAATTTGTTTTTTCACCCGATTTCGGCGATACAATGCTACGATTCGCCATCTGCATTCTCGTAAACTGGTTCATCGTACACTTCCTCTATTACAAGAAGGGGCAACGTCGTGACTTCTACTTTACGTTCATGCTCATCTCTGTAGTGCTTTTCTTCCTGGTATCCATGATGATGAGTATGGATCGTGGTAAGGCTACGATGGGTGTAGGTCTCGGTCTGTTTGGCATCTTCTCCATCATGCGCTATCGCACCGACACGATGCCCGTTCGTGAAATGACCTACATCTTCATCGTTGTCAGCCTCTCGGTTGTTCACGCCATGGCATCTTCCCTGGGCATTGACGAATTTGGCCAGCTCGTAGGCACACCTTTGCTTGAGATTATTTGCATCGACGCCGTTACCATCATTGCCGTGGCAGTCTGCGAGGCTTTGCTCAAGTCGGAGACATCCAAGATTGTGCAGTACGACCGCATTGAACTCGTAAAGCCTGAGAACAAGGCGGAACTCATCGCCGATCTGGAAGGGCGTCTGGGACTCGAGATTACCAACGTTCGCGTGGGTGCTATCGACCTGCTGCGTGATATGGCTATCCTGCGTGTCTATTACAAAGGAACCGACAGTGGCGACGTTAAGAACATGCTGAAAATCAATAAAAGCGAGTATGCTAATGTGTAACCGCAAGAACAAGTTAGTGCGGCGGTCAGTCGCACTAATTATAATAGCTCAATGTTCACTCCTGAATGCATACGCCGGCGACGAATTTGGCATTTGGGGAGAAATGAGGGCAGAGAAGGAGCTCGGCACCCGATGGGGCGTTGGCGCAGAAATGGAGTACCGCAGTCGCGACAACCTCAAGACATCCGACCGGTGGGGCTTTGGCTTCGACGCCAGTTACAAGATTACCCCCTGGCTCAAGGCTTCGGCAGGCTACGTGCTGCTCCGAGACCATAACTACAAAGAGAACTCCGAAAGGACGATATATGCCGATTACTGGGGAACACGCCATCGCTTCAACATGACACTCACGTCATCTGTCACATGGAAACAGTTTACATTCTCACTGCGTGAACGTTGGCAATACACCTACCGTCCTGAGAAGACTGCACAACGCTATTATACGGATACTGGCGAAGAAGCCGACGAGAAAGTCTTCAACGGAAAAGGGAAAAACGTATGGCGCAACCGCATGCAGGTGAAGATGAAACTGAGCACGGTCTTCCACCCCTACGTGAATGCGGAATCCTACGTTGCCACGAGTCTGGAGAAAATGAGATACAACGCTGGAACAGAGATCGTTCTCGACAAGCACAACAGCTTCGATGTGAAATATATCTACCAGCATAGATGCGGAGAGGGCGACGGAGAGCCCGACCGTCACGTGATTTGCTTTGGTTATAATTATAAATTCTAAAAAACAATTAAGACATGAAGAAGTTTATTATATTAATGATTGCCCTGGTGACTGTGTCTCTTACGGTTCATGCACAGACCAGCGACAGGCTATACTTCGATGGTAAGGAACTCTATGACAGCCAGGATTATCATGAAGCCTACCCCCTGCTGTTGAAGGCTGCAGTGATGGGCCATAAGAAGGCGCAATACCGAGTGGGCCGCTGTTACGACAAGGCTCATGGCGTGGCGCGAAACTACAAAAAGGCCTACTATTGGTATCTAAGATCTGCCAAGCAAGGCACTGGTAAAGCCATGTACCAGGTTGGCAAGTGCTACAAACAGGGTAAAGGAGTGGTAAAAGACTACCAGAAGGCATTCGCCTGGTACGGCAAAGCAGCCCAGCAAGGCAATGCCGACGGACAATATGCCGTTGGCAAATGCTACCTGAAAGGTCATGGCGTTGACGCCAACCTGCAGAGAGCAAGGGGCTGGATCCTGAAAGCCGTCAAGAATCCCAATGGCGGGTCGGAGGTGTATGCCAAAATAAAGCAGGAAGCCGCCATGGGCGATGCCGACGCCAAAAAAATCCTACAGTTGATCAAATAGATTAAAAACGTAAACAATTAACGAAGATATTGATTATGAAAAAGGTTCTTTTTTTAATAGCTGGTGTAGTTTTAGCAACATCGTGCACCACTCGGATTCAACAAAGTAGCAGAAAGGGTTTCCTGACTATGAAGGAATTGCCTAATGCCATCAAGTTTCTGCCAGCCCCACCTACCTCTGGTGCTGCCTATGACGAGGATGTGAAGTATTACGAATGGGGTAAGGAACAACGTAAAGACCCCAAGGTTAGCGAGAAGTGCCTGAAGCAGGACACCATGGATGTAACCACGATTTTCAATGAAGCCTTGGGCTTTAAGTTGTTGTGTTACCAGAACAAGGAGATCCTCAACCTGGCATCATGGGCGGTGAAGGATGCTCGCAAGGTGTCAAATCCTGCCAAGGATTACTATAAGCGCCTGAAGCCCTTCCAGGTATTCCACGAGGCTTCTCTTAAGGATGACGCAGAAAAGGCCGTAAGCTCCAGCACCTTCGCTTACCCCAGCGGTCATGCCGTGCGTTCCTGGACGTATGCCTTTGTGTTGGCCGACGTAGCGCCGGAATATACCGATGTTCTTAATAAATGCGCCAACGACTATAGCATGGGACGTGTCATCATGGGTCGTCACTGGAAGACCGACATCGATGCCGGCAAAATGGTGGCAGCCAAGGTGTATGAGCAGTTGAAGAAGTCGCCAGCTTATCAGGCACAGCTTAAGTTAGCTCGCGAGCAGTATAAGACTGTACAAAAGAAGTAAAAAGAGCTCCCCTCGTGAGCATTAACCTTTTACCGCCGGTCGCGATTGCCCCACTTTTTGTCGTAACGGCCTTCGGTGTCAACCTTGCCGCCGAACATGTTCAGGCGATAGCGCACATGAAGCATGGCATAGCTGTTGATGCTGTTGTAGCGGGTGTCGCTGCGCCCGTTGGCATTCACCCATCGCTCGTAGTTGCTCTGCTGCCCCAAGAGGTCGTAGAAGTTAAGCGCCACGATGAGGGTCTTGCTCTTGAGGAACGACTTCGATATCTGACCGTTCCAGATGAGTTCGTTGGTATTCGAGGAGGGGTCGTTGTAACCTCTTCGGCTATTCTCATGCAGATTGGTGGATAGCTCAAATCCCATAGGCAGTCGCAGCAACATTTGACCTCCATAACTGAAACGCCAGGTGTCGAGATTGGCATTGGGCTGCAACTCATTGCGTGAATGCTGGTAGTTCACGTTACAATCGATGGTCACTTCGAGCCAGTCGTTGCGGTAACTGAGGTTCAGGCGTTGATTCAGGTTGGTGGTGCGCGTGGTGTTCTTCTGGGCATCAGCCTGACGCTGTGCCACGTAACTCACAAAATTATTATAACGTACACGCGTGACCGAACCGAAGTTCCAATGGGCTGCCGAGTCGAGGGCGGTGGTGAAATTAAAGCCACCGTCGGCATTCCAGTTGCCGTTGATATTTTCAGGTCGTGACATGCTTCCGCCTGTCTGCTCGTTGTATCTCACCAGGTTGGAGATGGAGTTGCGGATATGCCTGTAGTTGCCATAAAGCACGATGGAGCGCTTATACTTCTGGATATAGTTCTTGTAATAGACATTCAGCGAGTTGGTGAACTGCGGTTTAAGTCCCGGGTTACCTTGAGTGATGTAGAGGGGATTCGAATCGTCGGTGATATCGAGCAGCTGGGTGATATCAGGCTGACGGGTATCGCCGCGATAATGGAGCCAGATGTCATGCTGGTCGCTGAACTTATAGTGGAAGTCGATGGTGGGAGTGAGATTGACCACATTGCGGATGGTATCCACATAGATGCCGCGATAGTCTTGAATGAAATTAGAGCGCTGGGGCTGTACGAGGAATCCCAGGTTATAGTCGTATTTCTCCTGTCGGTTGCGTAGGTTCAGCCGCATGTTGTGCGTGACGTTCTTGTATTCAGAGTAGCGGCTGAGTTCCTTGTCAAAATATTCGTCCATCGTAGTATATACAGGATTCAGCCACGTGTCCCACTCGCGGTATTCTGGCTCAATACCTGAGAAAATGTTTGGCACGTGGTGACTGAAATCGTATGTGTTTCGGTCGCTCTTGTTCTGGTTGTAGCGCAGTTCGTAGTTGAACTGCAGGTGGGCACCCTTCCATAGCGGCTCGCTATAGTTGGCACTGAGCACATAGCCCTTGTTGCTGCTGGGCGTGGTGCTATAGCGGGCAGTGTAGTAGGTAGAGTCTTGCCCGGCTTGATTCTTTATGCGGTGGAGATAGACTTCGTTGTTGGAGGCGTTGCGATTGTCGTTGTCGCCTATGGAACCCTCTACGCGCAGAGTGACATTGCGCCCACGCGGATTCAGCCGACGATAGAATTGCAGCATGGCCCAGGCATTCTTGTTCTCGCCGTAGGTGAGACTGGCTCCCTGGTTATGGTTGACGAGATATGGATATAGTTTCGAATCGGTATCATTTACATAGGCCAACGGGTCATCGACATAGAGATAGGGATCGTCGCTGAAGGTGGCGCTTTGGGAGGTAGAGGTAGCGTCGCTGGTGCCCACGTTGCCGTTGGCACGCATCAGGATATTGGTCAGCGAATCGGGTTTCCACTCCACGCGCAGGTTTCCCCTCCAGTTGTTGCTGCGCGACAGATTCTGAGTACTGTTGTTCGAGAATGTGCGGTTGGTCTCGCTATAGAAGTTCTCGCTGGCATTCTCGTTATGGTTGTCGCCATCGCGGTGGTTCCACCGTATCGAAGCGTCAAGTTTCAGTTTCTTATTGTCGTCGAAGTTGAAGTTGGCACCCAGCATCTTGTTGGCATTCAGGCCTCGACGGTTCCACCAGCCGGCATTCTCCTCCTTATTGTTGAAATTGCCCATCACGACGAAGCGCGTCTTATCCGTAAAACTGCTGCCCATGCCTCGCGAAGCATAACGATGCTGAGTACCGCCCGCCAGGTCGAGATTGGTCATATAGCCGCGGTTCATACCTTTCTTAATAGTAAAGTCGAGCACCGTCTCCTTGTTGCCGTCGTCGATACCCGTGATGCGCGACTGGTCGCTCTGCTGGTCGTAGAACTTCAGGCTCTGGATGATGTTCACCGGCAGGTTCTTCAGCGCCGTCTCCACATCGCCCAGCATAAACTCCTTTCCATCGAGCAGAATCTTCTTCACTTCCTTGCCGTTGACCGTGATGTTACCGTCTTCATCAACCTCGGCACCGGGTATCCGCTTGATCAGCTCCTCAATAGGCGAACCCTCCGGGGTGCGATAGGCATCTGGATTAAAGACCAAGGTGTCTTTCTTCACCACGACTTGCGGCACTTGGGCCGTGACGACCGTCTCTTTGAGCATTACCGTTTCCGGCGATATGAGCAGGTCGCCCAAATCGATCCCCTGATTACGGCGCAAGGTCACTTCTCGCTGGATAGGCTGATAGCCAACTGATGATATCTTCAGTCGGAACACGCCATTCGCTGGGGCTTCAATGGAAAAAGCGCCTTCGTCATTGGTCACAGTACCTCCTACGAAGGTACTGTCGGTTACGGTAAACAACTGCACGGTGGCCTGCATCAGTGGTTCTTTTAAATCGGAGTCAAAGAGCGTACCACTGATGGTAAGCGGTTCGCGGGGCTGTGAATGGATAGCTATCGGAAATAGGCTTGCCAGCAAAAGAAGTAAAATGTATTTACGCATAAATCTATATGACTGCTAACGCCCCGCTTGTATTACAGGCCGTCCATCAGTTTGTTTAAGAGTCAAAATCTTTTGTTTGACGTATAAGGGGAATGATTGTATAATATGCGTATAGCAGTATTAAAATAATTTAACAAAACACGAAAGATTGGATTACCGAAAGCGAGCAGATATCGCGGCATGAAGTTGGTTACTCACAAGGAGGAACCCAGCATCCACTGGTCAACAATTACGTGATCGTCGAGGGCATGGATGGTAAGCGTGTGAACACCTTCTGAGAGACGGACGGAAAGTCGGCGCAAAGCCTGACCGCGAAGCACATTCTGCTTCCATTGCTCGGAGCGGAAAGGTTCTTTCAGGGTATAGACTGTGGCCTCTGACCCGTCGATGCTGACGCTGTAGCGGATATCACCACTATCTACGGCATGGGTGGGGATGAGTGCTGTCTGAAGAATATAGGAGCCAGCCTCTTTCACCGCAAAACGATAAGTAAGCGCTCCGCCCTTCGGCAATGACACGGCATTCATCGAATGACCCAACATCTGGACTGTATGCACACCAGCGGTAGCCTCGGCATAATGGGCTGCCTCATGAATCTCCCAATCGGGGTGGTCCTTACTGACAGCAGCAAGACGGGCACGGACATCTGCAAAGACCGGAAGACGGCGGGGAGCGGCATCCATCAGACCGCGCCATTTGCCGCCGTTCATATTGTTATATCGGGCCGTGAGCTGCTGGATTTCCTCGTAGGCACGATGACTCTCCAGAGAATCGCCCAGAATCTTGCGGCTCATGGCAGCAGCGGCATAGACGGGATACTCAATGGCTGCAAACCAGGCATCCGCCAGTTCGGGACGCACCAGAGGGGCACATTCCCTGATGGTCTTCTTGATTCGGCCAAAAGTTTCCAGGCGGGCTGCAGCCTCAGCAGCAGAAAGCGGCACGTCGGTGACGGGCGAAAGGCCGCGGTCGTATTTCTTCTTATCCAGTTCCACCTGCGTCCAACCCATAAACTCCGGACGGCGTTCTCCACAAAGGCGCCAATAGTCCATCATGGCGGGGAAGAGCCGCAAGCCTGCTTCACGACCAAACTGACGGCAGAGCCATGAGCGATAATGGTCGCAAAGCGTGGAGCCGCTGACGCAATCGATGTTCCATGCCATATCGAGGAAGAGTTCGAGATCGTAGGCAGCCACCTTCACGTCGTGTACGTTGGCAATCCACATCCGACGTACCTGCCGGTCGTAGGCTTCGCGCAGCTCGTTGTAGATAAGTCCGGGCTGTGTGGTGGTGAGCCACAGGTAATCGTGGGGACGGCCCCAATAGCTGAGGTGATAATAGACGGCTCCCCCACCCTGTCGCTGCTGTTCAGGGGGAGAGGCATAGCGCGTCATGTAACCATAGTTGTCATCGCACCACATTAGCGTGACATAGTCGGGCACCCGGAGTCCCATCTCATAGAGTTCGAGCACCTCCTTGTAGGGCACGAACACCTGCGACAGTCCTGCGGGTTCTCCCACATATTGACGGAGAAGCATCTGCTGGTCGTCGATGACTTGCTGAAGAGCGTCGAATTTCTCCTGTTTGGACTGATAGCCTTCCATCGAACTGTCGTGAATGCCTCGCATGCCGATGGTGAAATGACCTGAAACGCGCGAGGCGTTAATCTCTTTGAGGCGTTCTATCCAATACTGCTGCACAGCTGCGCAGTTGGTCTTATAATTGAAGCGCCCACGCTCTTCCACGTTCCACTCGCCTACGTTGTTGCGCATCAGCGGCTCACAATGGGAGGTTCCGATGATTATGCCGCAGGAGTCGGCCATGGCCTTGGCCCCATCCACCTGGAAGAAAGCCACGGTACCCTCGTGCATGGCAGGCCAGATGGTATTGGCCCGCAGACGCAGCAAGAGTTCGAAGATCTTCCGATAGGTCTTGGGTCCTATCTGCCCCTTGGGGCCAGGCTCAAACGTATTGCAGCTCCAGGGACGCGTGCTCCAGTCTTCGTCGTTGATAAAGATACCACGATAGGCCACGCTGGGCGACTGTTCGGTAGAGAAATCGTCGCTGAGGGTGAGCCGGTCTTTCCGTTCGGGCACCACGTCGCCCCACCATACCCAAGGCGAAACGCCAGCCATGCGGGAGAGTTCCAACAGTCCGTAGGCCATTCCCCGTCCGTTGTTACCCTCCACGATAATCTGCCTACCTTTTATATATATACGGAAGCCATCGGGAGCTCCCTTGCCCTGAATCACTTTAATCACAGCCTTGTCAGAGGCCACAGGCACCAAGCCCGTCACCTGCCGCATATCGTCCTTCCACATCTCAAGGGCCGTCATCACCACAGGGTCGGTATTCTTAGGCATCTCATAAGTGACAGGATGCTGCCCGTCGAACCACACCACCTGAGTCCCGCCAGAAACGACCTGTTTTACTTTCTCAAACATGCGCTTGCCTAAGAGTTCAGCCCCTGCAGCATCGAAATGAATCCGGTCACGGCCAAGAGTGGCATCACTCACATCGATAACGTGGAAGTCTGGGTCTTCTTGCTGAAGTTGGTACATAGCGGCAGTCACATTAGGAGAGCCTTGCTTGCTGGCCATTGAGAAGGTACCGCAGATGAAAGGCAGATGGGCATATTTCTGCAGTCCAGTCTTATTCACCAAATAGGTACGCACGTATTCAACCACGGCCTTCAGGTTATCGTGATAACTGTCAGCCTGACTGCGGTCGCTCTCGCCCTGATGCCAAAGCATAAATTTAATGTCGTAGCCCTCAGGCAATTTCGACAAATGATTGTCTATACAGGCACCGATATTCTCAGTGAATGCCTTCAGCAGAGAGAGTCCGCCCTTGTCTGATGCTGCTGTATTTGACAGATAATCTGAATTAGCACTCCAATGCATCTTACTATTACTGTCACAGCGAGGATCAATAGCCGTGCCGCCCAGACTTTCCTTAACGACATAGAAAGGCCGCTTCCACAACCGTTCCAACTCATAATAGACCACGGCATCATAAGCCCAGCACTCCGGCTTCTGACTATAGTTGCGCGGGGCAAAAGGCTCAAAATGCCCTTCCCCCGAATGAACGCCGCTACCGAAACTCCACTGGCAATAACGATAGCCATCACGCTTAATATATTCCGGCAGTTCAGCATTATCCACCCTGCCATCGGTATTACTCTGTCCTGCCACCAGCACGACGGGCACCTCTGCCGACGCATTCAGCGACAGAACCAATAAGCAAAATGCCCAAAATATCTTCCTCATTTCCACTGTAGTTTGCTTTTGTGTGCAAAGATACAAAACTTTTCTCACACCGCAAAATCACTTTCTTAATACTTGGAGAACAACGGAGAAGTTCCTTCCTCAAGTTATAATGGTGAAAAATTTTTTAATAAAAAGAATGTCGGTTTAAAATATTATTGTATATTTGCAACCAGTTAATCAAGGTACTAATTCTAAAAAAAGAAAACTATGGATTTTAGTAAATTAATTTTAAAGCTGTTGGATTTCGCCAAGGACTATATCTTGAATTCTAACAAAAAGGAAATACCCAGACCTCAGGCCCGTCCCGTTCAGCAACCCGCTGCTGCAATGGAAGACGTGGAAATAGAAAGAACAGATGCTGAATGGAAAACCTATTTCAGGGAGATTCTGCAGGATTCATTCTCGTTCTACTCGATCCGTGAAAATGTACCCGTGACAGATTTGGCAGGATTCGCCAATGATGAGTTCAAACTCTACAAGACACGTCCCACCCAAGCCTACAAAGCCGAATGGGGACGGCCCTACTCTTTCGTGCTTGAAAGCGGAGGAAGCGCCAAAGGCGTGGTGATGCTCGGCAACGGCCACAGCCACGACAGCAACGTGAAGTACCTGATTGCAAGGATGTATGCCAAGAAACTGGGCATTCCCTACATAAACTTCTACACGCAAATGCCCAACGATAGGAACTACGTCATCGGACGTATCCGTAAGATAATGGGGTGATAGGTGATGGTGGTTACTCACCACTTAATAACTTAATAACTCAAAAACTTAAATTTGAAAAAGGGGATGCAGCTATGCTGCGCCTGCAAAGGAGGCAGTCCTGTCCGCATAAAGACGTTTTGCAGGTAACAGGACAAGGTATCCTCTCGTGATCAGCAATTTTGCTGATTCAAAATCTTTCCCCTTTTTCATTTTTTATCATGGAGAGCATCCTAACACAACTGACCCGGCAGGAAACATGGGAAGAGTTTCTTGCCTATCGACTCATGAAAGGCCGTTTCACCTGGCATGAGTTCGACGAGGCCGACACATATGTGGAACGGGAAGAGTATCTTCCGTTGGCGCAGAGGATTATTCAGGGAGAAGGTTTGGGCATTCCCCTGAAAAAGATTGTCAACAAGATGGGGACGGGCAAGAAACGGGTGGTTTACAGTTTTGCACACGAAGAAATGACCATCCTCAAACTCCTTGCCTTCAAACTCTATGACTACGATGAATGGTTCGCGCCCAACTGCTACGCCTTCCGCAGGGGCATGAAAGCCAGCGATGCCGTCTTTGACATCATACGGGCCATCGGAGATAAGGAAATGTGGGCCTACAAACTTGACATCCATAATTATTTCAATTCCATTTCCATTGAAATCCTGTTGCCGATATTGGCGGAAATGATGGCCGAAGACCTGCCTTTGTACCACTTTTTCGAAAAGATGCTGACCGAGAAGAGGGTCATCTACAATGGTGAGGCCATCCTTGAAAACCACGGTGTGATGGCAGGCACCCCAACTTCACCCTTCCTTGCAAATGTCTATCTGAAAGCCGTGGACAAATATTTCCATGACGCCCATGTGACTTATGCCCGCTATTCCGATGACATCATCATCTTTGCCCCAGAACGTGAGACACTGGAGGAACATCAAAGGCGGATGGCGGATTTTCTAAAGGAATACCAGCTGGAAATCAATCCCGATAAGGAAAGAATTTATGCACCCGATGAAACCTATGAGTTCCTCGGATTCAAGTGTCATGGCCACGACATAGATATCTCGGAAGCAACCCAAAAGAAGATGAAGGGAAAAATCAGACGGGCCACGAAGAGACTGCTGCGCTGGAGCAGCCGAAACCACACGGAACCCGAAAAAGCGATGAAAGGACTTATCAATCATTTCAACCGCGTCTTCTTTGAGAATGGGGATGCGGAAACGCTCACGTGGTCGAGGTGGTTCTTCCCCGTCATCAACCAAACCGAAGGGCTGAGGGAGATAGACCACTACCTGCAGCAGAACATCCGCTTCCTTTCCACGGGGAAGCACCGCAAGGCCAATTACCGAGCGGACTACCCCCTGTTGAAACGGCTGGGGTACAGGAGTCTGGTAGGCGAATACTATAAATTCAAGAACTCACGGAAGTAACCGCCATGCCGCACAAAGCATCGCCCGATGCGACAGATATGACACCTGAGGGGGCAATTTGTCGCAAGAATCCCAATAGTGCGCAAATACTTGAAGAAAAAAACTTATCGTTATCGCTATGGTTATCGTTTTTTTTCGTATCTTTGCCCCAATATGAACAAGAGATTCCATTCTTTCTCACGCCGACTGACGCGCCGCATCGTGATCACGCTGATACTGATGCTGGCTGTGGTGTTTGCCTGTATCTTCTACCTGACGGTATCCACGACCAAGGAGCTGAACGAGTTTTCGTTCAACAGCATCATGGACGTGCAGAGCGAGATTGTGGAGAAGATGCTCTACGGCGTGGAGCTGTCGGTGACCAGCAGCGTAAGCGATATAGAGAAAGACTTGGCTGAGCCGGAGGCACTCTATGCCTCACTGGAACGGGAACTCAGGGACCATCCTCACATCATGGGATTCTTCACGGCTTTCGAGCCAAACTATTTCGCGGAAAAGGGCCGCTGGTTTGAGCCCTACGCCGTGCGCCGGGAAGATTCCATCGTGAGGAAGCAGGTGGGCGGACCGGCTCACGACTACCTGAAGCGCGAATGGTACCGAAAAGCGCTGCGCAGCGAGGGAGGCTACTGGTCGGAGCCTTATCTGGACGTGGGAGGTTCTGACAGTCTGCTCTGCACCTTTGTCATTCCCGTGAGGGATGCAAGGGGGCGCAAGGTGGGCGTTTTCGGAGCTGACGTCTCGCTCGACTGGCTGCACCGACAGCTGCAGGAAACGGACCGCAAGACCAACATGAAGCGCATCGGGCATAACGGGAGCGACTCGCCGCCGGCCTATACCTTTATTATAGCCAGCGATGCCACCTATATCGTGCATCCTGACAAGCAGCGCGTGCTGAATGAGAAGTTCACGGCCTTCGACATCAACAAGCTGAAAGAGGGATATCAGGAGACGGAACTCAACGGAGAGGATGTCTATGTGTTCTATGAAGACCTCCACAACACGAGGTGGACAATAGGCTTCGTGGTGAAGCGAATGGTGGTATGGATGCCGGTCATCGTCTTCGGCTACATCATCGCGCTGGCCATGGCATTGGGACTGCTGGCAGTATATTTCATCAGCCGCACCACCATCCACCGTTCCACAAGACCTCTCCAGACGCTAGCCCTCAGCGCCGACGAGGTGGCAAAGGGAAACTTCAGCGCTCCGTTGCCCACACTGAAACACCATGATGAGATATACCAGCTGCGCGACTCGTTTGCCAACATGCAGCACTCGCTGACCGGTTATATCGAAAAACTCAAGGCCACCACCGCCGAGAAAGCTACCATGGAGAACGAGCTGACCATCGCCCGAGGCATACAGATGGGCATGGTGCCGAAGACTTACCCGGCATTTCCTGAACGGCAAGACATAGACGTGTATGGCACGATGACTCCGGCCAAGGAAGTGGGTGGAGACCTCTACGACTTCCTGATCCGTGACAACTGCCTATACTTCTGTATCGGTGATGTTTCGGGAAAGGGTATTCCCGCAGCTCTGGTGATGGCCGTGACGCGCAGCCTGTTTCGCACGCTTGCCAACGAAGAGCAGAATCCGGAACGGATCATGGCACGCATCAACACTTCCCTATGTGACGGTAATGAGACAGGATGGTTTGTCACGATGATAATCGGCGTACTCAATCTGCAGACCGGTCATCTCAGCTACTGCAATGCAGGCCATGTGACGCCATTGCTGATAGGCAACGAGGTGAGCATGCTGCCGCTGAAACCTATCCTGGCAGTAGGCTCATTGGAGTTCACCGCATACACATCCATGGAAACTACGCTTCAACCGGGGACCACGCTTTTCCTCTATACCGACGGACTGACGGAAGCCATGAACGCTGAAAGACGAATGTTTAGCGAAAAACGCATGCTTCAGGTAGCCGAACAGCAGCGACAGGAACACCAGTTAGAGCCGAAACAAATGATCACCGCCATGGAAGATAGCGTGAAAACATTTGTAGGCGGAGCAGAACAAAGCGACGACCTGACGATGCTGGCTATTCTTTATAGAGGAGAGACGGATGCCGCTTTGAAAATAGACGTAAGTATTGACGAGATGCCAAAGGTCTGCGATTTCGTAATCAATGAGGCCTCGCAGGCGGGCATGGGCAGTAAGGGCATCAGCGAATTGCGCCTTGTCGTGGAAGAGGCTGTAGCCAATGTCGTCAACTACAGCGGTGCCTCCGACATTATGCTCGGAGCTACCAAGCAGAAAGGGAGACTCTGTATGACACTTTCCGACAACGGAATACCCTTCGACCCCACGAAAGTGCCGTCTCCCGACCTCACCGTACCTGGCGAAGAACGGCCAATAGGCGGTCTGGGCATCCACTTCATGCGAGAGATGAGCGACGGGCTGACTTACCGAAGGGAGGCCGACAAGAATATCCTCACCATCTATAAGAACTTCTAATAATTATTAAAACAGCAAATAAGTATGTTGAAGATCACAATCACAGAACAAGGCGAACGCCAGATAGTCAAATTATTGGGCGAACTCGACAACACGGCCAGCCGTGATGCCGTCAAGGACCTGACTCCTGTCATGGAGCAGGACAAATTCGACGTGGAAATAGACTGCTCAGAACTGAAGTATATCTCATCGAGCGGACTGCGGTTACTGCTGAACATCTATAAACACCAGTGCACCATTGGCCGCCGCCGCATCCTCTCTCACATGGACGACTACATCAAGAAGGTATTCAATATGGGTGGATTCCTCACCATCTATGAAACGGAGGAATAGCTTTATGGCAGACGACATCCATAAACTCAAAGCCGAGATTGAACGACTAACCGCAGAAAACGAAGACCTGAAGCAGCAGCTACTATATACCCAACAGCAATTCGTCAGGCTGATGAGCCATAACCTCGATCTGGCAGAGCGTCTGGAGGATGACATGGAAATGAGACGGCGCGTGGATGTGGCCACCGAGATGATGCAGGGGAACGTAGAACGTATGCAGAATGCAGACCTGCGCGACGACGCACAGCTCATGGCTATCATCGAACTGAAGGTGGAACAGGAAGGACTGCACCAGGATCCAGACTTCGATGCCGAGGCTCTTGCCAAGCTGGTGGGAGTAAGCCCACACCGTCTGAACACGCTCTTCCGCCATCAGACTATGCACCGAACACCCGAAGCCTTCATCGACAATCTGCGGTTGTTGACAGCCATGCGACTGCTACGCGACAAACCGAACTATAATATCGCGTCTATTGCAGAGGATGCCGGCTTCAAGCACGTGCGCACCATGCAGCGCCGTATGGTGGAAGTGATCGGAATGACACCAGCCGAATACCGAGCCCTCTACACCCGCGACCAGAAATAGATTCAAATCGTACCTATAAATTAAGGTACTTGCACTCGACAATGCAAAAATAAACAAGTTTCTTTTGGTATTGTCCTCGCTTAATCGTACCTTTGCAGCAGAAAAAAGGATAAAATTATGCAAGAGACAAGACAAGCCAAGATATCGCGCCTGCTGCAAAAAGAACTGGCGCAGATTTTCCAGAGCCAGACGCGGATGATGCACGGTGTGATGGTCAGTGTGACACGGGTGAAGATCTCACCAGACCTCAGCATCTGCACAGCCTATCTGAGTGTGTTCCCCTCAGAGAAAGGCGAGGAAATCGTGAACAATGTGAATGCGAATGTGAAGACCATCCGTTACGACCTGGGCCAGCGCATCCGCAATCAGGTGCGCATCATTCCTGAGCTGCGCTTCTTCATTGACGATTCTTTAGACTACATCGACCACATTGATGAACTCCTGAAGAAGTGAAGAACCCTTCTGAAACTCGCTGATGAATTTCCCGTTTTATATAGCGAAAAGGTATCTGTTCTCGAAGAAATCGACGAACGTCATCAACCTGATTTCAGCCATATCCGTGGTGGGTGTGGCCATTGCTACGATGGCATTGGTGGTGACGCTCTCCGTATTCAACGGGTTCCATGACCTGGTAGCCACGCTTTTCACCTCCTTCGACCCACAACTACAGGTGGTACCTACGCAGGGAAAGACCGTACCTGCCGATGACCCGATACTGACCGAAATCCGACAACTGCCTGAGATTGACGTTGTCACGGAAACGGTGGAAGACCAGGCACTGGCTATATATAAAGGACGCCAGGCGATGGTAAAGGTAAAAGGAGTTGATGACAATTTCTCCGAACTGACTCATATCAATGAGATTCTCTACGGCGACGGTCAGTTTGCCCTTCATGCTGCCAACCTGCAATACGGCACAGTGGGCATCCGCCTGGCTCAGACACTCGGCATGCCTGCCGACTGGGACGGCTATCTGCATATCTATGCCCCCAAACGCGAAGGACAACTCGACATGATGGATCCTACCGACGGCTTCGTGGAAGACTCGCTGATAACACCCGGATCTGTCTTTATGGTCAGACAGCCACGCTACGACAGCAACTATATCCTCACATCCATCGGCTTTGCCCGCAGCATTTTCGACCAGCAGGGCATGCTCTCGGCTCTTGAAATGCGCATCAAACCCGGTTGCGACCTGGATGCCGTGAAGGCAAAAGCTCAGCAGATAGCAGGCGACAAATACAAGGTGAAAGACCGCTATGAGCAGCAGGACGACACGTTCCGCATCATGAAGATAGAGAAGTTTATAGCCTATATCTTCCTTACGTTCATCCTTGTTGTGGCTTGTTTCAATATCATCGGTTCACTCTCGATGCTGATTATTGACAAAAAAGACGACGTGGTGACCCTTCGAAACCTTGGTGCCACAGACAAGCATATCACCCAAATTTTCCTTTTCGAAGGCCGTATGATAGCCGTCATCGGTGCCATCCTTGGCATTTTGCTCGGCTTGTTGCTCTGCTGGCTGCAGCAGACTTACGGACTGGTTCACATGGGTGAGAGTGAGGGTTCGTTCATCATCAACGCCTATCCGGTAAGCGTTCACCCACAAGACATCCTGCTTGTATTTGTAACCGTATTGGCAGCAGGATGGCTGGCCGTATGGTATCCCGTACGGTACTTTGCAAGGAAGTTAGGAGTCAGGAATTAGGAGATAGTATTTAGTCGAAAGAAACGCTTTCCACTTCTACCTGTTCGTGAAGGAACACTTGGGCAGATTCCTTGAATCTGTCGGGGTTCTCCGTGGTGAAATAGCGTACCGTACCCCTCTTCGTAATCATTTCCTCCATTTCGGGATGATGGCTGAGATAGGCTTTCAGACTGTTGGCCACATATTCTCCCTGCGGTACAATCTTCACGCCTCTCGGTGCATACTTCAGGATGCTGTTGAACAACAGCGGATAATGTGTACAGCCAAGAATGATCGTGTCAATCTCTGGGTCTTTAAGCATCAGCTGCGTGATGCGTTTGTTTACAAAATAATCGGCCCCGGGACTGTCAGCCTCATTGGCTTCCACGATGGCTGCCCAGAGCGGACAGGCAACCCCCGACACCTTGATATCAGGAAACTGCTTCTGTATCTCCAGATCGTAACTCTCGCTCTTGATGGTTCCCTCGGTGGCCAATATCCCGACGTGGCGCGTATGGGTGATAGCACCTATACTCTCTGCCGTAGGACGGATAATGCCCAGCACCCGACGCGTGGGATCCCACTGCGGAAGATCATGCTGCTGGATAGTACGCAAAGCCTTTGCCGAAGCCGTATTGCAGGCCAGGATGACCAAATGGCATCCCATGGAAAAGAGTTTCTGGACAGCCTCACGCGTAAACTTATACACCACGTCAAAGGAGCGCGACCCATAAGGAGCGCGGGCATTGTCGCCCAGATACATAAAATCATGCTGGGGCAGGATCTGCCTCAGCTGGTGCAAGATGGTCAGGCCGCCATAGCCGGAATCAAATACACCGATAGGACCGGGATTATTTGGAAAGTTCACGTTTGACAATCTCTGTAACGTCTTCTCCCTGGGCCGGATCAACGTAAGGCAGTGCATCCCCATCTGTATTGAGGACGAAAGCCAGTCCTTGCTGCTGACCTACTTGAGCCAAGACAGCCTTTAGTTTTTCGTGAAGGGGTTTCATAGCGTCGGCCTCCGCGTTTTTCAGCAATCGGCGAGCCTCTTGCTTGAAGGCCATGTTCTTCTCCATAAGTTCTTGCAACTCACTCTGCCGTTTGTTGCGGATGGAGACCGCAAATTCATGCTGGCCCTCGAGAAATTCCTCGTATTTCTTGTTGAATTCCTCTTCTGCTCTCTTCATCTCACCCTCAAACTGTCCCTGCAACTTAGCTACATCACTCTTTACCTTAGCATAATCGGGCATCGACTGAAGCGCCTCACTGTAAGAGAGATAGCCAAAGCGCACCTGCGCCTGGGATTGAAGAATGAAGAGTGAAGAATGAAGAATCATCAGCAACGCTAATGTCATCAGTCTGTTTTTCAGTACCACGTTTTTCATTGTTGTTTCTTATCTAATTAATCCTTCAATCTTCATTTTTCTCATATACCCCCCTCCCCCCATAGGGAGGGAAGGGGTGAGTCATTTTTTACTTCATTTTCTGGATTTCAGCCTTCACGTCGGCAGTCACATCCTTTGAGAGGGTTGCGCTGATGTAAGGAAGACTTGCAGCCTGCATGATATATACATAACCACCGTTCTTACCTACATTCTCCACAGCCTGGAACACCTTCTGCTGGATGGGAGCCAGTTTCTCCTGCTGAAGCTTCTGGAATGCCTGCGCATTGTCCTGCTGAGCCTGCTGATATTTCTGCATCAGGTCATTGATATTCTTCTCAGTCTCCTGCTGCTTGGTCTGATTCATCGTGCTCTTGGTCTTCTCGTACTCATCATACTTGCGCTGGATTTCATCCTGCATGCCTTTGAGTTCGTTCTCATATTCCTGAGCCTTAGCCTTCAGTTCACCTTCTGCGCGGGTGTATTCGGGCAAAGAGGTCATAATAGCCTGAACGTCAACGTGACCAAACTTCTGTGCGAATGTGGCCATAGGAGCCATCATCAGCAACATAATCAAAACTTTCTTCATTTCTTTCTTTTTTATTGTTATTAATATTACTTTTTCTAGTTTTCTGGAAGTTCTAGATTTCTAGAAGTTCTAGTGTTTCTAGGTTCTCTAGATTTCCATTAATCTGCAGAATAGCCAAGTTTGGAAAGCACCTCATTGGAGATATCTACCTTGGGCGAACCATAGATAATGCCTGTGTCGGAAGCGCGGTCTATGACCAGCGAGTAGCCACGCAGGTCGCTGATATCCTTCACGGCATTATAGATTTCTTCCTGAATAGGTGTCATCAGGGCCTCACGCTTCTTGTAGAGTTCACCTTCCGGACCGAAGTATTTCTTCTTCAGGTCGCTAGCTTCTTTCTCTTTCTGCATGATAGCTTCCTGCTTGGCCTTTTTTTGTTCTTGAGAGAGGAACACTACCTCATTCTGGTAGTTCTTGTACATCGTCTGAGCCTCCGTGTTGAGAGCCTCCACTTCCATCTGCCATTTCTTGCTCACCTGAGAGAGTTGCTCGTTGGCACGCTCATAGGCAGGCACATTCTTCAGGATATATTCCATATCCACAAGCGCAAACTTTTGCGCCGAAGCCGTTGCGAGACCGCAGAATGCGCAAAATGCGCAGATAATCAATTTCTTCATGTCGTTTTCTTTTTATCGTTAAAAATGTAATTTGACGGTGCAAATATACATCTTCTTTTTTTATCCGCAATAGGGAAACCACTATTTTCTAAGCGGAAACCCCTAAATCACCCCAACAAGAATCTCCAGAAAGCCTAGAATATCTAGAATATCTAGGATATCTAGAATATCTAGAGCATCTAGGACCAACTAGAACTCCTGTCCAAGCACAAAGTGGAACTGGCTGCCGCCCTTGGTGCCGAACACCTTGTCGAAACCATAGGCCCAGTCAATACCCATCAGACCTACCATCGGGAGGAAGATACGCACACCGACACCAGCCGAGCGTTTCATGTCGAAGGGATTGAACTTCTTGGCATCCGTCCAGGCATTACCGGCTTCAGCAAATCCTAATCCGTAGATGGTGGTGTTACCCAACAGGAACGGATAGCGGAGTTCCACGGAGAAGCGGTCGTAGGCATAGCCCTCACTGCCATAAGGAGTGAGCGATCCGTTCTCGTAACCACGCAGGCCGACCGTCTCTTCAGCATAACTGGTGGAATAGCCCGACATTCCGTCACCACCCATATAATAGGTTTCAAACGGTGACTTCTTATACTTGTTGAAATTGCCCAGGATACCCATTTCCACGCGCGTCATCAGCACCAGACACTTGGCACCGTTGGTCAGCGCGGTATAGGTACGGCTCTTGAATTTCCACTTATGATACTCCACCCAGCGGTAACGCTCCTGCTGAGCAGCACTGGCGGCATCTGTCAGCTTACCGGTAGCCTTGACTTCTGACGTATATACCTCATCCAGATGCTTGTAGTCCTTTCCGTCAAAGGCAGACCATGGCGGAGTGATGGTCACAGAGGCCATGAACTCCGAACCACGACGCGGGAAGAGTTGGTTATCCGTAGAGGTACGCGAGATCGTAATACCAAGGTTCAAGTTGTTACAGTTACCGTTCTGTACGAGGAAGTAACGCCACTGCTTCAGCATGTATCGGGTATATGACAACTGCACACCAAGCTGGAAATAGTCATCCGGCCAGCGCAGACGCTTACCCCATCCCAGATTGACACCGAAAAGCTGGATATACTTGTCGGGATCATAGAAATTCTCGTAGCTGTTATAATAACTGGTGCCTAAGCCGGACATGGCCGCATAATAGTTATTGAAGTAGGCACTGTTGTAATAGTTGCTCGACACGTCGGTCTGCTTCGAGTAGTAGGCACCCACAGAGAACTGGATAGGACGCTTGCCGCCAAACCAGTTGGTAGAATAGCTGGCATTATACGACTGATAGTAGCGACCGTTGGTCTGTGCACCGATGGAGAGCACCTCACCGTCACCGATAGGCATAATGCCGCGATGCTCCGCATTCTTGCGGAAGAGATTGCGCATAGAGAAGTTGTTGAGTTTCAGGCCGATACGTCCAATGACGCCCGTCTGTCCCCAACCGAGCGAGAACTCAATCTGGTCATTTGATTTCTGCACCAGGTTGTAGTTGATATCTACGGTTCCGTCTTCATAGTTTGGCTCCACCTTCGGATCAATCTGCTCTGGGTCGAAGTGTCCCATAGATGCCAGGTCACGGGCCGAACGCGTCAGGGCTTCTTTATTAAAGAGGTCGCCCGGCTTGGTGCGCAGCTCACGGCGGACCACATTCTCATACAGACGGTCGTTACCATTGATGCGCACATGGCTGATATGGGCCTGCTGACCTTCAAAGATACGCATTTCCAGGTCGATAGAGTCGCCCACGATGTTCACTTCCGTCGGTTGCAGGTTGTAGAACAGGTATCCGTTGTTCCAGTAGTTGTTGCCCACGGCATCATCATCTTCCGTGAGTCGCTTGTTCATCAGTTTCTGGTTATACACGTCACCTTTCTCCATTCCCAACTGCCGTTGCAGCAAGTCTGTGCTATAGACTGTGTTACCCACCCACGTGATGTTACGGATGTAATATTTCTTACCCTCATCCACCTTCAGGTAGATATTCACGTGCTTGGGGTCATTATTCCACACCGAGTCTTCCAGAATGACGGCATCGCGGTAGCCCAGTTCGTAATATTTGTTGATAAGGTTCTCCTTATCGGTCTTATATCGCTCTGGCGTATATTTCTTCGATTTCAGGAAAGAACTCAACTTGCCAGCCTCATGAATCTTGGCGAAGGCACCCTTGCGGAAGAGTCCGCCCTTGATTTTCCGGTCGGGCAGGTTTGTGTTACCTTCAATGATGATGTTGCGGACTTTCATCTTGTCCTTCTTATCCACGGCCACATCGAGAATCACCTGGTTCTTGTTGGCCACATCGTCACGCTGCACGATGGAGATATCGGCATTGTTATAGCCCTTTTCATCAAAGTATTTCTTGGCCAGGATCTTGGCGCGGTCGATCATGTTGGGCGTTATCTGATTACCTTTCAGCAGACCGAGCTTCTGCTCCATGTCCTCGCGTTCCGACTTCTTCAGACCGATATAGTTGATGGTGCTCACACGGGGGCGCACGGCCAGATGGATATGCAGATAAATCTTATCGCCGATAAGTGAATCGGCTGTGATAGCTACCTTCGAGAACAGACCGTGACGCCAATAGCGTTTCACGGCATCCGTGATTTGTGCACCCGGCACTTCAATCTCCTGACCTACGGTAAGGCCAGAAATGGTGGTCAGCACATAATCCTCATAGCCCTCCACACCTGAGACGGCCAGTCCTGCAATCGTACAGGTACGGGGCGACCCGGCATAGGTGATGTCGGGGTTTACGATTTTCTCTTGGGCAGCAACGCTGCTGAATGAAAAGAGGAAAAGGAAGACCCACCCCCATCCCCTCCCTATGATGGAGGGGAGTGAAATGTATCTCGCCATATCTGTTATATATCTTATCATATTTGTCAAATATTTCCTTTTGAAGTAATTACTCCCCTCCATCATAGGGAGGGGCCGGGGGTGGGTCTCTCCTGCTCCACCTGTGCCTCCGTCTTGCCGAATCGGCGCTGGCGACCCTGATAGCTGGCAATGGCTTTATGCAGGTCTTCCTCCGAGAAGTCGGGCCAATAGGTATCACAGAAATAGAGTTCCGAATAGGCTATCTGCCAGAGCAGGTAGTTGGAGATACGCAGTTCACCGCCAGTACGGATCAGCAGATCAGGGTCAGGCATGAAATAAGTGTTCAGATGCTCACTGATGGTATCTTCGGTAATACGGCTGCAAATCTCTTCCGTAGAGTATCCCGTCTCGTAGTCCTGCAGGATAGCGGGCACCATCTCGCGCACGGCATCGGTAATCTCCCAGCGGCTCGAGTAGCTCAGTGCCACGACCATCGTCATGGCATCGTTCTCGGCCGTATGCTCCATAGTCTCCCAAAGTTTCTGCTGAACCTCCTGGGATAACCTCTTCATATCGCCGATCACGCGGAAGCGCACATTGTTCTTCATGAATATCTCATCTTCGAGCGAAGAGAGCACCAGTCCCATCAGGGCGGAAATCTCATCGGCCGGACGGTTCCAGTTCTCGGTAGAGAAGGTATAGAGCGTAAGATACTTCACGCCGAGGCGCACACACTCAGCCGTGATACGGCGCACCGTCTCCACGCCGGCCTGATGACCGAAGGAACGTTCGCGTCCCCGCTCAGTGGCCCAGCGTCCATTGCCATCCATAATAATGGCGATGTGCTCAGGAATATTCTTCATGTCAAGATTGACAGCCATATCTCTTATTCTTGTTTTCGTTTACGCTTATATTAAAGGTTTTACTCGTCCTCGTTATGACACGTGCGGCATTTGGCCATAAAACTGTAGGTCACCGACAGTTGCAGCGCAGAATAGCAGTCGGTATTCTTGAAGAGGCCGCTGCTCTTGATGCCATAGGGATCTTCCACACCGTCGAGCTTGTCGTTCAGAGAGAAGTGCATGGCCCATTCCAGACCTATATTCACGCGCGCGCCAACCTTATATTTAATACCCACGCCAATGGGAAGATTCGCCGTAAAGACATTCTTTTGGTCAGTCTTCACAAACGTGCCACCCAGTCCGATGAACACGCAGGGCGTAAGCCGCTGGGATCCGCGATAGTCACGGCCGGTGCCATAAGGCCAGAAATTATACTCATAGACCACATCCAGATCCACGAGCGAATTGCTGAAATCGTAGGGCGTCACCACCTGGTCGGGATAATAGGTCTTGGCATTCTTGCTGCTGCCCTTCAACTTTCCATACGACAGATTGGCCTTGAAGCCCATATAGGGGTTGAGATTATATCTCGCCACGAGGCTTCCCATCGGCTGGAGGTTCTTCGTCAGCGAACCGTTGAAGTCGCCATGATACCCTATCAGTCCGGCGGCTGCACCTATTTCCATACGATACTCCACATCATCCTGTGCAACGGCGGGTACTGCCGCCAGCAGCATCAAGGCTAATAGAAGACCGTATCTGCACTTCATCTTATATCTTCTTTAACGTTATTCCAGAAATTGCTTGCCGGCAATTTTGTCGTCCCTGTTGAGACGGCCATGCCACACCTCGCCGGTTCCTTCGCAGAACAGCCACAATTCCTGCTTGTTGTCCACGAGCAGCTTCACCCGCGTGGCCGTCTTATCCATACCATTGGGCAGGCGGAACACGTCGTTGGGAATCCATGAGATACCATTGTCGTGACTCACATACATGGCTTCATAGGCTCCCACCTTGCAATCGTCCATACCGGCACCGCCAACGGCGAGGATTTCGTGCTCACCGAAGTAAGCCACGGAGAGGTTGCTCAGCTTTGGCAGCTGATACAGATTGCTGCCACCAGCCGTCACATACGACCAGATACCTGAGCCGGAATCTTTCACAAAATCATCATACTTGAACCAGCAGGAAGCATACTTCTTGTCGGCATCCGACGTTCCCACCAGCAGCACATAGTTAGAAGGGTCTGCCGTCAGCAGGCTCTTGCATACGAAGTTGATATTGTCGTTGGGCAACCAGGAGGCATCCGTATCGAGTTTCTCTACAGTCCATGTAGCGCCCTCGTCGGTTGACATCAGCAATTGTCCGTTTTCCACCTTGTAGCTATTTGAGCTGATAGCGGGAGGCAGGTTGATTGATGCTTCGGTCACTCCCGTTTCCTTGCTCCAATAGACTGAATCCGTGGGTTCCTTGTGCACATTCACCGTCACCTCATAGGCGCGATACTCGCGGTTGGTGTCGCTGTAGGGATACACACGAAACTCGCGGGGCTTCGAGAAGTCCAGCGAATCGGTGCTACTATAGGTTCGGAGCGAGTCGCTGATCATGCTCTTGATAAACACCTGTCCTGAGTTCTTGGTGGAAAGCGAAACCACTACCTTCGTCACGTCGGTGCCATAAGGCAGCGAGTCCATGTTGTAGATTTTGCGGTTCTCATGATCGATGTAGAAGTCGTAGTTGCTTCCGGCCACATTGGTCTTGTAGGTGCTGTCAGTCACTCCGTCCTTAGCCTTAGTCGTGACGTAACGCTTCAGCGTACCCAGCGAGAACGTTGAGATGGCGGTATCGTTATAGTAGGTCGTCTCCGTCTCGTTAGATTTCAGACACGAAGCGAAGACAATCGTTGCGACCATCAGCAGGAAGGGCACAATATTTCTTTTCATTCTTTTTTCGAATTTGAATTTTGCTTGCAAAGGTAAACAGATTTCCGCAAATAAACGGACATTTCCACATTTTATTAGTGAATTTATGGATTAAAGGGCTGTTTTTTAAGGTTTATTGAATAAAATAGGTGATGGGTGATGGGTGTTAGGTGGTGGTTACCTGAAACCTGAAACTGAAACCGTAGGTTTCATATGGGCACAAAAAAAGAAGGACGATATGAATCACTCACGTCGGCCTCCTGAAAACTTTAACGGATGTTGGTGTTAACCAATGCAACAATACTGAGTACTGTCATAATCGCTGTCAGCGCCAGCATCACGTTTGTTTCAAAATCTAATAACATAATCTTTACCTTAAATCTATCAAACTACTAACCTATGAAAACTTTTGGATGCTTTCTCCCGAAAGCGATGCAAAGATACGAACTTTTGTGTGCCCACACAAATGTTTTAAGTCACTTTTGCAATTATTGGGCGAAATTTTGATTTAAATCAATAAAAGGTCCGCCAAAGAGGCAGACCTTTTACTGATTTTCACATCGCTACAGTTGCGATTATTTCATCAAGAACTTTTTGCCGTTCTTCACGACGATGCCCTTATAGCCCTGCTTCACCAGCTGACCGGCCATGTTGTAGGCCTTGCCGCCGTTCTGCTCATTGGCATTCACCGTGCTGATGCCCGAGGGATCCTCAATGGGCTCTTCACCGCTATCGACAATCGTGTACCACACGATGTCAGACTCATGGGTCTCGCCGCCGCCCTGGTAGATGCTCTTCACGCCGACTTTCTCCCAGCCGTCGGATCCATAAAGATACACATGCTTGGAATCACCATCGGTAAATATGTCCCAATCATCCGTGAAGCTATAGGGAATCAGATCCATGTCGCTCTCCAGCTTTTCATAGTCCGCAGCTTTCAGCGTGTAGGCATAAACCTCGCCGCCAATCATGTAGTAAATCTGATAGAAAAGCTTGTCCCTACGCAGCTTGTTGCCATCCTTATCTACACGAGGAACGTCAAAGAATATTCTGGGGCCATATGTTTCATGCACATTATATTCCAAGTCTGTCGGAGCGACAGGTGTAGCAGCCACATCCTCAGGTTCTACGGGATAAACGAATGTAGAACCGTCGGTCAGCGTAATGGTGCAGTCAGAATTTAGGCCAAAAGAAGTACCAAAATTATCGCTTTCTTGATCATCTACGACGGCTGCCCAGGGGAGATTGAACGAAATTGTAGTATCTGTTCCAGTAGCAGTAAGAGTCGTCATGTAACCTCCTTCTACTCCATAAAGGACAAAGTCGCCATAACCAGTATAGTTAGTGAGAATTTGACCTGATGGAACTCCAATAGTCTTATCGACATTCATGGTAAGCTCTACGGTTCGGCCAAAATCGCCAAAATTGTAAACATATACCTTCTCTGCCTCTTCATCTTGCTCGATAAAGACGTCAATGCTTTGTTCACCTTGCTTATCCGTATAGTTCATCTTACCGTTAGACCGCACGAACATGGTATATAATCCATACTCATACGACTGCGTGCCACCGATGATCTGGGCAGCCCAGCCATCTTCGAAAGAGATACTGCCGTCTTCTGCAATAGTTCCCACCAAATCTCCTTCTTTATCAGCGTTCACGAGTTCTGCAGGTTCATCGCCTTCGTATTCGTAAATCAACTGGGGTGCAACCGTTACGGTTCCAGCTGCAAGATCAACCGTGGCCTCAATAGGCTCTGTCCAGCTACCCCACCAGCCCGTAATGGTAATCGAATTCTCGCCAGTCTTGGTGATTTCCACCATCGTTGACAAAATAGTCTCATCAAAATTGCTGTAGTAGATCTGCATCCACTTTCCGGTCAAGTCATCGATAGACTTTATGCTGGCAGCCTTGCGAGCCTTCTTGTTCAGCTTGAAGGGCTTCACGGGCTTTGCATTCTCCGGCAAAGCGCGAGCTACCATGTTACCTTTCGGCGAAACAGGACGCACCAACTGTTTGATGTCCAGCTTCTGGGCACTTGCCGTAATTGCCATCAAGACAGCAACAATCAAAAGAGTAAATTTTCTCATAAGCTTGATATTTTAAAATGAATAATAATTGAACAAAGTGATAACAAGATGCAAAGATATACTTTTTTTGAACAATATGCAAGAAAAACAAAAAAAAGCGGACTGCCCGTAAGCAATCCGCTTTATTTAGTAATCGCCGAAGGCGACACTTCGTACTTCGTAAATCCTACTTCGTACTTGATTTAGAGCTTCGGTCCTGCAGCCACGAGAGCCTTACCAGCCTCGTTGCCTTCATACTTCTTGAAGTTCTTGATGAAGCGACCGGCCAGATCCTCTGCCTTCTTGTTCCACTCAGCAGCGTCTGCGTAAGTGTCGCGGGGATCCAGGATGTTGGTGTCAACACCTTCCAACTCTGTGGGCACCTCGAAGTCGAAGTAAGGAATCTTCTTCGTGGGAGCCTTCAGGATAGCACCGCCCAGGATAGCGTCGATGATACCGCGGGTATCCTTGATAGAGATACGCTTGCCAGTACCGTTCCAACCGGTGTTCACCAGATAAGCCTTGGCACCGCTCTTCTCCATCTTCTTCACCAGCTCCTCAGCATACTTAGTGGGGTGCAGCTCCAGGAATGCCTGGCCGAAGCAAGCCGAGAAAGTAGGAGTAGGCTCAGTGATACCGCGCTCTGTACCAGCCAGCTTTGCGGTGAAACCAGAGAGGAAGTAGTACTTCGTCTGCTCAGGAGTCAGGATAGATACGGGAGGCAGCACGCCGAAAGCATCGGCAGAAAGGAAGATCACGTTCTGAGCATCGGGACCGGCGCTCTTGCCGTTCACCTTCTTGGCAATCTTCTCGATGTGCTCGATAGGATAGCTCACGCGAGTGTTCTCCGTAACGCTCTTGTCGGCAAAGTCGATCTTACCGTCCTCAGCAACAGTAACGTTCTCGAGCAGAGCGTTGCGGCGGATAGCGTTGTAGATATCGGGCTCGCTCTCCTTGTCCAGGTTGATCACCTTGGCATAGCAGCCGCCCTCGAGGTTGAACACACCCTCGTCGTCCCATCCGTGCTCGTCGTCACCGATGAGCAGACGCTTCGGGTCAGTACTCAGCGTAGTCTTACCTGTACCAGAGAGACCGAAGAAGATAGCGGTGTTCTTACCCTCCATATCGGTGTTGGCAGAGCAGTGCATTGAAGCGATACCCTGCAGAGGCAGATAGTAGTTCTGCATAGAGAACATACCCTTCTTCATCTCACCACCGTACCAGGTGTTGATGATGCACTGCTCACGGCTTGTGGTGTTGAAAGCCACGCAAGTCTCTGAGTTCAGACCCAGCTCCTTGTAGTTCTCCACCTTAGCCTTCGAAGCATTGTAGATCACGAAGTTAGGCTCGAAGTTAGCAAGTTCCTCCTCAGTGGGCTGGATGAACATGTTCTTCACGAAGTGAGCCTGCCAAGCAACCTCCACGATGAAGCGCACAGCCAGACGGGTAGCCTCGTTGGCACCGCAGAAAGCATCCACCACGTAAAGCTCCTTATTGCAGAGCTCCTTGATGGCGATTTCCTTCACCTTGGCCCAAACCTCCTCGCTCATGGGGTGGTTATCGTTCTTATATTCATCGGTAGTCCACCACACCTTGTCCTCGCTCTGGGCATCCTTCACGATGTACTTGTCCTTAGGAGAACGACCAGTGTAGATACCAGTCATCACGTTGACAGCGTTCAGCTCGGTGTTCTGACCCTTGTCGAAACCGGTCAGACCAGCCTTTGTTTCCTCTTCGAAGAGGTACTCATACGACGGATTGTGAGCAATCACGGTAGAACCGGTGATGCCATACTGTGTCAAATCTAACTTTGCCATATTAATCTCTAAATATTTAAATTGTGAATATCTTTTACCCTAAAAATGGGATTAACCCAAATTGCGGTTGCAAAGTTACGCATTTTTCGCTGACTGACAAAGCGTTACCCCCTTAAAAAATGACTTTTCTCCCCGATTTTCGGTTAAAGTATTTAAAAAAAGTGTGCGCGCAAACATTTTTGGAAAGTCCACTTTGCAAACCGCGGAGCGATTCGGGTTTCAGGTTTCAGGTTTATCAACTATGTTGATGATTTTCTACGCGCGTGCGCGCGTAATTTCCATTTTGAGGGTGCACGGGTGCCACATCGCCTTTGTATAAAGGCCGTGCACCCTCCTCGGAAGGGTGTCACGGGTGCCACAAGGGTGTAACAGGAGACCCAAACAGGAGACCCACCCCTACCCTCCCTGTTTAGGGAGGGAGCAAGTACTTCTTCATCAGATATCATACCAATTCTCAATAGCAAGCATTCCCTCCCTATACAGGGATGGCTGGGGAGGGTCTCTAAATTCTCTAGAGAATTTTCTTCAAAACATCATCGAAAACAATGCAAAGTATCATCGGAAACAACAAATTCTCTAGAGAATTTATCAACGCTAATGATTACCTTACTCCTAAAGATAGTTTTATTTCTCACGCAGAGTGAACGGAGTACGCAGAGAATAATGATAAAACTCCCTCCCTAAATAGGGAGGGCTGGGGTGGGTCTCTTGTATGGGTCTCTTTCCTGTGGCACCCTTGTGGCACCCGTGACACCCTTCCGAAGAGGGTGCCAGCCCTTTGTTTATCGGCGATGTGGCACCCGTGCACCCTTAATCGAAAAATTTCGCGCGCACGCGCGAGACCTACCACTTTATCCCTTCTTTACTTCCAAATTATCCACCTTATATTTTGCATTTTACGGATCATATACTCCCCGCACTATCAAAAAGGCTGCAACCCCATCAGCAGGGTTGCAGCCTTTCTATCGTTTATCGCGAGGCCATTCAGCCGGGCCTCATCGCCGATTAATCCTCTTCGTCTTCCCAGAGATTCGGGGAAGTAGGAACAACATCCTCTTCTACGAATTCGCCCTGCTCCTTGGCAGCCTCATCATCGACCATAGTATTGCTGACGGGCAGTTCCAAATTCATCAGCGGATCCTTAAAATCTACAATCTCCAATGATGGCATCAAATATTTCTTTTTCATATTCGTATCCTATCTTTATTTTACAACAAACTTCTTACCTTTCTTCACATACACACCTGGACGCAGCATCTTTTCGGCAGCCTTACCTTCAGCAACTATGCTTCCATTCAGGTTATATATAGGCGTGCTCTCATCCTCATCGACAATCTGATCAGAAAGCTCTATTCCTGTTGGATTTACGTCTTCTGAGTTGTCCTCAGGTTCGCCGAAATAGAAGGTTACATTCTTGGCATGTTCTTCTACAACTGTTTGATCGGAAACACGCACATCCAGATAAGCCTTGTTTGGAGTCATGGTCGGTTTTGAATAAGGATGGAATCCCAATACTCTCTCTTTGTTGGCAGACAGAACATAAAATTTATCTTGGTTAGCTACTGTGCTACCATTTACAGAAATGTAGCCTTTCAGGAAGTTTTCACCTGCGTTAACAGTTTCGCTGGGGAAATCTTTCGTTAGTGGCAACAGACGGTTTGCAACAGTAGTCGTAGAATTGATATCGTTCTGCACATTATCACATTCCAGAATAACCGCAGTATTTGCAGCCACTTTACCGCCTTCTACCTTTGTAAACACTACGCGGTCGGTAATCTCTTGATATTCTGCATTAGGCACCAAATAATAAGCATTCACACCGTCAAGCAGTTTATATGGGAAGTCGGTGTACATGGTAGTATAGTATTTGCCGTCTTTCGTGAACTTAGCCTTAGTATTGGCGCCAAACGCTCCTTCGGTAGTTGACTCGTCAAGCGAATAGAGCGACCATTCGGCTGCTTCCTGTTCCTCCTCAGAGAGTCCCTGAATGGTTTTCATAACGGCATAGTCTCCGCCCTCGTCACAGAGATAAGTGGGGAGATCTTGTGATTGGGCTGTCCATCCAGAACCTACAGTTACTGTATAAGTAGTATAGATGCGTACTGAAGAACCATCACCCTCCATAGTAAGCATATATTTGCCTTCGGGTTTGGATGTATCTGCGCCCACCAGTTTTGAATAAGCTGTTCCATGTGCAGAGAAATCCACTCCCTTAGTAACGCCTGTACCTTGCCCATGACCTGAACGCAAGAATACCGTACTGGGATTACCCTGAGCATCAGTTGGATCTATCATTTTGAAGCTTCCTTCAAATTTGAAGCCGTCTTTGACATCCTTATAGGTTGTATTGCCGTTTTTTAAATCACGAGTATGGTCAGAGGCCTTATCTTTATTAGGACCAGTACCTGTTCCATAAAAACTGAGGAACCGTTTTGTCTTATTATTCTGCAGGCGGATATACACCTTATCGGCAGGTTCACTGAAATGAGCCCAATAAGTACCTTTTGTTTCCTCACTTACAGTCAACTCCAAAGGATTATTGGTTATTAAATCACCTTGATTGTTTTTCTTCCATCCGAGAAACATAACGCCGTTAGAAATATCGGGATTGGCAGTAAGTTTCACTTCATCGTCCATCTGATTATTTGGATTACTAATACTGACTCCACCCAAGTTGTCATTAGCAGATTTTACCCTTATCTCGCCATTCTGAGCTAAAAACACTGCATAATAATTGAATGTCGTAGGATATCTACTACTTTTACTATTGAACTGCAAGCCACTTGCTGTATATGAACTACTCTTACCGACAGATTCACCAGTAACGGAGCCCTTTGCCCAATGGTCAAAAATGTATCCATCATTGGCCTGGGCATAGAAATATAAATTAACCTCACCATAACTTACAGTCCATTGGTCTCCAGAGGTCTGGGCAGGTGATTCTTTATAAGTAGGGCTACTTGTTGCTGTAGAACTAACATATACTTTACCTGCACCCGATGGGGATACATATGCATTCGCAGCATAATAGAAAGTATCACAAGCCATAGCTGCCGTTATCCCAGCACACAAAAGCAACAGAGTGCATAGCATTCTGTGCAGACTTTTTGTTTTTATAACCTTTTTCATAATCTATTTCTATTTTTAAAATAATTGCTTATACTTCTTATGAGAAAAGACCCCGTAATCAGCTGATGCGACCAGTCGAGAATGCCGATGAAAGGCGTTGACAGGATGAAGAGCACCAACACTATGCTATAGCAGAGCCATAGGCTTGGGGTTATCTTTTTTCGTCGCAACAGCCAAAACAACAGTGGTAATGGCAGAAAGGCGACGAGATACCAGTTCCATTGGGTGATGAACAGCTCGGAGAAGAACGTCACGTAGAACATCAATATACTCACCATCAGTTGAGCCGTGAACAGCAGTATGTCGTAGACCTTAGCAACCTGATACCAATGGAGCACCCATTCGGCAAGCGTGATGAGCAACGTCAACAGTAGCAAACCACCAAAAACGATATTCGGCGTAATGGGTGTTGCTTTGTCTTGGCCGCTGCTCTCAACCAACGTCGTTCCCGGGTCCGTTATCACGAAACGGCTTACCCCTGTGCTGTCGTTGGTAATGGTTGCCTTACGAAGCATCGGGATGATGGTTTCAGGCGTTAACCTAAACTCCTGTATGGAGCGTCGGTCATAAGCCGTTCCGCCAAAGGTGATAAACAGGAACTCCGCCCAAGGCGAATGTCTAACGGCATGTCGAAAAAGTTCGCCATCGTTGAGCGTCTGCGGATATTGCAGCGGTCCCCATTCGAAATGCTCGCCGATAAGGCATTGCTGCACATTCAGGATGGAGGTGGTCAGACAGTTGGTGAAGAGCAAATTGAAATTGCGGTATGCACCAGCCATCATTTGTTCGTCGAGCATCCGCCACAGCTCTTGTTTCTCGTGATGAGTGAGGTTCAGTTTATACTGCTTCAATCCTCTGCCTTCTCTCCGAGTGTTGCTGATGAAGGTGTCTGTTGGCACAGCAATGTATTTCGCTTTCGCTTTTCCAGCGATACCTGTCATGAATGTGCCGAAGTTGGGATCACTCTCAAACGTGAACACATAGTCGAGTCCATACGACGGACACTCCATACGGAGTGTGGCGTGGCCAAAAACGGAGTAGAGTGCATGAAGAGGCTCTGCTATCACCAGGCTGGCCGTCACGAAGTTGCTGCTATCGGGTAGCACCTTAACGGAATCGTTAGGGGATGGATGCGCTCCACTCACCCATGTCAATAGCATAGCCAGCACGGCCAACAATCTCAACATTATTATCCTAATTTTAACTACACGTTGCACTAATGCGATGCAAAGATACGAATTAGAAGCTCTTACACATTAAAACCTTTTTAATAATTCACAATATTTAACTATAGGGATTGCATTAGCAACTTCCCGCCACCGCCACTTTCATAAACAAAAAAACTTCGAGGAAAAAGACCCCGTAAGCAAAAAAATGCTAATAAAACTCACTTTTTCCACTTTATGATTTCCATTTTATGGAAAATTTGTTATCTTTGTCAACAAATAAAAGCGAATGGCAAAGGAAAAGGCAAAGATTGACAATCCTTTCGTAACTACAGGTTATGCTGGTGCAGAATATTTCTGCGACAGGGAAAAAGAGACAGCGGACATTATCCGTTACCTCACTAACGGCAATAATGTGGCGCTGATCTCACCGCGCAGATACGGCAAGAGCGACCTGCTGCGGCATTGCTTTGCCCAGAAGATTATCGCTGACAATTACTATACTTTTATTGTCGATATCTATTCCACGAAAACGGTGGCTGAAATGGTTGCCAAACTGGGCAGCGCTATTCTTGAGACTCTAAAGCCAAAGGGAAAGAAGGCTTGGGAGAGGTTTCTCGCTATTCTTGCATCTGTGCGCTCTGGAATATCTTTCGATATAAATGGGCAACCGTCATGGACCATGAGTGTTGGTGACATTCAATCACCAACGGCCACGCTCGACGAGATTTTTACTTATCTGCAAAGTGCTGACCGTCCTTGCCTTGTTGTTATTGATGAATTTCAACAGATTACAAAATATGGCGACCCGAATATTGAAGCAGAGATTCGTACCCGTGTTCAATATTGTAACAATGCCCATTTTGTGTTTTCTGGTTCCAGGAGGCAACTGATGGGAGCCATCTTTACTTCTCCTGCAAGACCTTTCGACCAGAGCGTCACCCTATACCATCTTGACCGCTTGCCACTGGACAGATATACGGCGTTCTGTGTTTCCCTTTTCAAAAAGCATGGGAAAAAAATTGATGACGCTGTAGTGAGCCGACTTTACAGCCAGTTCGACGGAGTTACCTATTACATGCAGAGAGTTATGAATGAATTGTTCAGCAAGACTGCAACAAATACCACATGCCTTGAAGACGATGTCGGCAGGGCCGTGGATGAGATCATTGCTGTTTCATCTCCTATCTACGAGGATTTAATGTACCAGTTGCCAGAGAAACAGAGTCGCGTATTGATTGCAGTGGCAAAGGATGGATGTGCAGAGAATGTGACTAGCGGGAAGTTCATCAAACGGCATGGCCTCGTATCACCCAATTCTGTAAAGTCTGCCATCCCCGCATTGATAGACAAAGGACTGCTCACTCAGGACAAGGGCATCTACAAGGTTTACGACCTGTTCTTCGCCTTGTGGCTGGTTAAGAATTTCTAAACCGATATAATAATCAAACCAAAAACGATATATGAAGAAAACTATCTGCTATCTGCTTCTGCTTTGCGCTGCGCTCTTCATCGGCGGAACGAACGGCGCATCGGCAAAGGGCGATTTCGAGATTGCCCCAATCTCACTGACCAAGGCCGACCTGAAACCTGAACTCACGTTTACGGATCTGGACTGCAATTTCGGAGAGGATATTACGGCCATTACGCACTCAAATGTTACAGGCCGTCCCGATTTTTCCATCACGACAAGCCCGAAATTCACACCGGAACCCAAATACCAACTGACGTGGATGCGCACCAATCCGGGCGTGAAACCCTATAAGTTCATTGACGACCTGACGTTTGTGGGCGTGCCGCTCTTCGTGGCGGGCATCATCGCCAAGAGCGAAAAGAAATCGTTCCGACAGAACACGCCCGACAACAAACACACGCTGCTGACGGATTTCAAGACCAGAATTGACGACTATTCGCAGTTCTTCGGCCCCGTGGTGACTACCGGACTGAAGATTGCGGGCGTGGAAGGACGCTCCGACTGGGGGCGCTATCTGGCCTCAACGGCTATGTCGTATGGTATCATGGCCGGTCTGGTGAACAGCATTAAATATTCGGCCAAGGAGATGCGACCCGACGGATCTACGGCCAACTCCTGGCCTTCGGGCCATACGGCCACGGCCTTCGTGGGCGCCACGCTGCTGCATAAGGAGTATGGCATGACGCGTTCGCCCTGGTTCTCAGTAGCGGGTTATACCGTGGCAACGGCTACGGGCATCATGCGCGTGCTGAACAACCGCCACTGGGTGAGCGACGTGCTCTCGGGGGCAGGTATCGGTATCATGTCAACCGAACTGGCTTACGCCTTCAGCGACCTGATTTTCAAAGGCAAGGGACTGCTGCGCGGCGATATTTCCGGCGAGAAGAGCATCATCGAGAACCCGTCGTTCTTCTCGGTTTCGATGGGTATCGGTATGGGATCACGCGACATGAACTTCGACTTGCAGAAGTTTGAACTTGGTAGTTTTGACGAAGATACCAAAACCTTCAACCTGAAATTCGGTGCCTCAACGGCCGTGGGCGTGGAAGGTGCCTACTTCTTCAACAAGTATATCGGTGTGGGCGGACGCCTGCGCGTGAACAGTTCGCCTATCAAGGGATGGGAC
>JAEEGJ010005879.1_pt1 | contig 37726 bp, 39 predicted proteins | sample 8958761 | NCBI WGS metagenome assembly JAEEGJ01 (sample SAMN16246546, study PRJNA631951) | gut metagenome | biome: gut microbiome; feature: rumen; material: RS-attached | host: Bos | place: Iran: Karaj | collected 2018-10
ATCCGCTGGGCGCGTGCAATGAGGTGTCGATGAACCCTGTCCGCAAGGAAGATTCGTCAAAGATGATGGATCTTCTGGCGTCGTATGTCGGAAAGGTGAATCTCGTCGGACTGTTTACCGGCGACACCCATGTCAATTTCCAGGTGAATGTGGCCGGCGTGAACTACTTCGTGTCGCAGGGTTACGGCTGGAACGCCCCCGATATGCTGTTCCCCGGCCAGGACCACGCCTACTTCGATTACACAAAGTCTCTCTGCATCGATGTGGTCGCCGTGAAGCCGGCCACCCGCGAGGTACATACCTTCCGCATTGGCGCCGGCGGGGCGGACTTTGACTATGTGTTCGATTATTAAGGGATCCTTTCTGCGCGCCCAAAAAAGAGAGGATGACTGAACGGCTCAGTCATCCTCTTTTTTACGTTTAATCAGCGTTGATCCGGCTCCGGTCAGTCAATCGGAACGGGAGAGTTGATGTTGAGATTCTTAACGCGGTTGATGGCGCTCCAATCCTGCAGGTAGTAGCAAGTGAAGGCGGAGCCGCCGGTCAGATGGATGCTGGCCGGGCTGTTCGGCCTGCCCTGGATGGCCGATTCCAGCGCCTTGCAGGTCAGATCCACGGAAATCGTTCCATCCTTGAGCGTGACGGATCCGGCAACCGGGTAATACGTGGTACCGGTGTAGGTGTTGGTGACGTAACACCTTGAAGACGAGCTATATCTCATCGGGATCAGTGCACCGATCTGAGCCTCGGTCCCGAAGGTGTAGGTCCCGTCAGGAATGGGAGTACTGCAGTAACGGCTTGCGAAGTTCTTCTCAAAGGTCCATCCGGCTTCGGCAATGACGGTAAGCATCATCGACCAGGCGTTATTGAAATAAGAGTTGGAGCCAAAGCTGAAGATATTGCAGTCGGTATCGGGGATGGCCGGTTTGGGATCAACACCTGCGCCGTCGACACTGCCGATGTACTTGCTGTACCAGTATCCGATATATTGGGTCCCGGCCGCTCCGTCCAGAGACGTGAACACGTCATCCTTGTCATCCGAAGGGTGTGTCTGGTTATCCGTGGCCTTGCCGAGCGGGACATCGATGTCGATGCTGACCTGGACGGGATCCTCGAAAACCTTATTGCTGTTCTCATCTTTGACGTAGGGCGTCACGGTTGCGGAATACTTGAAATTCTTGGTCCCGTCTGCATTCTTGGAGACTGTCAGGACGGTCGATTCCTTGGTCACTTCGGTATACTTGAGGCTTCCGGCATCATTATACACGGAGATGCTCACATCGGAAAGGAGACCGGGATTGGCTTTCAAGATTCCCTTCGAATACTTGAGGTCGGCATCATTCTCAGCCGCTCCGAAAGTATAAGTACCGTCCGGGAGATCTTCCAGGTTGACCTCGCCGGCGCTTGTGAAGAACGAGAAGGATGAATAAGCAACCTCATTCTTTTCCGCAGGGTTCTTACGGGGATGATAGAAACAGACAAACCAGCCGTTTGCCTTGGTGGTAAAGTGGGTGTCATACGTGTTCTTCCAGTTGACCTCGGACTGTCCGCCACGGAAATCGCCGGTCATTTCGAGTGCGCCGACATAGGAATAGCTGTGCTGCTGTCCGGCGGCATCGACGAGGATTGCCGTCACCGTATAGTTCCCATTGTCTTCTCCGACCGTGATCTCACCGTCGTAGACAAGGACTTCGCGTCCGTCAACCACAAGTCCGGTGTAATATTTGTCGATGCCGGAAGCGGACATGATCGAGAACGTATTGTCCACCTTCTTGCCGGTGGCGTCGATCTCATACGTCGCTGCAGGGACCTTGTCCACGGGGAAGAACTCGAACACACCGTCTTTCAGTTCGCCCTTCTTGTTGAGGACGAGGGTAATCTGGTCACCGGCTTCGGTGGCCATCTTGATGACATACTGCTGATGCAGGTTGATGAGATACGTCTCTTTGTCGTAAATATCCTGGCTGTTGCCGATGTAGATGGCATTGGCGCTGACGGCAGGCGTCCAGGAAGCGGCCTGAACCACCGTATAGGTCTGTGAATAACCGGGCGCCGTGATGCTGAAGCTGCCGGTACGGGGAGCGAGCTCGGTGTTGGCAGCGACGTGAACCTTCACGGTCCCTTCCTGCGGCTCGGACCGGGTGGAGAGGACGGTGATCCAAGGAGAATCCGCGGCGGGCGTGACGGCATACTGCAGATTGGTCTTTACCGGAACGAGAATGTCCTGGGCCTCCGGCGTAACGTTGAAGGTCGAAGTGGTCTCCAGGAGCGATTCCGTTCCCTGGACAATGGTGAAAACGGTTTTCACCACGCCAACGGCTACGGTGACCTTTCCGCTTCTTTCCGACCAGGTGTCGTTTTCAGCTATGGCGAGGTTCAGGGTGATGGTCCCAGCCTCTCCGGAAGTCTTGTCGGGAACGATCCACGGGGAATCGCTCGCGGCCGTCCAGGCCTTGTTCGCCGTGAAAGAGATGGGCGTCGAGGTCGCATCCTTTCCAACGGTGATGGTGGTCCCTGCGATGCTCAGGGCATCCTCAGGTTCGATCTCCTTCGGTTTGCAGGAGATTGCAGCAAGCCCTACCAGGGCTGCAACTGCCAGTAAAACATACTTTTTCATAACTAGATAATGTTATAGTTGTGTTTTTGTTCCTTTCATTCCTTCCAACTCTGACAGGAGATAACGGATCCTGTCCTTGTCGTAGCTGCTGCGTGCGGCACGCATGCCCTTTCTCAGGATGCCGCCGAGCCTTTCCATCTCAGCGATGCAGGCATTCTCGAGCACGGGCCCATAAAGGGTTTCCGATACAGGCATGGGCGCATAGAGTTGTGCCGCTTTATGGTTGTATTCTTTCTTGTTTTCCTCGTAAACCGGAAGGTGCGGCATCAGTCCACGCACCATCCAGACATCCACCAAGAACTCCTCCCCTTCCGGCAGAATTCCTTTGCGCAGGTTGCATGTGACCTCATCCGAGATGTCCGAAAGCAGCTCCGCAACGGGGTAGTCCGTTATTCCCAGTTTCGTGGAGGCCGCACTCCATTTCAGCCTTGAAGTCATGGCGTTCTGGGTAAGGGCATTGATCCGCATCAGCGTAGTAAAATCGTTGTATGCGCCGCTGAACGACTGGAGATCCTTGTTGGAATCGATGTAGTCCAGCTTGTCCAATCCATTGATGGATAAGGCAAGCGCCTTCTTCTGCTCTTCCTTGCCGACGGCCACGTATTTCCGGCCGGCAGACATATCCTGGACATACAGGCCGCCGACCATCCTAGCGAGTTTCTTGTGCTCGGTGCAGTGATGACGCAGGATCTGCTCGACCAGGACGGTCCGGAAGCTCGTGTTCTGAGGCACGGTGCTTTCGTACCAGAGCGGGACGTTGGCGGCGATATACTGTAATCTTCCAAGAGAAGTCGCATACTCCTCGAACGGGTCGTTACCCAGATCGCCCCGGCAGCACCTGGGGTCCGGAGAATCGTTGGAATTCGGAAGGTACAGGAAAGCCGTGTCTCCCGCCTTGGAACGGATCAGGGAGTCGGCAAACGCCTTGTCCGAAGCGGCGTCTGGACGGGAATAAATCCATTCGATCGCCAGGTAATCGTAAGCTCCGGGCTGATTCACCACGGTCACCACGCCTCGCTCCCGGTCTCCGGGACGGGCCAGCGTATTGAACAGCACATCGTCTGTTACGGAGGCGGTGATCCCGTTCTTCTGCGTAAAATCCGGGTCCCGCAACTGCGCGGGCGAATACGCGTAGGAGCCCGCCACATTGGCGCTCAAGCCCAGCACCCGGGCAAATGCCTGCATGACTCTGGCGCTGAGAACCTCGCAGAAGGCGTCTTCGGGGATTTCATATTCGCGCCATCTGGGATCGACATCGGAAATGCCGAACAGACCATCCATCCGGGCATAGCTGCGAAGCCCGGCGGGCACGGTAATGCTGCAGGCAGAGACAAGGCCGGTGGCCGGATCGGAAAGGGTGGAAACGGAAACACGGCCCGACGAACTATGGACGTCGGCCATCACCTTGCTTTCCAGGGGATTTTCAGCACAGAAGCCGCACGCATAGGGACGCACTTCGATCACGCTCCCGAGTCCCGCAGCCTCGAAGGTCTTGTTCCAGACGAGAATCCCCCGTTTCACGGCCTCACGCTGGACGTCGGAGAACAAAGTGTCGATATGGACCACAATCTTCTTCCCGTCGGTGATGTTCCACCGGGAAATGATCTCTTCCTTCTTGATTCCCTTGTCGCTCGAGAAACAGTTCCGGGAGGCATTGACCGTGCCGATCCGCGGATCGGCAACCCTGACTTTGACGGAGGTTTACGGCACAAGGGTCAGCAGGGTGGCCACATCTCCATCGACCGACAATATTTCCTCCTGGACGATCTGGAGCATGCCTCCGCCCAGATCGTATTCCGGTGCAACCTTGAAGGTTACGCCTTGAAGGACGCCGATGCTGGACGGATAGGAAAGTAGTTCCTTGAAGTGCGTGAACTCCGGCTTGGGCGTTGCCTTGTGGACCATGGCATTGCCGTCCACCTGGACCTTGACCGGGTTGAAGGCATCCTTGTTGGAAGGGTCGAAGAGTTTGCCTGCCTCAACTACGACGGAGGTCGAATCCGTATTGCGGTATTTGATCGGGAAGGCATAGCGCACGGGGGCGATCGTGCTATGCGACAGCGTTTCCTTCAGCGAGCGTTCGGACGACTCGGGCAGCACGACCGGCGAGGTCAGCAGCAGCAGGGAATCCGTACGGGACAAGGTGAACACTTCCCTGGCGGAAATGTCCGTCCCGCAACTCGTCCAGCCTGAAGAGCTCCGCATGAACGAGGACAGAATCACACGCCGGCCCATGAGGGAGTCCGGGATCTCCATCCAAAGCTTGTTCCCGTCCTTGTAGATGCGCATGCACGTCCCCGCACTTTTCATCCCGGCTTTGGAGATGAAAGACTCGTACGTGTCCGCACCCTGCGAAACAAGGGCGAACGACAACGCAAGTATGACCAGACACAGCTTTTTCATTACCTTACGCCGTAATCGATGATACTTCTCAGAAGCTCATAATGCCCCCGGTCTTCGCCTTTACCGGTCTTGCCGCCGATCAGCTTGCGGACTTTCATCAGTTCCGCATAGACGGTGGGCTGGCTGACATGGCCGCCGCCGAAACTGCGCGGTTCCCATTCGAACCCGGATATCTCGTCATAGCGGACCGTCCCCATCGGGGAATGCGGATTCAAGATGTCGCAGCAGTGATCCTCATAATGGATGGCCTTCGTCTTCTCACGGACCGTCGGATTCTTGAACCCGACCAGGCTCATCAGGGATTCCACATAGACCCGCTGGAAAAGCCTTTCTCCGTCGGTCAGCGTCCGTCCTTTGACGGTAGGTCTCCAGACCCTGTCGTAGAGCAGGTCCATCAGATCCTTGACCGGCAGTTCATCCGTGTCGATGCCGTCGATCATGCCGGCGGCGAAGACCTTGCCCATCAGGTTCTGTGCGATGCTCCGGCGGACGTCGTCTACCGGCGATCCGACGACGGGGAGCCTGCCGAGCACGGCCTTGTCTTCCAGCCACGCCAAGTCGGAATACAACCCGAACACTTCCTCCAGCGCCCTAACCTGGACGTCCCGGGGCACGTTCTCAAAGCGCTTCAATCCGTCTCCGGGAATGGTCTCGTTGCGATACAGGCCTTCGATGTTGTGCATCAGGTGGCCGGCGTAGCGAAGATACTGGTTCACGATGCCCAGATAGAGCTCCGTCCGGTATTTCATATCCGGGTCACTGTCATCGGAGATCCAGTCCAGGAATCCGGACATAATATACTTGAGGTTCTGTACGCCGGCGGCCGACGCGGCGAAGACATCGTCGCTGAGGTCTTCGACCTGGCACCGCGGGTCGAAGAAGAAGCCCATCTGCTGCTTGCCGTAGCGGTATACCGGCGACACGGCCACCGAATCCGTGATCCAGCGGGTCGTGATGCGGGTTTCCTCCTCGAAATCCGCAGCATCGAAGACGGGTGTATAGCCCCAGCGTATGGCCCAGTAGTCGTTTTCTCCGAATGTGGGAGGACTGAGCCGGACGCCCCGTTCCTTGTCGCCCGGTGCAGCCACGTAGTTGAAACGGGCGTAGTCCATGATCGATGCCGTGGTGCCGTGCGCCTGGCTGAATTCCGGGTCACGCAACTGCTCGATCGACCGGCAGGTGGACGCGCTCATATTGTGCATCAGGCCCAAGGTATGTCCGACCTCGTGCCGGATCACATAGGTCAGGGCGTCTCCGAGGATCTCCTTGGGGATGTCGGCGCAGCGGACCTGGGGGTCGGCCTGCGCGGTCTGGACGAACATCCAGACGCTCAAGAGTTTGATGACATCGTGGTAAACCCACACGGAAGCGTTGATGATCTCTCCGCTGCGAGGGTCCGTCCAGGAAGGCCCCATGGCGTTCTGGACCGCCACCGGAGCATAGCGTATGCAGTTGTAGCGTATGTTATCCGGATCGAACTCGGGATCGTCTTCCGGGAAGGGCAGGGCCCGGACGGCCTGCTTGAAACCGATGTTCTCAAACACGTCGTTCCACTGCAGGACAGCCTGGAAGATATAGGGTTTCCACCACTCGGGGAAGTTGTTGTCTATCCAGAAGGTGATGGGCTTTACGGGTTCGACCGCCTCGCCCCTTCTGTAGGCAGCGGTGTCGGAGGGCTCCAGACGCCACCGGTTGACGAACCAGACGTCTTTGCTCGTGGAGTTGAGGTCCTCGACCATTTTTCTCCGGGTAAAGAAGAAGTTGATCCGGGGATCGGCGATCCTGGGATGATAGATTTCTTCCGGCAGCAGCAGGAAAGACGTCACCGTCTCGATCGTCAGCGGTATATCCTTCTTATTGGCTTCATACGTGTAGGAGCGGCTTGTCGCCACGGAAAAATTGTCGTCAAAGCACTTGGCTCCGGAGATGTATGAAAGGTCTTTCTTGTAACTCTTCTTGACGGCCTGCGAGCCAAGCGGATTGTGTTCGGTAGGGTCAAGTTCCTTTCTGTCAGAGAGGAAAAAGTCGGTGGCGTCGATGACCCATCTCTTCTCGGAACCGGACGGCTTTATCTTGAATTTCTCCACGGTGGCACCGGTATGGCTGTCCGACAAGGCCTTCAGGATACTCCCGTCGGTGGAGGAGAAATCGAACGACACTTCCTTGATCCGGATGGTGCTGTCCACCCTCTCAAACTTATAGAACTTCAGGCCCCTGACGTCTTTCAGACCGACATTCCCCATCTTTACGTCACTGATGGCCCTGACGGTCGAAGCCATCGCCCAGGTCCGTCCCAACAGCGTATCCGGGAGGTCCAGGAGCACTTTCCCCTTCTCGACGGAAGCCTTGACGGACGGCTGGCTCTCCGCCCCGAGGCAGACGGGGTGGAACAGGGCGGCCAGGACCGTGAACAATACTATTCTTTTCAATGATTTCATGTCTATCTGAAAGTGGAAGCCGCGGCGGTGATCCTTCCGAATCCGCCATACACGCCATTATCCTTATAGGTGAAGAGGCCGGTGCTGACATTGAACGGCCTGAGGTAGATCTTGCCTTCTCCCGTAGACTCGTTGTAGGTGAAGATGATGAGCTGCATCCGGTTGGTGGCCAGCGGGAAGGTGTAGGAATTATAGTCGAAACCGTGGCTGCCGTACCACCCCTGGGTGTAGAACTTGATACCCGTGATGATTTCCGCCTTGTCATCCGGCGCCCAGCTGATCTCCCTGAAAACGGGACTTCCTCCGAGGACGGTGACCGAAGCGACCTTGCGGTCCGAAGCCATAAACAGGATATCGGCGTTGTCGCAGAAGGCGAAGTACCGGGCGTCGGTCAGCCACTGGCCCGACTCCAACGGGTAGTGGATCATCTCATTGAGGCTGGGGTGGAGGAAAACGATATGGTGATTGCCGTCGGCAGCCTCGATCAGGAAGGCGCAGCGTCCGTCTTTGCCGGCGCCGGCCCAGAGCGACTTGCCGCCGGACAGGTCCGCGCCGATCAGGTCCGTGACGAGGGCGAAACTGCCGTAGCCAGAGAACTGCGCGTGAACGTAATAGAACTTGCCCTGCGCCTCATGGAAGAAGGCGACGTCGCTCTGCTGCACTGCGTACGAGTATCCGATATTGGTCGGCGTGAAAACATCCGCGGGTATCCCGCTGTAACCGGCCTTATTGAAGATATTGTTGGTATGGCAGATATTGAGCCACAGGCCGCCGTTGATCTGGGCTGCGGTCATGATCTGGCCGTAGTTGATCAGGTTGTGAACCTCGAACGAGGGCTCTTTGAAGCCGTTGAAAAGCGCACCGTCCTGCTTGGCGACCGTAAAGGACAGGGGATCCAGGGCGATCAGGTGTTCGTCAGTCCCGACCAGGATGAGCGTCTCGTTATAGGACGCGCCGTCCGAGCGCACCACGGGCAGCACCGTGTTGACTTTCCCGGCCAGGGGTGCTCCGTTGGCCAGTTCGTAGATGTTCCGCGTATAGCGGGGGACGTCGCTGGAATAGCCGTAGGTCACATATTTATTGGCCAGCAGGTCGAAATCCGTCGTCTGCCCGCCGTCCCGCGTATGGGCGACGAGGATCCCCTCCCCGAGGGACGAGCGCACATAGACGTGGCAGAAGACAGTTTTGGACAGACCGCTTTCGGGGTCGGTCGCCGTGAAGGAGAGGCAGTAAGGCGCCTCGTTGGGCTGGTTGGCTACCCGGTACGAGACGTCGGGCGTCTCGGAAAGGCTGATCCGGTCGTCGTTGTTCCCCGGCTTAAGGTCGATGGCCCACTCATAGGTGAAGCCGTCGTACGCTTCTCCGCCCAGCGTCGCAAGGGCGCGCAGGGCGATCTCCTCCCCGAAGAAAGTCTCCAGCGTGTCCGGTACGCCGCTGATTTCAATATCGGGCAGCTCCTTGTCGGCCGTCGTGCTCAGGTCCTGATAGCAGGAGAGCAGCAGCACAAGGGGTATTATGAATATGATAAGGCGTTTCATCATAACGACACGAGGGTTGAATAAATGGTGGGAAGGACGGTGGGCTTTTTCCCCTGGCCGACCGGGGTCGAGGAATTGGGATAGTCCTCATAATCCTCGCTGTGCATATAAGGGGCCTCGGGGTGCGCCAGGTCGTGGTCGCGGACGATTTCGCGCACGCGCTTGTTGAGGGCGCTCCACCAAGTGGGGTCTTTGTAGATCAGGCCGTTTTCGGGCGTGGCCTCCGAGATCCGGCGCACGCAGAGATCGATCTCGTCGCCGTATTCCTCCACCAGGATCTTGTGCAAGGCCTTGCTGTAGCCCGTGCTGATATAGAGGTACCAGTTCTTCCATACGTCCGGCACGGGCCTGGCGTAAGAGTTGGTCCACTTCACGATGGCTTTCTGGTACGCGGGTAGTCCGGCGCGGAAGTACTCGTTGGGCTGGATGTTCAGTACGATCACCTTCTGCTCCACGTCGTCCGGCAGGCGCCGTGCGCGCACTACGATGTCGGTCTTCAGCGCGCCGGCCTGTATCACGGAAGAAAGCACCTGGTAATCCCCCGCCGTGGCGATGGAATCCCGGATCTCGAGCGTGATCTCCCGGTCGTAGTCGACCGGAACGCCCAGCATCCGCACGGGGATGTAGAGATCCTTGTAGTCCTCCGTCCACCCCCGCATCGAGAAGGAGTTCTCAATGCCCTTGAACGAGACCGAGCAGTCTTCCACCCGGAAAGTCTGTATTTCGCTTTTCGTGCAGGACAAGCAGCACACGGCCGCCGCCATGATCATCAGTAGTATCCGTCTCATAAGTCTTGGTGTCTTCCGTAAGACAATTCATCCGTGGGATAGGGATAGGGCGTGAGCGAAGTGATTCTGAACCGCCAGTCGTTGTCGATATTGAGCCAGGCATGCGCCTTCCGGGGCATGCGCCGGGCCGCATAATAACCGACACTTTCTCCCTGGAACTCCCGGACATATTCCATCATCACGCCCGAGAACCAGTAGTTGGGACTGACAAAGTTCGGATCGGTGTTGACGGGAGACGGGTCCTGGATGCCCCGGTGGCTCCGTACCTCGGTCAGGGCCTGGAGCAGGGTCTCCTCGTCCTTCTTTTCCGCCGCCACCTCGGCGATGATCAGATACATCTCGGAAATCTTGATCATCGGTACGCGGTTGCGGTAGCCCGCATAATACGACGAATTGTTGTAGTACTTGTACGGGCGATACTGGTTGCCGAAGAATTTCAGCATCAAGGCCGGGCCGCGAACGTCCTCGGCGGAGGCGATGGAGACCAGATTGTACGGCGACACGTCCACGACATTCTTGTCGACCAGGATCGAGGAGGACCCGGAGCCGAGCTGATTGAAGATATAGAGGTCCGTCAGCGACTGCAGCCCCGTCACTTCCAGCGAGAACAACTGTTCGGAAGAGAAGGTCCAGTCAATCACGTCATTGGAAGTCGCCTTGGTCATCGCCTCGGCATCGACCCATCGGTAGGCCTCGGCGGCGGTCGCCTCAGTAATGACCGCCTGTGCGGCAGCGGCGGCGGCATCCAGTTCGTTCCGGAACAGCAGCACCCGGGCCTTGAGGGCCTTGGCGGCGAAATAGTTCATCCGCTTGTCGCGGGCGTCCCAGAAACCGTCTGCGTTGGCATTGGCCATCCAGGCCTCGGAAGCTTTTCCCCGGACCGGGTCGTCCGCAAGCAGCTCGATGGCCGTATCCAGGTCACCCTCCAGCAATTCCAGCGTCTCCCGGTAGGTCCGCTGGGGCGTGGGCTCCTTGTCGTAGGTGGTCACGTAAGGCACCGTGTATTTCTCATAATCCCCTTCCTGGAGCTGGGCCAGCCCGAACATCCGCATCAGGTCGAAGTGGATGTAGGCGCGGAGCGCCAGGAGCTCGCCGGTCATCAGGTTCCGCTCGATGCGGTCCGAAACGACCTCCGGCTTCGCATCCAGCTCATACAGCACCTTGTTGATGTTCGCCATCGTATAATAGCCGGCCTGCCACATCCGTGCGATCAGCGGATTGACGTAGTTGCCGCTCCATTCGTGGTTCTGGATGGCGGTAAACAGCGGACTGAACTGCTGGGCATAGGGCCCGTAGGACAGTTCATTGACGAACCAGGTCCACATCGCACCGTATTCCGCCTCTTCGCCCATGCTGATATAAACGCCGCAGAGCGCATCCTGGAAGCCGCTCCGGGAAGAGAACAGGGTGGCGTCGGAGACCTGCGTGGAGGAGGTGGCTTCCAGCCACTTGTTGCATGAGGCAAGGCCCGTCAGGGCCAGGAGCAATAATGCCAGTTTCTTTATCGTCTTTTTCATAACACAATCAGAATGAGGCATTGACACTGAAGGAGAACTTTCGGGCATAGGGGTAGGACGTACCCCTTTCGATCTCGATGGACGAGAAGGTGTAGATGTCGTTGGTGTACAGGCTCAGCCTCAGGCGGCTGAGCTTGAGGCCGCTGATCAGCTTCAGCGGGAACTCATAATAGAGGGTCGCGGAAGAGAGGTTCAGCACGTCGTTGCGCTGAACAAAACGGGTGGTGGCCTTTGTCACGGCATTTACCCCTTTCATGGCCTTGAACGGCGCGATGTCACCCGCCTTGGCCCAGCGCCCGCTGAATACACGCCGGTCCACGTTGGTCTCCAGCGTGGTGTTCTCGACCTTGTTCAGCAGCGTGCTGTTGTAGAGATAGCCGCCGCCGTAGAAGGTGGTGGTCAGGCTGAATCCGAAGCCCTTGATCTCGCCCGTCACGCCGAAATTGCCGTTGAACAGCGGGTCGGACGAACCACAGTTGACCAGGTCGGCCGGGTTCCACTCGGTCGTGATCTGACCGTTCCGGTTCAGGAAGATCTCATCACCCTGGTCGGAACTGATGCCCAGGGACCGGACGGCCCAGATCGAATGCAGCGGCATCCCGTCGTAGTACTGGATCACCGGATCGTTCATCCCCACTTCTTTTGCGCGCGCCTGCTGCTGCTCGTTGTAGGCCTTCAGGACCTCGGAGATTTCCAGAACGCGGTTGTCGTTGATCGCGGTCTTGCCGAACAGGCTGACGTACGACGAGCCCTTCCGCCAGAAGGTCCAGCTGACGCTGGCCTCCAGGCCCTTGTTGCGGACCTTGCCGAGGTTGTCGTTGGTGTAGGCGAAGCCCGTGGAAGGCAGGATCGTCCGGGAGAACACGAGGTTCTGCGTATCGGCGATGTAGGCGTCCAGGATCACGTTGACGGAGCGCGTGCGGAAGTCGAGGCCCACATTGTAGTCCATCTTCTCCTCCCAGCCCAGTTCGGGGTTGGCCATGTTCGAGAGCGCGGCCCCGGTGAAGCCGTTGTAATAGGCAGAAGAATAATAGGTATAGACCGGAAGAGCCACGTTGCTCGTGTAGTTCTGGTTGCCGGAAGAGCCCACACTCGAGCGGATCTTCAACTGGGTGATCCAAGGGATGTTATCCTTCATCCAGCGCTCGTTGTGGAGGTTCCAGGCCAGGCCGGCGCTCCAGAAGATGCCCCAGTGGTTCTTGGTCCCGAAGACGGAAGAGGCACTGCCCTTCAGCGTCGCGTCCGCCATATAGCGGTTGTCGTAGCTGTAGCCGGCGGTGGCAAGGGCGCCGAGGTTGCGGTTCAGGCCGTCGCTGCCGGTAGGCACCCGGTCCGTGGCGTACTGGCGCGCGAAGGTGATGCTCTTCATGTTGCTGTTGGGGAAGCCTTCCGTGTAGTTGACGATCTCCTCGTAGTGGGTCTGGGAGATGCTCCAGTCGACAGTGGCAAACAGGTCGTGCTTGCCGGCAATATTGTGGTTGAGCTGGGCCGAGACGTCGCCGGAATAGGTGGTGTAGCTGCCGTTCGACTGCTCATAGGTGCCGCGGCGGAGGATCTCGTTGGTGTCATAGAAGTCCGTGTGCTGGCCCGGCTTGAACTCGTCCGTGCGGGTCTTCTGGGAATCGATGCCGAAGCGGGCCACCATCCGGAGGAACTTGAGGAACTGATACTCAGCATAGAAGTTGTCGGAGATGGCCAGATACTGGCTGGTGTCGGTCGTGCCGATCGTAGCGTTGTACATCGGGTTGGTCACCAGCAGGAAGGAGGTCTTGATCCCGTTATAAATATAGTCTTTCGTCTGAAGCACCTTCTTGAGCTTGCCTTCCTCGTCGTAGGGCGTCAGGTAGGGATTGAGGGCCGCATACTCGCCGAAAATGCCCCACGGGGACTCCGAACTGTTCATGTGCGAAACGCCCATGATGTTGCGGAAGGTCCAGCCGCCGCGCCGGTAGGCCACGTTGACGTTGCCGGAGACGACATCGCGGAAGGAGCCCTTCATCGCGCCCTGCGTGTCGTTGTAGGAGAAGGTCGCGAGCGCCTTCAACTCCTTGGAGCCCAGTTCGATGCCGATGGAATGCTTCTGGCCGATGCCGAGGCGCAGGGGCTTGGAGAGCCAGTAGGTGTCCTGGCCTTCGAGGGCCTTCTTGAGTCGCTCGTTGTACAGGGCCAGGCGAGCGACCGTTTCGAAGGAGTCACCATTGACATAGTAGCCCTCGCGCCGCTCCACGTCCAGTTTCTCCAGGGAGTTGCAGAGGTTGTAGCTCGTCAGGTCCGGCGCCTCGATGGAAAGGGAGCCATTGTAGGTGACGCGGCTTTTGTCGTTGGTGAGCGCCTTGGTCTCGATTACGATGACGCCGTTGGCACCCTTGGAGCCGTAGATGGCCTTGGCAGAGGCGTCCTTGAGGATCGTGATGCTCTGGACGCGGTTCATGTCCATGTCGGTCACCTTTTCCAGCGTGGTCTCGAAGCCGTCGAGGATGAACAGCGGCTGGTTGGCCTTGGCGAGGAAGTTGCTTTTGAGGTTGGAAGTCTCAGCCGCGAGCGTGGAGGCGCCGCGCAGCTGCATCGTGGCCATCACATTGGGGTTGGAACCGGCCTCCAGGTTGTCCAGAATCATCAGGGAAGGATCCAGATTCTTGAGCGACTCCACCACATTGCTGTTGGATACCCGCTTGATATCATCGCTGGTCATAGACTGGACCGAGCCGGTAAAACTGTCTTTGCGGCGGGTGAAGATGCCCGTCACGACGGATTCTTCCAGTTGCTGGGTATCGGGCTCCAGATAGATCTGGAGCTCTTTTTTCAAATCGGCGACACGGATTTCCTGCGACTTGTAGCTCATCATCTCGACGGTGAGCACGGCATTGAGGGGGACCCGCTCCAGCAGGAACTTGCCATCCACGTCGGTGGTGGCCACCAGTTTGAGCTTGCGATTGATGACAACGACGCCCGGGAAGGGTTCTCCGGTCTCGTCATACACGGTTCCCTTTACCTGACGGGTGCCTTGCGCCCAGGAAGGGGGCGCGAACGCTGACAAAAGAAGGAAAAACGCCAGGAGTTTCGGGAAGACCCCTTTGTGAATCGTCATAACACACTACTTTATAACCATGCGAATATAATGATTTATTTTTTAAAGCGAAAAAACTACCTGTGTACAAGCGAAATGTCGCCTATTTGCACAACAGTTCCATCGACGTATATTGGGGGGGTGCCATCCCCTGTGCCTCATAGAAGGCTTTTGCGCCCGGGTTGCCTTCCTCCTGATGCCGGAGGACACAGAAGGCGTATCCCAGGACGGCACCTTCCCGCTCGTATACAAAAACCGGAGTATCCGGATTATCGAAGATGGCCACCGGTGTTTCCCCGAAGGTCAAGAATGACCCCCCGAGCATCCTGATGTTCCTGCAAAAAGGCCAGGACACGGTGGATATAGAGCGAGTCGGGCACCTTCACTCCCGTGTGGGCGGGCAAGACGATGTGCAGGATGTCTTCATCCAGCAACCGTACCTCAGGTGCCACCTCAGGATAGGATGCAGTATCCGTTACAGGCGGTATCAGACCCGAGTGCTTCCCTCCGGCCACCTTCGCCACCCTTGAAACGGCGTCGTGGGCTTGGTCCATCGTGGTGAAGGTTTTTGCCTCAGCCAGAACAGAGGTCTTTGCCTCCCGCCACGCCGCACTGTCGGCATACAGCGCCTCACGGTCGAGCAACCTGACGCAATGGCGCACATAACCACCCGGCGTCTTTTGATTGCCGCCGAAAAAACCACATGCCGAGACGGCAAAAACCAATAGGAGTAACGAAATGATTCTGTTGTATCTTATCATAGACCTACCTGTATTTAATTCTCGAAGTTAGCATAAATTGCTATATTTGTCAATATGGATATAAAGCATTCCTTCATCCTTGCCGTTCTGGGTCTTGTCCTCGTGGCATGTAAGGAACCGGAAACTGAGGCCGTGTTTTCTTTGCAGCAGGAAACCCTCTCAATTGAATGGGCCGGCGGGAGGTTTACCATACCCTTCGAGACGACGGGCGACTGGGAAGCTCATACGACGGCCTCTTGGTGCAGCATTGCCCCGTCCTCAGGCTCTGTCTCCGTGCTGAAAGACCATGTCATTTATCTTACCTGCGACGAGAACTGGGACGAAAGCCGGTCCTGTCACCTCATCATCAACAGCAACGGAGAAGAAAAAAAGGTTCTGGTGTCGCAAGAAGATGCGCCCCTGCTTCTTCCCCGCACGGTTTTTGTCCTTTCTCATGACTCCCAGTTACTCGGCGTCCCATTTATATCCGACGAACCTGTCACGGCCGAATTTGACTCATCCGGAAAGGATTGGCTGAATGTGGCAGAGACTGGGAATCCTTCTGCCAAGGATACCCTCTGGCTCTCCATCGGCGAAAATCGCTCTGGAAAAAGGAGCGCAAGTGTCGCCATCAGTTGCAGCCAGATGACAAAAAGCATCCAGATCAATCAGGATGCGCAACTCGTCCCCATTACGGATTCTCATTTTCTCGATTTTTGTCAGGTGTACCTTGATTTCAACCGCGACGGACAGTTTTGCATGGATGATGCGGATAAAGTAACGACCATCAATTATCATACAAACCTCAAGAACGTGCAGGGATGGGAATATTTCCACAATCTACAATCCATCCATGCAGTATCCACCTATCTGACCCATTTCGAGTTCAGCCGGTACAAAGATCTGGAAAATGTCTATTTCCATGCACCCTTCCTTGACCCCGACTTCTCTTCAAACAAGAAGTTGCGAACCGTTGCCCTGAGGAATTGCTTCGGAACGATTAACCTGGAGAATCTGGAGAACCTGTCTTCCGTGGAAATGTTGGACTGCGCCTGCGAGTTTAATCTTGAAGGAAGTACGAACCTGACATCGTTCGTTGCCAATTTACCGCTTTATGAAACGCTGGATCTAGGATTCCAAGAAAAACTGGCGAGACTTGGCCTCAGCGGCTGCGATGCATTGAAAACGATTGAAACGAGCAAGATGCCCTCGCTGTCACATGTCACCATTTTTGCAAACAAATCCATCGAAGTTCTCGATCTGAGCTATCAATATAACCTCCAATACCTGGTGTGCAAGGAAAATCCCAATCTCAAGGTTATTTATGTGAGGAACAGGCGCCCTGTCACATGTGACTTTGACTGGGGGCAGGTTAAGATGATCGTCGTGGAATAAAACAAAACAAAGTCCTTACCATGAGAAAATTATTATTGATCCTGGCCGCTTCTGCCCTGTTGCTGGGCTGCCACGGCACACAAACCCAAGAGGAGAATCCCGTCATCGATTCGGGAACCACCTACGTCCACGATGTCCTAGCTCCCTACGTTGAACGCGGCGAACTGCCCGGCGCGATCAGCATCCTCTACAAGGATGGCGTCCAGGAGACTTGCTGCATCGGGTTTGCCGACGTAGCGGCCGGACGCCCGATCACCCTCGACGACCCCTATATGCAATGCTCCCAGACCAAGGGATTCTGCGGCGTCACCGTTGCGAAACTGGTCGAGGAAGGAAAGCTCAGCCTGGATGACTCCGTGGCCAAGTACCTGCCGGAGTTCAAGGAACTGTGGATCTTGAGCGAAGAGTCCGAAGACACCAAGGTGCTGAAAAAGGCAAAGAATGCCCTTACCATCCGCATGTGCCTCAACCACACCGGCGGCTTCCCGTTCGAGATCAGCGCCAAGCGCGCAGACGTCCGCGGCGGAGGCTGGTCCGGCGGCGCGCCCCTGCGGCAGACGGCGACGATTGCGGCCGCTTCCCCCATCCTGTTCGAGCCAGGCACGAAGGAGCGGTATTCCAACACCGGCATCGATATCGCGGCGGCCGTCGTGGCGGAAGTGACCGGCATGAAATGGGAGGACTATCTCAAGCAGGAGGTCCTCGACCCGCTGGGCATGACGTCCTCGACCTTCTGGCCTACGGACGAGCAACTGACCCGCCAGATCGAAATGTATCAGTATATCGAAGGCCAGCCGGCCCGGTACGTCTCGGAAAACGGCAACCAGCAGCGCCCCTACAATGACGCGCACGTCTTCGCTTCGGCCGGCGCCGGTCTCTGGACGATCGCCCGGGACCAGCTGAAATTCTACAAGATGCTGATGAACCTGGGCGTCGGCGACAACGGCGTGCGTATCCTCCAGGAAGAGACGGTCAAGAACCTGCTGGCCGTCACCAGCCGGCCGAAAGAGATGGGTGGCTACTCCCTGGGGCTCAGCGCGCCCAAAGAGGATACGGAGGACGCCTGGTTCGGCCACGGCGGCGCCTGGGGCACCAACTGCTCCGTCAACTGGCACAAAAAACAACTCAAGATGTGGGTGATCCAGTCCAACGGCGGTCCCCAGCCTTGGGCCGAGCCGCTGGGAAAAGCGCAGCAGGCTTTCTTCGACTCCGAGATCGACACCAACGTCAACGCTTACACCGGCCGCACGCAATAGCCCATGTTTGAAAAGATCGTTTCCATCCTGAACTCCATCGTCTGGAGTCCCGCGCTGGTCGTACTGCTGGTGGGGGCCGGGCTGTATTTCTCCTTGCGGACCCGCTTCGTACAGGTGCGGCGCTTCGGGCTGATGATCCGCTCGCTCTTCGCCGGCGCCGAGAAGGCGGAGGGCGGAAGCAAGCGGGGCATTTCCTCCTTCGAGGCCTTCTGCGTGGCTTTGTCCGGGCGGGTCGGGACCGGGAACATCGTCGGCGTTGCGACAGCCATCGCCCTCGGGGGTCCGGGCGCCATCTTTTGGATGTGGGTCATCGCCTTTTTCGGCGCTTCCACCGCCTTCGTGGAGTCCACCCTGGCCCAGCAGTACAAGTTCCACCACGCGTCCGGCTACCGCGGGGGCCCTGCCAGCTATATCAGCAAAGGCCTGAAGGCGCCCTGGCTGGGTGTGCTCTTCTCCATCCTCTGCCTCATCGGCTACGGGACGCTGCTCCCGACGGTGCAGGCCAACGGCATGGCGGGCGCGATGGGCAACACCTTCCACCTGCCGCCGCTCGTCTCCGGGCTCGGGCTGGCGTTCCTGCTGGGACTCGTGATCATCGGCGGCATCAAGAGCATCGCCCGCGTGGCGTCCATCGTCACACCCTTCATGGCCCTGGGCTACATCATCCTCGCGATCGTGGTCATCGCCCAACACATCGATGCAGTGCCCGCCGTGTTCGGAGCCATCTTCAAGGGCGCCTTCGGCATGGATTCCGTGACGGGAGGCATCATCGGCTCCACCATCATGATGGGGGTCAAGCGGGGCATCTTTTCCAATGAAGCAGGACAGGGCGGCGGGGCCATCGTTTCGGCCTCGGCCGCCGTTTCGCATCCGGCGAAACAGGGCCTGGCGCAGGCGTTCTCGGTCTATGTGGACACCCTGCTGGTCTGCACCGCCACGGCGCTGATGATCCTCTGCTCGGGCTGCTACAATGTATTTGATGCGGCGACGGGCCAGATGATCTTCGCAGGCTCCCCCGCCCTGGGCGAGAACTACGTCGGCTTCACCCAGGCCGCCGTGGACACCGTCCTGCCAGGCTTCGGCAGCACCTTCGTCAGCATCGCCCTGGTCTTCTTCGTCTTCACCACCGTGATGGCCTATTATTTCTACGGGGAAACCAGCATCATCAGCTTCTTCGAAGGCCGTCCCGACCGACGCAAGGCCGAAAAGGCCTGCATCTGGGTCTTCCGCTTCCTGCTGCTAGGCATGGTCGTCTTCGGCTCGCTACGCGAGGCCGGCGTCATCTGGCAGCTGGGCGACGTGGGGGTAGGCATCACGGCCTGGATCAATGTCATCGCCCTGCTTCTCCTCTGCCCCCAGGCCATCCGGGCGCTGAAAGATTACGAGTTGACAGTAAACCGGGAGCGAAAAGAGACTCTACGCTCCCAAAAGGACTGATTTCCCTCCGGTTGGGAGCAAAAGGGCCTTTCTTGCTCCCAAATCTCAGCGATTAGCGCGGCAAGGACGCTTTCAACAGCCGCCGGGGGATGCGGGCGAAAACGATGTCGTATCCTCCGTCCGGGCTGTTCGTCCCGTCCTCATAGAGGATGCCGACGTCGCCGTTCTTGAACGCCACCATCGTGGAATAGGCCGCCGAGCCGGGCTGGAGGGTCAGGATGTCCTTCCAGGAATCGCCCCCGTCGGCGCTCACGGCCAGGGTCAGGCCCTTGCGCGTCTCCTTTTCCTTGATGTAGGAATGCAGGATCAGGCCCTTTCCCCAAGGGAGAATGTCACCGTTGCAGTTGTTCGCTTCCAGGCCCTGGGAGGTACGCGTCCCTTCCCAGTGCCAGACGCCGTCTTCGCCCTTGACGGCCGTATTGATCCAGCGCGGGCCGTAGAATCCGGGGCGGCAGCTGACCAGCAGGCGCCCGTCCGGCAGCAGGGCCAGTTTGGATTCGTCGCCGATACTGGCGACGGGTTCGGCCTGCAGCGTCCAGGTCTGTCCTTCATCCTTGGAATAGAACAGATGCGGGTGGATCGGCCAGGGGACGGGCATGGGATCGGGATAGTCGTGCTCCAGTACGGCGGCCATCAGCAGGATGTCGCCGTCCGCATCCACGATGCCCTTGCCGGACGTCGCGAAAGCGCTGTGGATCGTGTCCGGGAAAGGAATCAGCCGCGGCTCGCTCCAGCTTACGCCACCGTCCTCGCTCACTGAAACGGCGGTATGCGTCAAGCCCCTGCGGAAACCGGCGCGGCCCCGTCCGGGGGCCATCACGCAGAGAATCTTGCCGCTGCGGGTCAGCGTCAGGGACGCATCTCCGAAGCCGAATCCGAGATACCGGGTCGTATCGCCCCGGGCGATGAAGGTCTGGGGGCCCCAGGTCCGGCCGCCGTCCGTAGAGCGGCGCGTGCTGATGTCGATGCTGGTACTGCGGTAGCCCAGGTCGGCCAGGGATTCGTAGCGGCGGTCGATTACGGCCACGACGTTCCCGTCGCGGTCCAGCGTCATGGCCGGGATGCGGTAGAAGTGGCAGGAATCGCTGCCTTCGGCGAAAACCACCGTGCGTTCGATGACGGGCTCGGCGCAGCCGCAAACCAGGAGGCTGACGGCCAGGAAAAGCATCTTTCTCATATACAAGGGCTTAAAGCGTGAGTTTCACAAACACCTCGATGGCCTGGTATTCCGCCATGCCGAGCGAATCGTAGAGCTGCGCCGTGTTCTGCGTGCGCTCCTCGGCCCGCTGCCAGAATTCGCGCGGATCCTCGCCCGGGAAGGGGACGATGTCCTTCTGCGACAGGTGGCGGAAGATGGAATGCCGCTTCTCGATCATCTCGCTGGGACTGAGCGGCACGGCCATGTCCACGCTGCCGAGCTCCCACTCCATCCAAGCGCCGCGGTACAGCCAGATCGTCGTGTCGGCGAGCCAGGCTTGTCCTTCCTCTTTCAGCTGCTCGATGGCCTCCAGGGCCGCTTCCGTGCAGACGCGGTGCGTGCCGTGCGGGTCCGCCAGGTCGCCCGCCATATAGATCTGGTCGGGATGCACCTCGCGGATCAGGTCCTTGATGATGTCCACATCCTTCTGCGTGCGCGGCAGCTTGGTCACGCCGCCGGACTCATAGAAGGGCAGGTTGAGGAAATGGATGCAACTGCTCTTCAGCCCGAAGGAATGGACGGCGCCGCGCGCCTCGCTCCGGCGGATGGCCGCCTTGAGGGCCAGCAGTTCCTTCGGCTCCGGCGCGCCGGGCACCTTGGAGGCGATGATGTCCCGCACTTCCGCGACCCGGTCGCCCAGGCCCAACTGGCGGGCGGCGTCCATGTGCTGCATCACGACGTCGTCGTGCACCGCGAGGTCGCCCGAGGTCTGGTACGCCACGTGGACGTTATGCCCCTGGGATACGAGACGGATGAAGGTGCCGCCCATCGAGATGACGTCGTCATCCGGATGCGGCGAGAAGATCAGGACCGTCTTGGGGAAGGGCTTCGAGGCGACGGGACGCGTCGAATCGTCGGCGTCCGGCTTGCCGCCCGGCCAGCCCGTGATGGTATGCTGGAGGTCGTTGAAGACCTCGATGTTGATCTTGTCGTAAGGGCCGAACTTGTCCAGGAGTTCGCCCAGCGAATTCTCCAGATAGTCCTGCTGGGTGAGCTTCAGGATGGGCTTCCCGACCGTCTGGCAGAGCCATACGACGGCTTTCCGCTTGAACTTGGTCGTCCACTCGCAGGGACCGACCAGCCAGGGCGCCTCGATGCGGGACAGCTGCTCACCGGCGGTCTCGTCCACGTAGAGCGTGACGTTGTCGTGGCGCTGGAAGACGGAGGCGGGGAAGGTGGGGTCGAAGGGACGCTCGACGATCTGCTTGACCACCTCGGTCTTGCTTTCGCCCCAGGCCATCAGGATGACGCGCCGGGCGCTCATCATCGTCGAAATGCCCATCGTGATCGCCGTCTTGGGCGTATCCTGGATGGATCCGTTGAAATTCTTGGCCTGCCGCTTGCGGGACTGGTAGGACAGGGCCACGACGTGCGTCCGGCTCTGGAACGAGGCACCGACTTCGTTGAATCCGATCTGCCCGTGGGGGCCGATGCCGACGACCAGCAGGTCCAGGCCGCGCGCCTTCTTGTCAAACTCCGCGCAGAACTCGGACACCTCGGACTGCGGGACGGTCCCGTCGGGGATGAAGACATTCTCCTCCCGGACATCCACCTGGTCGAGGAACTCCTTATGCATGCGGTAGTTGTGGCTCTGGGTTTCAATCCCGGTCGTGGGGTAGTATTCAGCGATGGAGAACACCTGCACGTCCGCGAAAGACACCTCGCCCTTCTTGTATTTCTGGACCAAAGACTGGTACACCGAAGACGGCGTGCGGCCCGTGGACAAGCCCAGCTTGAACGGGCGCTCCTCTCCCGAGGCGCGGTGCTCCGCGATGGCCGCCACGATCAGGTCGGCGATGTCGGCGCTGGCGCGGGTCGCGTCGTTGTAAATCTCGGTCTGGATGCGCTCCCGGCTGTGGAGGATCCCCTTGGGAAGGTCTTTTTCGATGAGGCCGCCTTCGCGCGGCAGGGTAAAGTGCTTCATGACAATTGGGCTTGAGTCACAAATTTAATAAAAAAAGGCAGGTTGATTACCTGCCCTTTCGATTTTTATAACAGATGGAAAGCCACCGTCAGGCCCGCCATCACGATGCTGACCATGCTCATCAGCTTGATCAGGATGTTGAGCGAAGGTCCTGAGGTATCCTTGAAGGGATCGCCGACCGTGTCACCCACGACCGTGGCGTGGTGGCTGTCGGAGTTCTTGCCGCCGAAGTGGCCTTCCTCCACGAACTTCTTCGCGTTGTCCCAGGCGCCGCCCGAATTGGACATGAACACCGCCAGGACGAAACCGGCGCCGAGGCCGCCGATCAGCAGGCCGAGCACGCCCGCGACACCCAGGACGCAGCCCGTCGCGACAGGCACGAGGATGGCGGTGAAGGCGGGCACCAGCATCTCGTGCTGGGCGGCCTTGGTGGAAATCTCCACGCAACGCTTGTAGTCGGGAGTCCCCTCTCCGGTCAGGATGCCCTTGATCTCCCGGAACTGGCGGCGTACCTCGATGACCATCTTGGCAGCCGCACGGCCGACGGCGTTCATCGTCATGCCGCAGAACAGGAAGGCCATCATCGCACCGATGAAGACGCCGGCGAGGACTGCCGGATTCATCAGGGAGACGTGGTAGTTGTTGAGGATGTCCAGGATGCTGGCATCCGCCGCACGGACCTGTCCGGCCACGCCGTTGACCCATTCGCCGGTGCGTTCGAGGGCGATCTTGATCTCCTCGATGTAGGAGGCCAGAAGGGCCAGGGCGGTCAGGGCCGCCGAACCGATGGCGAAGCCCTTGCCGGTCGCGGCGGTGGTGTTGCCCAGGGCGTCCAGGACGTCCGTGCGCTCGCGCACTTCCGGCTCGAGTTCGGACATCTGGGCGTTGCCGCCGGCGTTGTCGGCGATCGGGCCGTAAGCGTCCGTGGCCAGGGTGATGCCCAGGGTCGAGAGCATACCGACGGCTGCGATGGCGACGCCGTAGAGGCCCTTCGACAGGTTTTCAGGCGTAAGCATATCCTTCACGTCGAAACCGATGGCGCAGAGGTAGGCCAGGATGATGGCGACGGCGATCGCGATGACCGGGATGGCCGTGGAGATCATGCCGAGGCCGACGCCGCTGATGATGACGGTCGCCGGACCGGTCTGGGAAGCCTCCGCGAGCTTCTGCGTGGGCTTGTAGGAATGCGAAGTATAGTATTCGGTCGCCTTGCCGATGACGACGCCCGCGGTCAGGCCGGCGACGACGGACAGGCTGAGCTGCCACCAGTTCTCGAAGCCGAGGAGGTAGAGCACGCCGAAAGTGGCGACTGCGCTGAGAGCGGCGGCCAGGTTGGTACCCACGCTCATCGACTTGAGGAGCTGGGCCATGCCGGCGCCTTCCTTGGTGCGCACGGTGAAGATGCTGATGATGGACAGCAGCACGCCGATGGCGGCGATGAGCATGGGGGCGAGAATCGCCTTCATCTGCATCTCGGGGCCGACCGCATAGAAGGCCGAAGCGCCCAGGGCCATCGTGGAAAGGATGGAGCCGCAGTAGCTCTCATACAGGTCCGCGCCCATGCCGGCGACGTCGCCGACGTTGTCACCGACGTTGTCGGCGATGGTGGCGGGGTTGCGGGGGTCATCCTCGGGGAGCTCGGTCTCGACCTTGCCGACCAGGTCGGCGCCCACGTCCGCGGCCTTGGTATAGATGCCGCCGCCCACACGGGCGAAGAGGGCCTGGGTCGAAGCGCCCATGCCGAAAGTCAGCATCGTCGTGGTGATGACGACGAGCTTCTGGGCCATCGTAGCCTCCGTGACGAAGGCATTGAGGATGAGGAACCAGATCGCGATGTCCAGCAGGCCGAGGCCGACGACGGTCAGGCCCATCACGGCGCCGCTGCGGAAGGCCACCTTCAGCCCCGAGTTGAGGCTGCGGCGGGCGGCATTGGCGGTGCGGCCGGACGCGAAGGTCGCGGTCTTCATCCCGATGAAGCCGGCCAGGCCGGAGAAGAAACCGCCGGTCAGGAAAGCGAACGGGACCCAGGGATTCTGGACGTGGAACACGTAGGCGAGCAGCGCGAAGAACAGGGCCAGGATCACGAACACGATCACGACGACCTTGTACTGCTGCTTCAGATACGCCATCGCGCCCTCACGGACGTACTGGGCGATCTGCTTCATGGTGGGGGTGCCTTCTTCCTCCTTCATCATCTGGCGGAAGAAGATATATGCGAATGCCAGCGCCAAGACGGACGCGGCAGGAACTGCGTAAAATAAAGGATTCATAGATTAAAAATGCTAAAGGGGGGCAACCTTTCGGCCGCCCCCTTTCGACTCGCTTGGAAACTACTCCGCCTGGGCTTCCTCAGCCGCAGGGGCCTCCACTGCGGGAGCCTCGGCTACGGGCGCCTCAGGGGCGGCAGCGGCCTTCTTCGCGCTACGGCGGGTACCCTTCTTCGCAGCCTTCTTCTCGGGCGCGGTGGCCAGGGCGGCCTCGTTGAAGTCGACCAGCTCGATGAGAGCCATTTCGGCGGCGTCACCCTGACGGAAACCGACGTGCAGCACGCGGGTGTATCCGCCCGGACGGTTCGCAACCTTCGGAGCGACCGTACGGAAAAGCTCGGCCGTGGCGTTCTTGTCCTTCAGGTAGCTGAAAACGACGCGGCGGGAGTGGGTGGTATCCTCTTTCGACTTGGTGATCAAGGGCTCCACATACTGCTTCAGGGCCTTCGCCTTCGCCTCGGTGGTGATGATCCGCTTGTTGAGGATCAGGGAACACGCCATGTTGGAAAGGAGCGCTTTGCGGTGGCCGCTCTTTCTGCCAAGATGATTGACTGATTTATTGTGCCTCATTGCTAGATATTCTTTTTCTTGGGTTCAATGTTATACTTCGTGACATCCATTCCGAACGAAAGCTTCATCTTGTCGATGAGGATATCGATCTCGGAGAGGGACTTCCTGCCGAAGTTCCGGAATTTCATGAGCTCGGCCCTGCTGTAGGAGACGAGGTCGGCGAAGGTGTCGATGTCAGCCGCCTTGAGGCAGTTGAACGCACGGACCGACAGACCCATGTCGGAAAGTTTCGTCAGGAGGAGGTGCCTCATCCGGAGGGACTCCTCGTCCAGCTCCTTGCTCTCGGCCTCGACGGTGCTCTCGATGGAGAGCTTCTTGTCGTCGGTAAAGAGCTTGAAGTGGTAGATGAGAATGTTCGCGGCGTCCTGCAGGGCCGCATTCGGAGAAATGGAACCGTCGGTCTCGACCTCCAGGTTCAGTTTCTCGTAGTCGGTCTTCTGCTCGACACGCCAGTTCTCGACCGTCCAGTTGACCTTGCGGATCGGGGTGTAGATGGCATCCACGGGGATGGTTCCGATCGGCGTGTTCTCATCCCGGTTCTCCTCGGCGGGCACGAAGCCGCGGCCCTTGGTGATCACGAGGGTGATTTCGAGTTTGACGGAAGGTTCGAGAGAGCAGATGTGCTGCTCGGGATTCAACACCTTGAAAGAAGACAATCCCTTGGAGATATCCTCTGCAGTGAATTCCTGCTTGCCGCTGATGACGATGTTGGCGGTCTCGGTATCGACCGTCTCGACCATCCTCTTGAGCCGGACCTGCTTGAGGTTGAGGATGATGGCCTGCATGCCTTCGATCACGCCCGGGATGGTCGCGAACTCGTGGTTCACGCCCGAGATCTTGATCTGGCTGATCGCAAAGCCTTCCAGAGAAGCCAGCAAGATGCGCCGGAGGGCGTTGCCGATGGTCTGTCCGTATCCGGGCTCGAGGGGCCTGAATTCGAAACGGCCGACGGTATCGGTGCTCTCGAGCATGATCACCTTGTCGGGTTTTTGAAATGCTAAGATTGCCATATGATTCTTGTTTTGGTGTTAAATGCTACTTGGAGTACAGGTCGACGATCAGCTGCTCGTTGATGTTCTCGGGGATCTCGTTCCGGGTAGGGATGTTGAGATACTTGCCCGCGAGGGTGGTGGTGTCGAACTCGATCCAGGAATACTTGGTCGCGGAAGCGACGCTGGCCTGGATGACCTCGAGGCTCTTGGAGCGCTCGCGCACGGCGAAGGCGTCGCCGGGCTTGACCTGGGTCGAAGGGATGCTGCAAACCTTGCCGTTCAGGGTGATGTGGCCGTGGTTCACGAGCTGACGGGCGGCAGCCCTGGAGGGAGCGATGCCGGAACGGTACACGATGTTGTCCAGACGGGACTCGAGGAGGAAGAGGAGGTTCTCACCCTTCTGTCCGCTCATGCGGGCGGCCTTCTCGTAGGTGTTGCGGAACTGACGCTCCAGGACACCGTACATGTACTTGACTTTCTGCTTCTCCTTCAGCTGGATGCCATAGTCTTTCTGCTTCTTGCGCTTGCCGGCCAGTCCGTGCATTCCCGGAGGATAGTTCCTCTTCTCGAAATACTTGTCGGATCCGAAAATCGGCTCACCGAATTTACGCGCGATCTTAGTGCTGGGACCAGTATATCTTGCCATGGTGATACTTGCTTTAAGGGGTTAAACTTTACGACGGCCTTTCGGACGGCAACCGTTGTGGGGCATCGGGGTGACGTCGATGATCTCGGTCACGGTGATACCCGCGTTGTTGATGGTCCGGATGGCGGACTCACGGCCTGCGCCGGGGCCCTTCACGTAGCACTTCACCTTGCGGAGACCCGCGTCGAAAGCGGTCTTGGAAGCCTCCTCGGCAGCCATCTGGGCGGCGTAAGGAGTGTTCTTCTTGGAGCCTCTGAAGCCGCACTTGCCGGCGGAAGACCAGCTGATGACCTGGCCCTGGGCGTTGGTAAGGGAAACGATGACGTTGTTGAAGGTTGATGAAATATGGGCCTGGCCATTAGCTTCAACCTTGACAACTCTCTTGGATGCTGTACTTTTCTTTGCCATAATTCATCTAACTTTATTTGGTCGCTTTCTTCTTGTTGGCGACGGTCTTCTTGCGGCCCTTGCGGGTACGCGCGTTGTTCTTGGTGCTCTGTCCGCGCACAGGGAGGCCGATACGGTGACGGATGCCACGGTAGCAACCGATATCCATGAGGCGCTTGATGTTCATCTGGACCGTGGAACGGAGTTCACCCTCGATGAGGTAGTGGTCGCCCACTTCCGCACGGATGGCTGCAATCTGCTCGTCGTTCCAGTCGCCCACTTTGATACTGCGATCGATACCGCACGCGTCGAGGATCTTCTGCGCGGAGCTGCGGCCGATACCGAAGATGTAGGTCAGGCCTACCTCTCCAATCTTGTTGTTGGGTAAATCAACACCGGCTATTCTTGCCATAATCTATTCTTGATCTTTTTGTTTGTTATACAACTGAATCTTATCCCTGGCGCATCTTGAACTTGGGGTTCTTCTTGCAGATCACATAGAGACGGCCTTTGCGGCGGACGATCTTGCAATCCTCGCTACGCTTTTTGATGGATGTCTTGACTTTCATATCTTGGTAATTTTTATTTGTATCTGAAAGATATTCTGCCTTTGGTCAGATCGTAAGGAGAAATCTCAACCTTGACTTTGTCTCCAAGGAGGATGTGGATAAAGTTCATTCTCATCTTGCCTGAAATGTTGCAGAGGAGTACGTGACCGTTCTCAAGCTCGACTTTGAACATCGCGTTCGGAAGAGTCTCGATGACTTTTCCATCTTGTTCTATTGCTACTTGTTTTGACATAAGGTTTATAATTGTTTCACTTAAAATCTGATCGTGCCATCTTTCTCGATAAAATCGAAGGTCGACAGTTGTTCAGCCTTGCCTTTCCGGACAACAACCGTAAGCTCATAGTGCGCAGACTTCCTGTGGTCCTGCGTGTGCACCGCCCAGCCGTTCCTGGCCAGGTAGACGCCGCGCCCTCCCGCATTGATCATGGGCTCTATGCAAATGACCATTCCGTCGACAAGCTTCGTGCCCTTGCCCTTGTGCCCGTAGTTCGGGACACCGGGCTGCTCGTGCATTTCCTTGCCGAGTCCGTGGCCTTCCAATTCCCTGACCACGGAGAACCCGAATGATTCAGCATACGTTTGCACCGCGTATCCGATATCGCCAACCCTGTTACCCGCCACGGCGGCTTCGATCCCCTTGTAGAGGGAAGCCTTGGTCACGTCCAGGAGCCTGCGGGTCTCGGCGTCCACCTCCCCGACGGGGAAGGTGTAAGCCGAGTCACCGTTGTAGCCCTTGTAGAGCGTGCCGCAGTCGACGGAAACGATGTCGCCCTCCTTGAGGACATAGTCGGACGGGAAACCGTGCACGACCACATCGTTGACCGACATGCAAAGCGCCGCGGGGAAGCCTTCGAAACCGAGGAAGCTGGGGATCGCGCCATGATCGCGGATGAAGTCTTCGGCCACCTTATTCAACTCTTTCGTTGTCACACCAGGGGCGACCCTCTTACCGACTTCCGCCAGCGTCTTCGAGACGATAAGCGCATTCTCGCGAAGCAGCTCGATCTCTTCCTCAGTCTTGGGCTTAACCATCGTTACGATTCTATTTCAAAGATTACATGCCGGAGCGTCCCGTCAGACGGCCGGTCTTCATCAGACCGTCATAGTGGCGCATCAGCAAATAGCTTTCGATCTGCTGGAGGGTATCCAGGACCACACCCACAAGGATCAGGAGGGAAGTACCTCCGAAGAAGCTCGCGAACTGGTTGTTGACACCCGCGATGATCGCGAAAGCCGGCAGGATGGAGATGAGACCCAGGAAGATGGAACCGGGGAGGGTCACCCTCGACATGATGTCGTCGAGGTAGTCCACGGTCTTCTTGCCGGGCTTCACACCAGGTATGAAACCACCGTTCTTCTTCATGTCCTCCGCCATCATCGTCGGGTTGACGGTAACAGCCGTATAGAAATACGTGAAGATGACCACGAAAATGAAGAACAGGAAGTTGTACCAGAAGCCTGTGTAGTTACTCAGGGTAGCGGCCAGGCCACGGGTAGCGTCAAATTTCGAGAAGAGGAGCGGGAACAGCATCAAGGCCTGGGCGAAGATGATAGGCATGACGCCCGCGGCGTTGATCTTCAACGGGATGTACTGGCGGACGCCGCCGTACTGACGGTTGCCGACCACTCTCTTGGCATACTGCACGGGCACCCGGCGGACCGCCTGCACGAGGGCGATGGCGGCGACCAGGACGAAGAACCACACGATGAACTCGACGATGAGGATCAGCATACCGCCGTTGGTGGTGGTGAGCTTCTCGCCGATTTCAGCGGCCAGTGCATAAGGCAGGCGGGCGACGATACCGATCATGATGATCAGGGAGATACCGTTGCCGATGCCGCGGTCCGTAATCCGCTCGCCGAGCCACATCACGAACATCGAGCCGGCCATCAGGATGATGGTGGACACGAGGTTGAACATGAAGTTGCTCCAGCCCAGCTGGTTGACGGCGACGAAAGCCTGTCCGGGGACCTGGCTGTGCAGAGCAGCCATATAGGCGGGACCCTGGATGCAGATGATCAGGATGGTCAGCCACCGCGTCATCTGGTTCATCTTCTTACGTCCGCTTTCGCCCTCCATCTGCAGTTTGCGGAAATAGGGGACGAACACGCCCAACAGCTGGATGACGATGGATGCCGAGATGTACGGCATCACACCCAGCGCAAAGATCGAAGCGTTACCGAACGCACCGCCGGAGAACATGTTGAGGAGGCCGACGAGGCCTTCCTGCGTCTTGCTCTGGAGGTTCGCAAGCAGCGTGGCGTCGATGCCGGGAAGCACGACGAAGCAGCCGAGCCTGTAGACCAGGATCAGGAGGAGCGTGTAGACGATCCTCTTGCGGAGCTCTTCGATCTTGAAGATGTTCTTGATTGTCTCAAAAAACTTTCTCATCGCACTTACTCGATTACGACAGCCTGGCCGCCGGCGGCCTCGATCTTGGACTTCGCGGTAGCGGAGAAAGCGTCAGCCTTCACGTTCAGGGCCGTGGTGACCTCTCCGTTGCCGAGAATCTTCACAAGGGCGTTCTTGGACGCGAGGCGGGCCGCCTGGATGTCCTCGACGCTGATTTCGGTCTTTCCGAGAGCCTCGGAGAGAGCCTGTACGGCGGCGAGATTGACTGCCTTGTATTCAACTCTGGTGGGGTTCTTGAAGCCGAACTTCGGGAGACGGCGCTGGATAGGCATCTGGCCGCCCTCGAAACCGATCTTGTGGGAATAGCCGGCGCGGGCCTGGGCACCCTTGGTGCCACGGGTGGCGGTACCGCCTTTTCCGGAGCCTTCTCCGCGACCGATTCTCTTGCTGGTTTTGGTGGAACCCGCTGCGGGTTTCAAATTCTCAAGTTTCATAATCTCGTCCTCCTTAGTCTTCAACTTCTTCAACTTTAACAAGGTGAGCGATCTTGGCGACCTGTCCCATCGTGACGGGATTCTTCTCGACCTCGACCGTCTGGTGCATGCGGCGGATACCGAGCGTGCGCAGATTCGCGATCTGGCGCTTGGTCTCACCGTTCTTGCTGATGATCTGGGTAATTCTGAGTTTCGTCATGATAACTTCCTCCTATCCGTTAAAAACCTTGCTCATGGGGACACCGCGCAGACCGGCGACCGTGTAAGCGTCGCGCATTTCGGTCAGGGCGGCGATCGTAGCCTTCACGAGGTTGTGAGGGTTGGAAGAACCCTTGGACTTCGCAAGCACGTTCTGGATGCCGGCAGACTCGAACACGGCGCGCATGGCACCGCCGGCCTTCACACCGGTACCGGGGGCGGCGGGCTTCATGAAAACCCGGGATCCGCCGAACTTGGACTCCTGCTCGTGAGGAATGGTGGTGTTGATGATGGGGATCTTCACGAGATTCTTCTTCGCATCCTCGACACCCTTCGCAATGGCGGCCGTGACTTCATTGGCCTTACCAAGACCATAACCTACAACGCCGTTCTCGTCACCCACGACGACAATAGCCGCGAAGCGGAAGTGACGACCACCCTTAGTGACCTTCGTCACTCGCTGGATGGCGACCAGTCTGTCTTTCAACTCAAGCTCAGAGGTCTTTACTCTCTTAACATTTGTATTTGCCATAGTCTTTCAATTAGAATTTAAGGCCACCTTCACGGGCGGCGTCAGCCAAACTTTTAACCCTTCCGTGGAAGAGGTAACCGCCACGGTCGAAACAAACGGTGGTGATACCCGCCTGGAGGGCGCGCTCTGCGACAGCCTTGCCGACGATAGCGGCGGCCTCGATGCCGGTCTTGCCCTTGCACTCGGCGGCCAGCGCCTTGTCGTTGGAAGCGGCGGCGACCAGGGTCTTGCCCTGCTCGTCATCCACGACCTGGACGTAGATCTGCTTGTTGGAGCGGAAAACGACCATGCGGGGCTTCTCGGCGGTGCCGTTGACATGCTTGCGGATCCGGTAGTGGATCCTTCTTCTTCTTTCGATTCTATTCAATGCCATAGTTCTATCCTCCTAATTATTTAGCGGCAGCGGTCTTGCCAGCCTTGCGGCGAAGCTGCTCACCGACAAACTTGATACCCTTGCCCTTGTACGGTTCGGGCTTACGGAACGAACGGATCTTGGCGGCCACCTGGCCGACCAGCTGCTTGTCGCAACTCTTGAGGACAAGGACGGGGTTCTCACCCTTCTTGACCTGGGGAACTTCAGCCTTGACCTCATCGGGGAGCATCAGCTGAATCGTGTGGGAATAACCGAGGTTGAAGGTAAGGAGCTGTCCGTTGACCTCCACGCGGTAACCGACACCCACGAGTTCCTGCTTGATCTCGAAACCTTCGGACACGCCGACGACCATGTTGTTGACAAGGGCGCGGTACAGGCCGTGCATCGAACGGTGACGGGGCTGGTCCGTAGGACGGGTGAACTTGATTTCATTTCCCTCGACGGTGACCTGGATGTCCGGATCAACTTTCTGGCACATCTCACCCAGAGGGCCTTTAACCTTGACAACGTTGCCATCGAGAACTTCAACGCTCACTTTGGACGGAAGGCTTACAGGTAATTTACCGATTCTTGACATTATTGTGTACTGTTAGATTAATAAACATAGCAAATAACCTCACCGCCGACATTGAGATCCTTGGCCTCTTTGTCAGTGATGACGCCCTTGGACGTGGAAAGGATCGCGATGCCGAGTCCGTTCAGGACGCGGGGCATATCCCTGACGTCGGTGTAGCGGCGCAAACCCGGGGAGGAGACACGCTCGATCTTCTTGATGGCGGCCACCTTGGTCTGGGGGTGATACTTAAGAGCGATCTTGATGATGTTCTGCGGCTGGGCCTCAACCACCTTGTAGCTGAGGATGTAGCCCTTCTCACAGAGAATCTTGGTGATGGCAAGCTTCATCTTGGAAGCGGGAGCCTCGACCACCTTGTTACCGGCGAGGTAAGCGTTACGGATTCTCGTAAGGAAATCTGCAATGGGATCAGTCATTTCTTTTTTGTTTTGTTAGAACCGGCGCGAGGAACGCGCCCGATATCCTATTGTTAATAATTAAATTGTCTCGATATCACCAGCTGGCTTTCTTCACACCGGGAAGGAGGCCGTTGGAGGCCATCTCGCGGAACTGGATACGGCTCAGGCCGAAAGCCCTCATGTAGCCCTTCGGACGACCGGTGATGGAACAGCGGTTGTGCAGACGGACGGCAGAGGAGTTCTTCGGGAGCTTGTCGAGGGCGGCCCAATCGCCGGCCTCTTTGAGAGCCTTCCGCTTCTCGGCATACTTAGCAACCATTTTCGCGCGCTTGACTTCGCGGGCTTTCATTGATTCTTTTGCCATAGTATCTTATTTATTATGTTTCTTGAACGGGAAACCGAACTCCTTCAGAAGGGCGTAGGCCTCTTCGTCGGTACGGGCGGTGGTCACGAACGTGGCCTCGATGCCGTGGATGCGGGGGTTCTTGTCGATGTCGATCTCGGGGAAGATGATCTGCTCCTTGAGACCGAGGGTGTAGTTGCCCTGACCGTCCATCTTCTCGGAAATGCCGTTGAAGTCGCGGATGCGGGGGAGGGAAACGCGGATCAGACGCTCGAGGAACTCGTACATCTTGACGCCGCGCAGGGTCACCTTCGCGCCGATGGGCATGCCCTTACGGAGCTTGAAGTTGGAGATGTCCTTGCTGGAGGTGGTGATGACCGCCTTCTGGCCGCTGATCAGCGACAGCTCGTTCGCGGACTCCTCGACGATCTTCTTGTCCTGCGTACCGTCGCCGACACCCTCGTTGAGGATGATCTTGACGAGGCGGGGGACCTGCATCACGGTGGTATAAGAGAACTGCTTCATGAGGCGGTCGACGATCTCCTCATTGTAGAGCTTCTTGAGGGCAGGCACATATCCCTTGGGAAGAGCCTGGACTTCGGTATTGGTAGCTTTCTTTGCCATAATTATTTGACCTCCTCACCAGATTTTTTAGCGTAACGGACCTTCTTGTCGCCATCCATGCGATAGCCGACGCGGGTGGGCTTGCCACTCTTGGGGTCGATAAGCTGAAGGTTAGAAATGTGGATGCCGGCTTCCTGCTCGACGATGCCGCCCTGGGGCTGCTTGGAATTCGGCTTGGTGTGCTTCTTGACCATATTGACACCTTCGACGATCGCGCGATCCTTGCTCGGAATCACGGAAAGGACCTTACCGGTCTTTCCCTTGTCGTTACCGGCGTTTACATAAACGGTGTCGCCTTTCTTGATGTGAATCTTTTTCATACTCTGCAATGATTAAAGGACCTCCGGTGCCAGTGAAACGATCTTCATGTAGTTCTCACGCAGCTCTCTGGCGACAGGGCCGAAGATACGCGTGCCCCTGAGCTCTCCCGTGTTGTTGAGGAGGACGCAGGCGTTCTCGTCGAAACGGATGTAGGAACCATCCGCGCGGCGGATCTCTTTCTTGGTGCGGACGACGACAGCCTTCGAGACCGTGCCCTTCTTGGTGTCACCACCCGGCATGGCGCTCTTCACTGCGACGACGATCTTGTCACCCACCGTAGCGTAACGGTGGTTGGTGCCGCCAAGGACGCGGATGCAGAGGACTTCCTTCGCACCGCTGTTGTCGGCAACCTGTAAACGTGTTTCCTGCTGTATCATAAACTATTTTGCTTTTTCAACGATTTCAACTAATCTCCAGTTCTTGGTCTTGCTCAGGGGACGGGTTTCCATGATGCGGACGGTATCGCCGATGCCGCACTCGTTCTTCTCATCCTGGGCGACGAACTTGGTGGTCTTCTTGACGAACTTGCCATAGAGGGGATGCTTCTCCCTGATCTCGACAGAGACGACGATGGTCTTGTCCATCTTGTCGCTGACCACGACACCGATTCTTTCCTTACGAAGATTTCTTTCCATAGGATTTCAAATTAATTCAGTTCTTTTTCTTTCTGGGCGAGGATCGTGATCATACGGGCAATATCCCTTCTGGTCTTCCGGAACTTGGAAGTATCCTCTAATGGAGAGATCGCGTGGTTGATCTTCATCGTGTCAAGGTTGGCCTTTTCGATCTGGATGCGGTCACGCAGATCGGCGATGGACATTTCGCGTGCTTCTGAAACTTTCATTTTCTTTCTCCATTAAATTATTCGACATAGTCCCTGCGGACGACGAACCTCGTGTCGACGGGGAGCTTGTTGGAAGCCAGGCGCATGGCCTCTTTCGCGACGGCGAGGGAAACGCCCTCGGCCTCGAACAGGATGCGGCCCGGGGTGATGGGAGCGACGAATCCGTAGGGATCGCCCTTACCTTTACCCATACGGGTGGACAACGGCTTCTTGGTGACAGGCTTCACAGGGAAGACCCGGATCCAGATCTGACCTTCACGGTTCATCCGGCGGGAAATGGCCTGACGGGCGGCTTCGATCTGCTGGGCGGTAAGCCAGCAATTCTCAAGGGTCTTGAGACCGAAGGATCCGAACGCAAGCTGGTTGCCGCGCTGGGCGTTACCCTTCATGCGGCCTTTCTGTTCCCTTCTAAACTTTGTTTTCTTAGGTTGTAACATCGTTTATTGTTTTAAAAATAAATAATCAAATTTCCCCAACTCATTGACCCTCAATATATTAGGTATAAACGGGTCGATTTTTGGGACTGCAAAGTTAGTAAAAAAACTGAAAACTCAAATGCTTTTTATATTTTTTTTCAATTATTTTCGACAGGCAGATTGAAATGTCAAGTGTCGTATTTTCAACCAGTTCCGACATCTGGCAAAAAAAAATCCCGCTCGTTTTCGACAGGGTAAAACAGGGTCCGGAAGGCACGGGTTCAATTGGTCTTTTTTTTGCTTACCTTTGTCCCGTATGCCGACAAGAAAGATATGGATTCCGCTGGCAGTCCTCCTGCTTTTCCTTGCGCTTCCGGGCCACGCCCAGAAACGCAGGAACTCGCCGGTATACATGTATTATATGGTACAGGACGGGGATACGGTCTATCTTGACACCATCCAACCCGCCTGGGTGTTCCCGAAAGGGAGCCGCGTCAACAAGACAGACTGGCGGAAATACTGCAAGCTCGTCTATAACTTCAACAAAGTCTATCCCTACGCCCTGCTGGGGAAGAAACTGTCCGAGGAGGTCGACCTGACCATCGAGACACAGAACCTGAAGCGGCGGAAACGGGATAAATACATCAACGACGTACAGTGGAAACTGCTGCACGATTTCGAGGACGCCGTCCGTCACATGACCATCTCGCAAGGCCAGCTCCTGGTGCGCCTTGTGGACCGCGAAATGGGCAAGACCCCTTACGCCGTCGTCAAGGACTACAAGAGCAAGACCGCCGCCGTCTTCTGGCAGGGCATCGCCAAACTCTTCGACCAGGACTTGAAGTCACGTTATGATCCGGAAGGGGTGGACAAGCAGACAGAGCAACTTGTCAAACTCTGGGAGAAAGGGGAATTTGACGTGTTCTATTTCTCGATCTTCTTCGAATGGCCCAAGAAGACCGAGATACCGTCCGAATACCAGTAGGGGGAATCTTCCATCCAGGATTTCGCCATCAGCAGACGCGCCCCGCCGGGCAGCGTCATGTCCACTTCGGCATGGTAGTGCCCGAAGATGAAATAATCCACCCGGTGTTCCTTTTCAAATTCCGCGGCAAAGCGATACAGCGGTTCATCCTCCCCGCGGAAACGGTAGGGAGCGTGGGAGAGCCGGTTGCGCCGGGACCATGCATTACCCAAAGCAAACGCAAGTGTCGGGTGCAGGGTACTGAACAGCGCCTGGATAAGACGGTTGGAAAAGATCCCGTGCATCAGGCGATAGCCGAAAGGGACGGGACCGAGCCCGTCGCCGTGGCCGACGCAGAAATGAATCCCGTCCGCCTCGAAGCAATAGGGTTGCCGCAAGATCTTGATGCCCAGTTCTTCGAAATAATGGAAACACCACATGTCGTGGTTGCCGGCCATGAAGTACACTTCCACGCCGGCATCCATCAGCTCCAGCAGGGCGGCGAACACCCGCACGCTTCCCTTCGGAACGACATATTTATACTCGTACCAGAAATCCCAGATGTCGCCCAAAAGATAGAGGGCGCGTGTGGTTTCGGCGGGGATAGACTTCAGAAAGGAGACGAAACGCTCTTCCCGGCCGGCAGGATCGCTGACCTGCAGCCCGAGGTGGACGTCCGACACAAAATAGATCCCTTTCCGCTCCGGCATAGGCTATCGCATCGTAAACAGGATGACCAACAGGCCGACGATGGCGCAATACAAGGCAAACCAGGAGAGTTTCGCCTTCTTGACCAGGGCGATCATCACCTTGCAGGCGAAAAGGCCCGACACGAAAGCCGCCAGGAAACCGATCAGCAGCGGCAGGGCGCCGATGGTGGAAGCGGCAGCGTCACCGCCCACTACGTCGAGGAAAGCTTCCCCGAGGATGGGAACGAGTACCATCAGGAAGGAGAACTGCGCCACCTTGTCCCGCTTCACACCGCTGAGCAATCCCGTACTGATCGTCGTACCGGAACGCGACAGGCCGGGGATGACGGCGAATGCCTGGCCGATGCCGATGACGAGCGCCTGCCACCAGGAGATGCCATTGCGCGCTCCCCCTTCCGATTCTTCTGGCTCCGGCTTTTCCCGCTTGCGGGTGAAGAAATCGGAGAAGAACAGCAGCATCGACGTGACAACCAGCGCCAGTCCGACAACCAACAGGGATGAGAACAGGCCTTCGACCTTATCCTTCAGGAAAAGGCCCACGAAGAGCACAGGTATCATCGACAGGCAGATCTTGAGGATGTAGTCCGTCTCATCGTTGTAACGGAACTTGAACAGCCCGCACAACAGTTTCCAGATTTCCTTCCGGAACACCACGATCGTCGCCAGGACGGTCGCGGCGTGGACCGCGACTTCGAAAACCAGGTCCCCGGACGCTTCAACGCCCAGGATTTCACGCCCGATCGCCAGATGTCCGCTGCTGCTGACGGGCAGGAACTCCGTCAGGCCCTGGACCAGTCCGAGCAGCAAAGCTTGCAGCCAAGTCACATCAGCGG
>JAEEGJ010005880.1_pt1 | contig 37725 bp, 31 predicted proteins | sample 8958761 | NCBI WGS metagenome assembly JAEEGJ01 (sample SAMN16246546, study PRJNA631951) | gut metagenome | biome: gut microbiome; feature: rumen; material: RS-attached | host: Bos | place: Iran: Karaj | collected 2018-10
CACCGGGGCCAGACATGCTATCACAAGAAAAGAAAGGATAATCTTCTTCATAATGCTATGTTTCCATTTTTTATATTGTTAATAACGAATGTTTTGTCATTTTATTTCATTGGGCACCAGAGATGTTGCACGATAAATTGATCAGTTTTTCCAGTGCTGGTTGATGAGCTGGTCGAAAGCTTTTTTGATATGATCTTCGTCGAGCATAAAAAACCCTTTACCCTAATAAATAGCAAAAACTACCCCGAAAGTATATTTTGAGAGGTGAAGATTTAACATTATTTAACTTTTCTTGTGTTCAACCGATAAGTGTAATACTTTTTGTATCAATACATTAACATCATTTGGGCGATTTATGACAGGTCGACAACAAGTAGTCTATCGGGGGGCATACAATAAAAAAAACTTTTCGACGTTAAAAGGTGATATGCAACAGGTAATCATCATCACCGGCGCTTCGTCGGGTTTCGGTAAGGCTACAGCCGAGCTGCTGGCCTCGAAAGGACATATTGTCTACGGCCTCTGCCGTCGCGAGATGGAGGACAAGGGTGGGCAGCTAAAATACCGCCAGTGCGACGTGCGCAACCGCGAACAGGTGGGCAACATAGTGGCAGAAATCGTCAAGGAACAGGGGAGGGTGGACGTGCTGGTGAACAATGCCGGCATGGGTATCGGCGGAGCCTTGGAATTGGCCACAGAGGAGGAGATAGACCTGCAGATGGGCACCAACTTCATGGGCTGCGTGAACCTCTGCCAGGCTGTGCTTCCCTACATGCGCAAGGCGCGCAAGGGCAAGATTATCAACCTCAGCTCCATCGGTGGTGTCATGGGTCTTCCGTACCAAGGTTTCTATTCGGCTTCGAAATTCGCCATCGAGGGCTTCAGCGAGGCTCTGAGTGCCGAGGTACGGGGCTTCGGCATACAGGTTTCCATGGTGGAGCCGGGCGACTTCGCCACAGGCTTCACGGGCAGCCGCAAGAACAGCCAGGCAACCCTCGACGATCCCGACTACGGCCCCATCTTCCAACGCAGCCTCGCCATTATCGAGAAAGAGGAGAACGGCGGTCTGCAACCCGAAATCCTCGCACGTCGCATCGCCAAGATGGTGGAGCAGAAGCATCCCCCACTGCGCAAGGTGGTGGCCAACCTGGAGCAGAAGCTCTCCGTGGTCGTCAAGCGCGTGCTGACGGGCAACCAGATGGTCAGCATTCTGCGCAGCTACTATAAGTCTTGAGAAAAAAAATTTGTTACAGTGAAGTAGAAAAAAGGAGTCCGTCACCGACAGACTCCTTTTTTTAATAGTATACTATAAATTAAAGGCTTTTTCCGAAGACGGCGCGTTGCATCAGGGGGGTAGTGTGATATTGTGTTTCCCAGATTTTCACGGCCTCGTTGCCAATAATCTGCGGGTTGGTGTAGGCGGTGTGGACATTGAACTTGATGGCGTTCTCATTCATGTCGCTATAGTAGATGCTGTGGACACCACGTTTCTGCCAGTCGGGGTGCACCCCGTTGAGCAAAAGGTCGATGGTGTCGAAATGCTTGAGGGCATGCAGGATGTGATACCAACCAAAGGGGAAGAGGCTGCCGTTGGCTTTCTGGTAGGCCTGTGTGAGGTCGGGGACGCTGAGGCCGAAACCTACGAGATTGTCGTCCTGGTCGACGACGAACTGGACGAAGTCGAGGTTGATAAAGGGGAAATATTCCTTTATGTATACGCCTATCTCCTTTTCGGTCATGGGGACGAAGTCATAGAGATCCTTGAAGCAGTCGTTGAGGGTGTGGAAGAACTTCCAGGCATAGGGCATGATGTCCTTGCGGCGTTTCACCTTGACGAGGCGCAGGTGGTACTTCTCCATGATGAGGGTGTTGAGGCGTGCCACCTTATCGGGAACGGGCTGGTTGGCAGGCATGACATACTGCTGCCATTTGCATTTGATTTCGTATCCAGCGCGTTCGATGAATTTGATGTAGTATTCGGGGTTGTACAGGGTGGAGATGTTCTGGCGTGCGTCGAAGTGGTCTATAGCCCAGCACTCCTTGTCCATATCGGTGAAGCCGAAGGGGCCTTCTATCTCTGTCATACCATTCTTCCTGCCATATTCCACCACTTTGTCGAGCAAAGCCTTGAAAACCTCGTAGTCCTCGATGAAGTCGAACCATCCGAAGCGGACGGCCTTCTTCTGCCAGTGCTCGTTGACGCTGCGGTTGATGATGGCGGCCACACGTCCTACCACTTTGCCGTCACGTACGGCGAGGTAGAGTTCGCGAGAACAATGCTCCAACGAGGGGTTCTTGTCGGTGAGGAGCTTGCGCTCGTCGCTGTTCAGAGCAGGGATATAAGTGGGAACACCCTTGAAGAGTTTGTTGGGGAAGGCGATAAATTTTTTAAGGTCGGAGCGACCTTCAACGGTATGGATAGTAACCATGGTTTACTATAAGACTTGCTGTTTCTTGAATGCGTTGTAGATCTTCTCCACGGCGGTATCTATCTGCTGATGGGTGTGGGTAGCCATAAGGGCCACACGGATGAGGGTCTCGTCGCTGGGCACGGCGGGGGCGATGACGGGAGTGACGAAGACACCGTTTTGCAGCAGGTCATGGGTGATGGTGAAAGTCTTGTTGTTGTCGCGGATAAAGAGCGGAATGATGGGCGTCTCGGTGTTGCCGACCTCAAAGCCCAGGTCCTTGAAGGCCTTGAAGGCATAGCGTTGGTTGTCCCAGAGAGCGTCGTTACGTTCGGGTTCGCTGCGCATGATGTGCAGGGCTTCCAGTACCGATGCCGTGCTGGCTGGGGTGATGGAGGCAGTGAAGATATACGGACGTACCGAATGTTTCATCCAGTTGATGGTCTCTTTGTCCGAGGCGATGAATCCGCCCACAGAGGCGAGGCTCTTGGAGAAGGTGCCCATGACGAGTTCCACATCCTTGAGCTTGCCGAAGTGGTCGCAGGTGCCGCGGCCTTCGCGTCCGAAGACACCGAGGCCGTGAGCCTCGTCGACCATCAGCGTAGCTTGGTAGCGGTTGCAGATGTCGACCATCTTGTCGACATGCGCCACATCACCCTCCATGGAGAAAACACCGTCGGTGACGACGAGCTTGGAAGCCTCCAGGGGTGCTTTCTGCAGCACACGCTCGAGGTCGGCCATGTCGTTATGTTTGTATTTCTGTGTGTTTGCAAAGGTGATAAGTTTGCCCTCCATGATACTTGCATGGACACGCTCATCATAGAAGAGATAGTCGCCACGCGAGACTACATCGGGGATGACACCGCTGTTGGCCAGGAAACCGGCAGAGAAGAGCATCACGCCCTCCTTGCCGAGGAACTCAGCCAGTTCGTCCTGCAGCTGTATATGTATGTCAAGGGTACCATTGAGGAAAGGCGACCCTGCACAGCCGGTACCATACTTGTCAATGGCACGCTTGGCTGCCTCCTTCAGACGGGGGTCGTTGGTGAGGCCAAGGTAAGAGTTGGAACCAAACATAAGAATCTTTCCCTCATGACCTTGTACGTAAACCTCGGTATTCTGTTCAGAAGTGATTGGAGTGAAATAAGGATAGATCCCAGCGGCTTTTGCCTCTTGCGGGACCGTGTATTGCGCTAACTTTTGCTGTAAAGGCTTCATATACTTCTAAGCATTAAATTAAAATGCAAAGTAACAAAAAATTTCTTAAATTTTAAAATAATTTTATGTTAAAAAAGAGAACAGCTTATCTGTCAATCGGCTCGCACCTATTCTAAATGTCTGATTTTTAACATAGTTATCTCCAAGAATTTTTTTTGCCATTTCTGCATACGCTAGTGCTTCTTCGGGGGTCGAAATGCCTCCGGCGGCTTTGAAGCCGACCGTTTTTTTTGTTTTTTTAACGTTTTCGTTAATGACTTTTAACATTGTCTCCGCCGCCTCGAGGGTGGCTCCCACTCCAATCTTGCCCGTAGAGGTCTTGATGAAGTCGGCGCCGCCGTCGATGGCCAGCTGCGAGGCTTGGGTTATGAGGGTGGGGGAGGGGAGCTCTCCCGTTTCAAGGATGACTTTCAATAAGTGTCCCTGGCAGGCTTCCTTCATCTTCGCCACCTCGTCGCGCACCACCTCGTCTTCACCAGCCAGCAAAGGGCCGCGGCTGAGCACCATGTCTATCTCGTCGGCTCCTTCACCGATGGCATACTTCACTTCTTCGACCTTCAGATCGATGGGTAATTGACCATGAGGAAAAGCACCTGCCACCGAAGCCACACGGATGCCACTGCCACTGAGCACACAGCGTGCCACCTTGACGAACCGTGGATAAACACATACTGCGGCCACATGGTCTCCTGTGACGGTACACATCTCCAGCGTATGACGGCAAAATGCCTCTACCGAGGTAGCATTGTCAGTAGCATTGAGTGTCGTATTGTCGATACAGGTAAAAACCCGTTGCGCCAGTTCCATGTCCATCATTGCAGCTGGCTTATCTTCTCCACACGGCGCTGGTGACGACCTCCTTCGAATGCGGTACCGATGTATTCGTCCACAATCTTTATGGCCGTATCCACATCGATGAAACGGGCAGGCATGGAGATGCAATTGCAGTCGTTGTGCTGACGGCCCAGATGGGCAATTTCAGGCGTCCAGCAAAGGGCACAACGTACATGAGGGTATTTGTTCACTGTCATCTGCACCCCGTTGCCGCTGCCGCAAATCACGATACCACGCTTGTATTCACCTTTTTCAAGGGCTGATCCCACTTGATGGGCGAAGTCGGGATAGTCACAACTGTCAGTACTGTGGGTGCCGAAGTCTTTTACCTCGAAACCCTTTTCCTTCAGGTGTTCAATCACTTTCAACTTCAACTCGTAGCCTGCATGGTCGCAGGCTATAGGAATAATTTCTCGCATTTTCGTTGTTGTTAAAAATTTTTTCTGATTGCAAAGATACGATAAAAACAGAACTCGCTGTGAATGAATGGGTGCAAATTATCAACATTTTATTACCGAAAGAGACAAAAACAAGAGTATCAAGTGTAAACGAAATATCAACAAGAGAAAGTTGAATTTGATGTTAATTGTGAATGCAAACGATGTTGAAAAAAAATTCAACAATCAATATTGTTAAAAAAAGCCTTTTTTTCAAACCTTTTTCAACACTATAAACTTATCCTAATGACTTCCGTAATTCTGAACATTTGGTTGTTCATACAATATATAAACAGTGTGTTAAAAAAAAGGAAAAACATTACTCTGTAAGGAAAACAGATGTGTAAAACCTGTGGAAACAAAAATAATATCTTATATTTCGAAATATGACTTACAAAGTTATTCACCAAATGAACAACCATTAAGAAAAAACAAAATTAAAAATAAGAAATAAAAGAATTTTTATTAAGGGCGACAGAATTTTGATTTTTTTTGTGTATTTTTGCAAATTCAAATTAAAAATTGAAAAGCTATGACTAATGAACAGTTGAAGCAGGAAATACTGCGACTGAAGAAAGAGAAAAATGCCGTCATTCTTGGACATTACTACCAGAGACACGAAATACAAGAAATTTCCGACTATATAGGTGATAGTCTAGCGCTGGCACAGAAAGCACAAGAGGTCACCGCCGACATCATTGTATTCTGTGGTGTTCATTTCATGGCTGAAACTGCCAAAATACTCAATCCCAATTGCAAAGTGCTCCTGCCTGACATGGAAGCCAGCTGTTCACTGGCAGAGAGTTGCAAGGGTGAGGATTTTGCGCGTTTCAAAGCAGAGCATCCCGATCACATGGTCATCAGCTATGTCAACTGCTCGGCCGAAATCAAAGCCCTCAGCGACCTTATCTGCACCTCTGGCAACGCCGAGAAACTGGTGCGTTCGCTGCCCGAGGAGCAGAAGATCATCTTCGCCCCCGACAAAAACCTGGGTGGTTATATCAACCAGGTAACAGGGCGCCAGATGATTCTCTGGAATGGTGTCTGCACCGTGCACGACGCCATGCAGGCTGAGGCGGTGCTGCAGCTCAAGGCCGAGCACCCTGACGCCCCCGTCATCGCCCACCCCGAATGCAACCCCGCGCTCCTCAAGGTGGCCGACTTCGTGGGCAGCACCAAGGCCATGCTCAACTACATCAAGGCCAGCGCCGCCAAGCAGTTCATCGTGGCCACCGAGACAGGCATCCTCTTCGAGATGAAGAGGGAGAATCCCGGCAAGGAGTTCATCACCTTGCGTGATAACAAGAGCTGCGCCTGCGACGACTGCGCATATATGAAGCTCAACACCCTGGAGAAACTATACAAGTGCCTGCGCGACGAGCAGCCCGAAATATTGATGAGTCCCGAGATGATCGAGGCCGCCAAGCGCCCCATCGTCCGCATGCTCGACATGAGCCGCCAGTTGGGCATCATCAAATAGCGAATAGATGAAAAAAAAGAAGAAAGAAGAGCCGCTTCCACAGATTGAGGGTTACGAACCGGAACTGAAAACCATCGGTATGCTTGCTGCCAACCTATGGGCGGTGCTTTTAATGGTGGTTGCTATAGTGGTTGGATGGTTTGCTTTAACAGGATTATACCCCTCTTTTTCCTTCGATATGGACGACCCAATGCTGATGGCCAAGAACAGTATGTGGTTTTGTATTTTGATGCTGTTAGGTATTGTGGTTCATGAACTGGTGCATGGTTTTACTTGGCTTCTTCTGTTGCACAAAGGTTTCCGTCATCTTTCCTTCGGCCTTATGGCCGGGGGAGGGTTCTACTGCCATATTGATGTGCCGATGACAAAGAAGCCCTATGTCATAAGTGCCTTGATGCCGTTGTTGCTGGTGGGATTGGTTCCGTGGGTGGCAGGTATTGTTACAGGAAGTCTTCTATGGATGTTGGTGGGAGGAATTTTTATTGGAGCGGCCGTCGGCGACATGATGATCGTGTGGACAATAAGGAAAGAATCCGCCGATGTGCTTGTCTACGACCATCCATCGGAGGCGGGTTGCTATGTCTACCATCGGAAAGCAGAGTGATGGACGCGCGGAAAATAGAAGAAAAGAAACGTTTCGCCGGCGAAAAGAAGCCGTCGATGAAGCGCCGGAGTGAAATCAACAACTACTACGGCAGGCATATCTATATGCTTACGTTGACGGTTGAGGGTCGTCGTCCCTTATTTGGAAAGTTGGAAGGAGACGAAAAAACAGCAAGGGTTGTCCCTACACCTCTTGGGAAAGAGGTTGTCAAGTGCTGGGCGGCCATCCCGAAGTTTCATCCTGAGCTGAAATTGCTGGGGTTTCAGCTGATGCCCGACCATCTGCATGGCCTCTTGTTTGTCCGTGAGGAGATGGAGGAGCACCTGGGGCAGGTGGTCAGTGGTTTCAAGGCGGGGTGCAACAAGGCCTATAGAGGGGTTATGGGCGAGGCGGTGCATCACCTTACGCCAACAGAGGCGCAGGACCCCTACGCCTCTGCGTATGAAGCGGCGATGCCGCTTCCGTTGCCCTCTCAGTGTCGCCTGAAGAAAGACGATCGCTCCCAAGGCCTCCTCTTCGAGCGTGGCTACAACGACCTTATCGCCAAAGGTTATGATATGCTCCCCCGCTTGACGGCCTATATCAACGATAACCCCCGCCGCTTGGCCATCAAACGTGCCCACCCTGACTTTTTCCGTGTCCGTTTCGGCATCGAGGTGGCGGGGCAGAGCTACGCTGCCATCGGCAACCGCTTCCTCCTCCAGCGTCCCGAGAAGGTGCAAGTGCAGCTCTCGCGCAGCCTCACTTCCGGACAGATAGCTGAGAAGGTGCAGCACTACTTGTCTTTGGCCCGTCAAGGTGCCATCCTTGTGTCGCCAGCCATATCGGAAGGAGAACAGGCCGTGATGCGTGCAGCCCTCGACGAGCACCTGCCGCTCATCTTCTTAACACCATGGGGCTTCAACAAGTTCAGCAAACCCGGCCACCAGTATTTCGAAGCCTGCAGCGAAGGCCGCTTTCTCATCCTCGCCCCGTGGGAACATCAAAACGAGCAGATACCGTTGACCCGTGCGATGTGTTTGACGTTAAATGGAATGACAAAACAAATATGTGAACAATGATAGGACAACCACAGGTATACGAAACCCTCGAGCGCATGGGCATCGCCTTCGACTACTATGAGCACCCCGAGGCGCCCACCATTGAGATTGCCGCCCAGTTCTACCGTGGCGAGGGCACGACGCTCTGCAAGAACCTCTTCTTCCGCAACCACAAGGGCAACCGCCACTACCTGGTCATCATGGACTCGCGCTTCCCCATGGATATCCACGACATGGAGCACCGCCTGCACCAAGGAAAACTCAGCTTCGCCAGCCCTGAGCGCATGATGAAATACCTCGGCGTGAAGCCAGGTAGCGTGTCGCTGTTTACACTTGTCAACGACGTGAACCACGAGGTGACCCTTTTCGTCGACCGTCATCTGCTGGAGGCCGAGAAGGTGAGTTTCCACCCCAACGACAATCACGCCTCGCTGGTGATAACCCGAGACGACATGTTGAAATTTATCCAACAGATAGGCAACCCCTACGAGGTTGTTGATTTGTATGACAAAAATTGTTGATAACCTAGTAAAATCAATGTTTCACGTGAAACAATGAAACAGACAGAATACATCGTTAACGAGCCACAGGAACTGCTCCAATTTCTGACAGAAAAGTTCCCCGATACCAGTCGCAGCAAGGTCAAAGAACTATTGGCCCACAATGTCTATGTCGAAGGTCGTCGCACGTCGCAGTTCAATTTTCCGCTGCAGAAAGGCATGAAAGTTTCCATTGAGAAGGCCACCGGCAAGGACCGTTTGCGCCCACGCGACCTCGACATCGTCTACGAGGACCAGCACCTGCTGGTTGTCAACAAGCATGAGGGACTGCTCAGCAACAGCAAGCATCCAGGTGACAAGACTGTTATTACCGTGCTCAACCAGTACCTTGAGGCCAGCCGTCAGCGCTGCCATGCCCATATTGTCCATCGTCTCGACCGTGACACTAGCGGTCTCATGGTAGTCAGCAAGAGCAAGGAAGTCTCTCAAAAGTTCGAGGAGGACTGGAAAGGCATGGTATTTGACCGCCGTTATGTTGCCGTCGCCTGGGGTCATCTGGAGCAGGGTAGGGGAGAGATACGCTCGTGGTTCACCGACGGAGAGTTTTGCGTTCTTTCTTCGCCTACCGACAACGGAGGCAAACTGGCCGTGACGCATTATGAGGTGAAACAGACCTCTCGTAGGTACAGCCTTGTGGAACTCAAGCTCGACACTGGCCGACGCAACCAGATTCGCGTCCATTTGCGCGACTTGCAGCACCCCGTGGTCCACGATCCCATGTACGGATACAAGGAGGACCTCTCACCTATCAACCGCCTAGCCCTCCATGCCTACCGCCTCTGCTTTGTACACCCTGTCACAGGGAAACGACTCAAATTCGAAACCCCTGTTCCCGCCTCGTTCCTGAAGTTGATGGAACTCTAAACCACGGAGAAAAAATATATTTTTATAATCGTGCAATAATAACGATGTTCCTACGTTGTATGAAAACATGCGTAAAAATGTGACCATAGTCATAGCGTTGTTGCTGCTTTGCCTCGATGTCGCGGCGCAGAGGAATGTTGCAGCCGACTCGTCGCAGTGGGATTTCCACCTGTCGACAGGGATGACGTTATCCAGTGGCTGGGGCAAAAACGATGCATTGCTGTGGACGGCACCGCGCGTGGAATATCGTGCCAACGACCGTTTGACGCTACGTGGTGGATTCGCCTTGATAGGTTCGCTGCTGCCGGGTTACGAGCTGCAGATGCCGGTCACGAGTTTTGCTCCACGACGCGAGGGCACACGCCTGATAGGAGGTTTTGCTTCGGCCCACTACAAAGTGAATGAGCGGCTGAATATTTGGGCTTCGGTGCAACGGCTGACAGGATGGCGCGAACCGCTATGGATGCCACAGGGTGAGTCGCTCGATATCGACTTGACATCGTTCAGCGGTGGCTTCGCCTATGAGCTGAGCAATCACTCGATGCTAGAGATGCATTTCCATTTTGTGCACGACCACTATGGCAACAGTGCCCTTGGACTGCTGGGTCATCCTTATTATGGACCCGGAGTTCCCACATGGGAGCTCTACAGTGGCCCGTGGATATTTTAACATCTGAGAATAAAGACATGGAATATAATACTCAACGAGAAACCCTCAAGATCAACGACTACGGACGCAATGTCTGTAAGATGATAGACTATGCCAAAACTATAGAAGACCGGACAGAGCGAACACAGATGGTCAATCTCATACTAGATGCCATGGCCTTGGTCAACCCCAAGGTAAAGGAACGTACGGACTACCGTCGCATTCTATGGGACCATCTTATGATTATGGCCGATTTCGATCTCGATGTGGACTGCCCTTATCCCATTGATAGGGACGAGACGGAAGTGCTGAAGCCTCACGCCATGACATACAGCGACAACAAGATACGTTACCGTCACTACGGGCGTGCCCTGGAGGACATGATACGCGCTGTCGCCGAGATGCAGGAAGGGGAGGAGAAGAGTGCCCTTGCGCAGCAGATAGCCCACACAATGAAGCGGCAATACTTACAGTGGAACCGCGACTCGGTAGACGACGACCTCATCCGCGAGCAGCTTGCTGAGCTGTCGGAAGGGCGCATCACGCTGCCGGACGACTTCCAATTCCGCGATTCGAAGATATACCTTGATGCGTTGGCTGCCGCAGCCGCGAAGAAAGAGGGCAATGCCAAGAAAAAGAAAAAAAAGAAGAAATGAGCAGTTTCGAAATCATAGGAGGCCACAAGCTGCGAGGCGAGATAGTGCCACAGGGAGCCAAGAACGAGGCCCTGCAGGTGCTGTGTGCTGTGCTGCTGACCTCCGAGAAGGTGCGCATAGAACATGTGCCCGACATCCGCGACGTGAACAAGCTCATAGACCTGCTGAAACTCCTCGGCGTGAGTGTGCGCGAGGATGTGCCGTCGGCTTGTGAGAGCGGTCGCACGTATGAATTCCAAGCCGACCAGGTGAACTTGGAGGTACTGCAGGGACAGCAGTTCCGTGAACAGGCCAGCGCCCTTCGTGGAAGTATCATGCTGGTGGGTCCCCTATTGTCGCGTTTCGGCCAAGCAGTGGTGCCACAGCCCGGAGGTGACAAGATAGGCCGCCGCCGCCTCGACACCCATTTCATCGGTATGGAACGCCTCGGCGCCGAGGTGGAATATAAGCGTGGTGCCTACATCGTCAGTGCAAAGAAGAAGCTCAAAGGCTGCTATATGTTGCTTGACGAGGCCTCTGTGACCGGTACCGCCAATATCATCATGACGGCAGTCATGGCGCGTGGTACCACCACCATTATGAATGCCGCCTGCGAGCCGTATGTCTATCAGCTGTGCAACATGCTGAACAGCATGGGAGCGCACATCAGCGGTGTGGGGAGCAACCTGCTGACCATCCGCGGTGTCAAGGAGCTCCATGGCTGCAGTCACCGTTTGCTTCCTGATATGATTGAAGTGGGCTCTTTCATCGGTATGGCCGCCATGACCGAGGGCGATATCACTATCAAGAATGCGCAGGTGCAACATCTAGGTCTCATTCCACAGGTGTTCCGCCGGCTGGGTATCGAAGTGTGGCAGAGAGGTGACGACCTCTATGTCCCCGCCCAAGAGCACTATGAGATAGAGCGCTTCATGGACGGTAGTATCATGACTGTTGCCGATGCCCCGTGGCCAGGCTTCACGCCCGACCTCATCAGCATTGCCTTGGTGGTGGCTACCCAGGCCAAGGGTAGTGTGTTGATACACCAGAAGATGTTCGAAAGTCGACTGTTCTTTGTCGACAAACTCATTGATATGGGAGCTCAGATAATTCTTTGTGACCCGCACAGGGCCACCGTCATAGGCCTCGATCGCGAACACAAGCTACGTGGTGTGCGCATGGTGTCGCCAGATATCCGTGCCGGCGTGGCATTGCTTATCGCAGCGTTGAGTGCTGAAGGGAAGAGTCGCATCGATAACATTGAACAGATAGACCGTGGCTACCAGTATATCGACAAGCGTCTAGTAAAACTTGGAGCCGAAATTAGACGCGTTGACTAAAACTTGACTAAAACAACACAAACGATATGTTCAGACTTTTCAAAAGAAAATACACCCCCCGACCCATTTTCGAAGCACTGGGTACGGATATGCACTGCCATTTGGTGCCGCAGGTTGACGACGGCTCCAAATGTTTCGAGGAGAGTGTGGAATGCCTCAAAACCCTGAAGGCTGTGGGATACAAAAAAGTGTACATTACCCCCCATTTCCAGTATCCGCGATTCCAGAACGACGAGGATGACATCCGCCGCCGCTATGAGGACCTGAAGCAGCGTGCTCTTGCAGACGGTGTGGAGATAGAGATGGCGGGTGTTGGCGGTGAATACCGCATCGACAGTGGTTTTAAGAAACGGCTGGAAAATCCCCGTTTCCTGCAGGTGGCAGGGAAGTATGTCTTGGTGGAGCTCTCGTTGCACCAGCAAATGATGGGATGCGACGAGATGATTTTTGACATGCAAATGAACGGCTACGAGGTCATCCTGGCACACCCTGAGCGCTATCCTTACCTCAATGTTGCAGGTACCCGCATGGAGCAGCTGAAGAACCAAGGCGTGTTCTTCCAGATCAACGTTCTCTCGCTAGGTGGTTTCTATGGCGACGAAGCCAAGAAACGCGCCTATCAGATGCTGGAGCGTGGATGGGTGGAGTTTATGGGCACCGACACCCATAATACCATGTATTCGCAGGCCTTGGTAGACCTCAGCAACGACCGCAAGGTGGAGAAAGTGCTCAACAAGTACGAGTTTATGAACAAAACACTTTAAACAGATATGAACAGTCTTAACGCCGTGTCGCCCATTGACGGGCGTTACCGCAGCAAATGTGAACCCTTGGCACATTATTTCTCCGAGGGTGCTTTGATAAAATACCGCGTCCGTGTAGAGGTCGAATACTTCATAGCCCTTGCCGACCGGCTCAAGGAATTGCGACCCTCCTTGGGGGCTGTGGGAGAAAAGGCCGAGGCTCTGCGTGCTATCTACCGAAACTTCGGCGACAGCGATGCACAGGCTATCAAGGATATCGAGAAGGTGACCAACCATGACGTGAAAGCAGTGGAGTATTTTCTCAAAGAGAAATTTGACCAGATGGGCCTCGCAGACCTTAAGGAATTTATCCACTTTGGCCTCACTTCGCAGGACATCAACAACACCTCGGTGCCGCTAAGTATGAAAGAATGCCATGACGAGGTATTGCTGCCGGCCTACAGACACATCCTCACCATGCTCGACGAGAGGGCGGAGGAGTGGAAAGACATCCCCATGTTGGCCCATACCCATGGCCAGCCAGCTTCGCCCACCACATTAGGCAAAGAATGGGGCGTCTTCGCCTATCGTCTGCGTCGTCAGATAGAAGAACTGGAACGTATTCCTTTCACTGCCAAGTTCGGTGGTGCCACGGGTAACTTCAATGCTCACTTGGTGGCGTTTCCCGAGATTGACTGGCGAGAATTCGGAAACGACTTTGTGAAAAACCATTTGGGACTCGAACGTCAACGGCTCACCACCCAAATAGAGAACTACGATATGATGGCCGCCTGGTTTGATGCATGCAAGCGTATCAACGTCATCCTTATTGACCTTTGCCGGGATGTTTGGACCTATGTCTCGATGGAATATTTCAAGCAAAAAATCAAGGCAGGCGAAGTTGGAAGCAGTGCCATGCCACACAAAGTGAATCCCATTGACTTTGAGAATGCCGAAGGCAACCTGGGGTTGGCCAACGCTATCTTTGAGCATCTGAGTCACAAGTTGCCTATTTCACGTATGCAGCGCGACCTTACAGACAGCACCGTGAGCCGTAACATCGGCGTGCCTATTGCCCATACCATGATCTCTCTCGCCTCACTGGAGAAAGGTCTCGGAAAGCTGCTGCTCAACGAACAGGCGCTCTACCGAGATTTGGAAAACAACTGGGCCGTGGTAGCTGAAGCTATACAGACAATCCTGCGCTCTGTGGGCTACCCCAACCCCTATGAGACTCTCAAGCAGCTCACGCGCACCAATGAGAAGGTCACTGCCCAAACCATCGAAACCTTTGTTGACACGCTCGATGTAGCACCGGAAATCAAGGAGCGCATCAAGCATATCACGCCGCACAACTATATTGGTTATAATCTGTGAAACCAAGCGCGAACTTCACCTTGAGGCAACTCAAGCCATACGGTGCACGCTGTGCCTTGTATGGCGTGTTTGTAGTACTCAGCGTGGTGTTCACTATGGCTACCGCTCTGTCGGTGGCCGACTTTTTGAGAATATTGTTTGACACAGGTGTGGGTTCCTCTGTGACCTCGGGAAACCTTGTGGCACAGTGGCTTGACGCACTCTATCGCTGGCTTATCTCCTTCGGTAAACTCAATGCGTTACACCTCTTCTCCGCTCTTATCTTCGTGCTCTATGCATTGAAGAATGTCTTTTCCTATCTCTCGGCAATGCAGATTGCCGTCATCCGTAGCAATGTTATCCGAGACCTTCGTAATAAAATGTTTCACAAAGCATTGCATCTTCCGATGAGCTATTATGACCGCCATCGTAAAGGTGACGTGATGGCGCGTTTCAGCAGCGATATGGTGGAATATGAGGAAGGCATCCTTAACTCTATCCAGATGCTTCTCACAGCGGCTATAGGCATGCTGCTATACCTATCCATGCTGTTCTATCTCAATGTAAAATTGACATTCTTTGTCCTCGCCATGCTGCCGCTGGTGGCTTTTGTCATTTCTGGCATCTCGCGAAAACTCAGACAGAATTCGAAAATTGTGCAGGAGATGAATGCATACCTCATTTCGCTCACTGATGAGGCCATAGGAGGGTTGAAGGTTATCAAAGCATATACAGCTATTGATTTTTCCAACAAGCGCTTTCGGGAGTACAATCGCGAATATACACGCCGGCGTGTCCTCATGCGCCGACGTATTGACGCTGCATCGCCGGTGAGCGATTTTTTAGGCAATGTTATTGTCATTGGCATCCTATTGTTCGGAGCGTGGCTGGTGTTCAGCGGTGACCAAGGACTCACCTCAGAGCTCTTCATCTCCTACGTCATGCTTTTTGTGCTGATGATTCCACCTGCCAAAGATCTCTCCACTGCCTTCTCCCAGATAAAGAAAGGGCGTGCTTGTGCCGACCGCATAGAGCAGTTTTTACAAGAGCCAACAGAGCAGTCAGAGGAATCCAGGAATCCTGCCATGTCCAGAGAACCAGAAGCCTCTGCCGTTTCCCTTCGTCATGTATCGTTTTCCTATAGTCCAGGGATAGAGGTCCTTCATGATATCTCGATCGATGTTCCACGAGGAACAACACTAGCCCTTGTCGGCAGTTCTGGCAGTGGCAAGTCTACCATTGCCGACCTCCTGTGTCGGTTTTACCCTTGCGTCGAAGGACAGATTATGCTAGATGGGGTCGACATTAACACTATGCCACTAGCTGCTTTGAGGAATCGAATCGGTGTTGTGGCGCAGGATACCCTTTTGTTTAACGACACAGTGGCAGCCAACATTGCATTTGGTCGTCCCGAAGCCACGGAAGAGGAGATTGTCAATGCTGCTAAGGCGGCACAGGCCCATGACTTTATTATCACCTTGCCACAAGGGTACGGGACAAGCCTTGGTGAAGGTGGCAGCCTCCTTTCCGGCGGCCAGCGTCAGCGCATCAGCATTGCACGTGCTTTGCTGCTCAATCCCGACCTGCTCATCCTCGATGAAGCCACATCGGCTCTCGACACCGAAAACGAACGCCTCCTTCAGGCTACACTGAATGAGGTCCTGCGAGGGCGCACCGCTATTGTTATCGCTCACCGGCTCTCTACTATCGTTGGAGCCGACAAGATAGTAGTCCTTGACCACGGATGTATAGTCGAGCAGGGTACTCATGCAGAGTTGATGGCCTTACAGGGACGTTACGCTGAACTTGTGGCGCTACAGTCTTTTTAATAAAAATAGAATTGAAAATTGAAAGCATAATAAGGGTTCAAAGATGGCTGCGCATCATGGTTTGCGTAGGCATGATTCCTATTTTTCAGTCTTCATTTTTCAATTTCCTCTATGCCCAGGAGGCAGTTGATACTGTTACTCAATGGGTGGCCACTGTCGATGAGGAGACGCAGCAAATAATCCTCAGATGGACTCCCAGTGCAGACACACAGACTATGGGTTATCATATCTGTACTGGCAATCCCTGCCTTGACTATGATACTGTATTCGGACGTTTTAACAACACTTACACCTGTGAAGACCACGACCCGCTGGAACAACACATCTATCGCCTGCATGTATTTGATAGTGCCTATAATGTCAGTTCGCTGACGCCACCGTTTGGCAATATTGTCTTGACGGCTGATGTACCGCCGTGTTCCACCAATGTCACCGTTTCGTGGACCCCTTATATGGGAATGCCGGGAGGCGTGGAGCAATACAATCTGTGGGTAAAAATGAAGCCTTCGGAGGAAGAGGATTATACGGTCTTCTACAGAACAGGCGGTAGTGGTACATTGGCCTACCAGTTCGAGATAGCTGACGGTACTACCCATGTATGGCTCAAGGTTCAAGCAATCGGCTATGCTGATACAGCCACGAATGTGAAACTTGTCTCGCAGTCCAACGTCATCGCTGTGGAGCGTCTTACCGTTGATGCTGCCGACTACCTTTATATCACATCCGTGGAATATGACAGCATTAATACTCGCAATATACTTTCTTTCGATGTGGACACATCTTATCATACCGACTATTACACCCTCTCGCGCAGTATTGATGGAACGCCGTGGAAGGAAATAGCAAACCTGCCGCTCCCTCTTGGTACCTACATCGACAATGATATCAACCCATACGATTCTCTTCACTGCTACCAACTTTCAGTCTTGGATGCTTGCGACATGAATCGAAGATACTCCCCCACACAGTGCGTCGTCATCCCCGACCCACCCCAGCCGGCTTCCGCTATTCCCAATGTGGTGATTGCCGGAGATCCGGAAAATGGTATCTTTCTCCCACGTCTCCGAGGTCTTATGGGAAACCTTTTTGAGATGTCAATCTTCAACCGTCAGGGCAATTTAGTCTATAGCACCCAAGATCCCTCTGCCGGTTGGATCCCACCCTCTTCTATTCCTCAGGGAGCCTACACTTACTGTATCCGCTGCCGTTTCAATAATAACATTATCAAAACATATACCGGAACTGTGCTAGTCATCAAATAATATTCAATTCATGAAAGTAGCCTTGTATTATCGTTATATCGACGTTGCCGATGCTCCGGCACTCGAACAGTTAATTGCCGAACTCCGCCGTTGCGGTGTTTCCACAACTACTGTTCATGATGGAGACTGTGTTGATGGGTTTGATTACCTTTTTTCCGTCGGTGGTGACGGTACTCTCCTCAGTTCTGTGCAGTTCGTCCATAGCAGCAATCCTGCAGAATTTCCTCCTATCGTAGGTATTAACTTCGGACACTTGGGCTTCCTAACCACCGTTGGAAAAGAAAATGTAGGACTCTTGGTACAGGAGCTCTTCGACGGCCGCTTCACCATTGAAGAACGCACACTCCTCCAGCTTGGAACGCCCAACTCAAACTTTGGAATGCGAGGCTTGACACTCCAGACTCCTTACGCCCTCAATGAGGTTTTCATTCATCGTCGTGAGGAGGCCTCTTTGTTGCGCACACAGCTCTTCGTGGATGGTGACTTCGTGGCCACCTATGCTGGCGATGGTGTCATTGTGGCTACTCCCACGGGTTCCACGGCCTATTCCCTCTCATGTGGAGGGCCTATCCTCACCCCAACATCCCGTTGTTTCGCCATCACTCCGATATCCGCACACACTCTCACCTTGCGTCCCATCATTCTTCCCGACAGTGCTTGCATTAGTCTTCGAATAGAAGGAGAAGAGTTTTCCCTTGGCATCGACTCACACCGCCATACCTTAAAAGGTGATACTACTATCGAGTTACGTCGTGCTCCCTTCACTATTAAGCTAATACGTGTAAGTACACAAAATTTCTTCTCCGCCATCCGCGACAAGCTCATGTGGGGTACGGAAGTACGCATCTGAGTCCTGTATTGTTTTTTACACGCTAAACATAAATTTCAATCCTAAAATGTAATGCCAAATTTGTCTGATTGAAAATTTTTTAGTAATTTTGTAGGCTGTAACGACAATAAAACTACAGAAAAAAATAACATAAAATATTGTAATCATGTATACTAAGTTTCAACAACATCTTCAGAAAGAGCTGGCCGACATCGAAGCCGCTGGTCTTTACAAACATGAACGCATTATCGAGAGCCCCCAGGGTGCCGAGATTATGGTTAAGGGCAAGAAGTGCCTCAACTTCTGTGCCAATAACTACCTCGGCTTGGCCGACAATCCTGAGCTTATCGAAGCCGCTAAGAAAGGCATGGATGCCCGTGGCTACGGTATGGCTTCTGTCCGCTTCATCTGTGGCTGCCAGGATCTCCATAAGGAGCTTGAGCATAAGATTGCCGAATTCTTTGGCACCGAGGACACCATCCTCTACGCTGCCTGCTTCGATGCTAACGGCGGCGTTTTCGAGCCCCTGCTGACGGAAGAGGATGCTATCATCAGTGACGCTTTGAACCACGCTTCCATCATCGACGGCGTGCGCCTCTGCAAGGCCCAGCGTTATCGCTATGCCAATGCCGACATGGCTGATCTCGAAGAGCAACTCAAAGCTGCCCAGAAGAACCGCTTCCGTATCATCGTTACAGACGGCGTCTTCTCTATGGATGGCAATGTCTGCCCGCTCGACAAAATCTACGAGTTAGCCAACAAGTACGACGCTATGGTAATGGTTGACGAGAGCCATTCTGCCGGTGTGGTTGGCAAGACAGGTCGCGGTGTCACCGAGCGCTACAATCTGCGCGGTAAGATAGAGATTTTAACTGGCACTCTTGGCAAGGCCTTTGGAGGTGCTATGGGCGGTTTCACCACCGGTAAGAAAGAAATTATCGATATGCTGCGTCAGCGTAGCCGTCCCTACCTCTTCAGCAACAGCATGGCTCCTGGCCTTGTTGCCGCAGGCATCCGCATGTTCGAGCTTATGAGTGAGACCAATGCTTTGCAGGACAAACTGCACGAGAACACCGACTACTTCCTGCGTCGCATGAAGGAAGAAGGCTTTGACTGCAAACCCAGTGAGAGCGCCATCTGCGCTGTCATGATCTATGATGCTGCCAAGAGCCAGCAGTATGCTGCCAAGATGCAGGAAGAGGGTATATTTGTCACAGGATTCTACTATCCCGTGGTGCCGAAAGGTCAGGCCCGTATCCGCGTCCAAATCAGTGCTGCTCACGAGCATGAGCACCTCGATAAATGCATCGAGGCCTTCAAGAAGGTCCGTAAGGAAATCGAAGGATAAGCGGTTAGACGTATAGTCTTTTCATAGTCCGTCCTACATTCTATAGCAGAATAAAGGACGGACTATTTTAATGGTGTAAGGGTGGTACGACGGTTTTTGGCACGACCCTCAGGGGTGTCGTTGGTGGCGATGGGGCGCGTTTCCCCGTAACCGCGATAGGTGAGTCGTTCGGCATCGACACCTCGCTCAATGAGGTAGTCGTATACTGCTTTGGCTCTTCGTTCACTGAGAATCATGTTGTCTTCATCTTTGCCCACGGCATCAGTGTGTCCTCCCACCTCAAGACGTAGCTTTGGGTGTCGCTGCAGTGCTTCAGCCAGTCGGTCAAGGCCAGCCTTGGAGGCCTCGTAGAGATCGGCGCTGGCAGTGAAGAAATGAATATTGTTTAGGGTCACTGTGTCGCCCAGAGTCAGGAGATTTTCAGCTTGAAGCAGGGGGTCGATGAAGGTGATGCGCTCGGGACGTGTAGGAGCCGGCATGACGAATGAATAGAGGTCTTGCTGGCCATAGCCACCATAGCGGTCGGAGGAAAAAATAGCCGTGCGGCCATCGGGAGCTACGATAAGGTTGTTCTCGTCGCCGGAGGTATTGATGGGATAGCCGAGGTTCTTCACTTCACCGAAGGTGGTGTCGCTGGTGCGCTTGGCCATGTAAAGGTCTGTACCCCCCATGCCTAGATGGCCATCGGATGCGAAATAGAGGGTCTTGTCATCGAAATGGATATAGGGAGCCGTCTCGTTGCCTTTGGTATTAATAGCGGGTCCCAGATTGCGAGGCTCGCTCCAGCGCCCTTCCTCCAAGGTGCAGTACCAGATGTCAGTGCCGCCATAGCCACCAGGGCGATTCGAGGCGAAATAAAGTGTATAACCGTCGATGCTCAGCGAAGGGAACGACTCCCAGAATACGGAGTTGACAGGAGCTCCCATGTTGCGTGGTTTCCCCCAACGGCCTCCTTGTCGCACACTCATGTAAATGTCACATCCTGTACGTTCCGGACCACGTCCACAGGCGGTGAAGATGACCACGCGTCCATCGTGCGATATGGTCTGTGCACCCTCGTTACCATGGCTGTTCAATGGCTCTGGCATTCTCTCGGCCGGACCCCAGTCGAGCTCCATGGTGTCATAGTGAGAGCAATAGAAGTCCTCTTCGCGGTCCAGACTACGGTTAGTCATAGCGTTTCGTGGACTACGCCGTGTGAATACTAGCAGCCGGTAATCAGCCGTCAGTGCCGGCAAGTACTCATCATACATTGTGTTTACATTGGGACCGAGATTTATAGGACGGAAAGGCACAGGATTCTCTACAGCGTGCTTTCGCCAGCGTGCTATTTTTAGCCCTTCGTTGGCGCGGTTTTTCCAGTGTATGGGATCCAAAGTGAGACAGCGTTCATAACTCGCTATGGCATCTCCGTAGCGTTCCATGTACATCTGTTGATTGCCAAGTACCAGCCAGGCTTCAGCGTATCCGGGGTCTATGTCCAATGCCTTGAGCAGCAACTTTTCGGCTTCTTCATATTGTCCCACCACACCTTTCTCCACAGCTTGCTCGAAAAGAGCCAAACTCTTCTTGTTCTGTCCGATAGCCAGCAGTGGCAACAGGAACATCAGAATAAGGGTTCTTTTCATAGGTTTACAATTTCACCAAACGTCGGGTAGTGTTGCCATAGCGAAGGAGGTAGGAGCCTGATGGCAGATGACCTAGATCGATTCTGAATGCTGAATCTTGCGTCTTGAATTGGCTTATCACACTACCGCTCATATCATACAAGATCAGGTATTGGTCTTTTTCAGCATTCATGTTTCGACATTCAACATTGACTATGCCGGTGGTGGGATTGGGATAAACTACGAATGTCGAATACGGAATGTCAGTATTATCCCCGATTCCCAAGGAATATGCCCCTTCGGGATTGCCGGTTGTGAGGGTGAGCGAGTAGGTGTGTATAGTAACACCATCCTCGGCGGTAACAGTGAGGGAGACAAGAGTCGAAGTATCGTCAATGGGGGTTATCGAGGTGCTCACCGTAGCGTCGTCCACCTCTGGGGTTCCCGAGATCTCGGTGGGATTAAGCAGGGCAGGGTCGTCTACATGTATTGTGTAGTTGAGTCTATTTTTACGGAAATAATTCACAACATTTCCGTCGATGCTCACTCCTGTGAGCCAGGCACTATAGATAAACTCTAGATCGTCAATGGAAAGAGAGTCGTTGCCGTCGCCACTGCCTTGTATGGAGTTGGTGGTAAGGTTCACCAGCAGGTAGGCACCCTCACTGGCACCGTCGTAGACAAAAGGAACCTTCACCTGAATCCATTCCGGCGTGGTTGCCGACGTTGTGGTGCGGGCGAAGCGTGCAATGGCTTTGCCACAGTATTTGTCCGTTGCCTCCTCATGATTAGGGGCTTGGAAGTCGTTGTCGCCGTGTAAGATGGCTGACACCTGGGCTTTCGAGGTCTCTGAGGCAGCATAGAAGCTTACCCACACGTACATTGAATCGGGCGTGCCACTGAAAGGCTGGCTGTGGTCGGGGTTACTACGCTGGGTGTAGTTGTAATTATCCTCGCTGGCTGGCGACATTGAACCAGCGTGGATTCGGCCGGTAGTCATATTACCGTTGGCCTTAATACCCAAGATAGATTGGCAGTATATGGTCAGATAGTGGCTGCCCTCGCTTCCAGGCCGTCCACCGTCACGACGGTAGTGGTGTGGCGACGAGGCCAACGAAGCCAGGCTGCCGTCCGACGAAGCAAAAGAATTCCAATGTGTGGGCTCCGAGGTGGCGCCACCATCCCACTGCTCGAAGCCAGGGTTGGGCAATTGATATTGTGCGTTGGCAAAAAATGCGGTCAAAGCAAGAGAGAGAAGGATGAATTTTTTCATTAGTGTTAATTGATGGGATATTATATTTATCGGTGTTATAGGTGTAAATAGTGGGTAGCACTTGTTTTCGTATGCTACCCACTACTCACAAATCTACTGCCAATGGTTATTTTGTCACCAGGCGATAGGTGTCGCTAGCGATGACGTATTCCTCATCGGTGGTGCAGACAACGACAGCCATCTTCGATTTGGGGGTGCTGAGGATGACATCCTCGCCCATGACGTTGTCGTTCTTGCTGAAGTCGATATCGATGCCGAGGCATTCAAGTCCCTCGAGGATAGGACGACGCATGAACCATGCGTTCTCTCCGATGCCGCCGGTGAAGAGCAGAAGGTCGCAGCCACCCATCTCAGCCATATAACCACCAATGTAGCGTTTGACGCGTAGGGCAAACATGTCGAAGGCATAGGTTGCGCGCTCGTCGCCTGCATCGCGGCCGGCGCGGATGTCGCGCATGTCCTGTTTGTCACCGCTGATGCCCAAGAGGCCGCTCTGTTTGTAGAGCAGTTTGGTGAGGGCCTTGCTGTCGTAGCCTTGGTCCATGAGATAGAGGATGACGCCGGGGTCGACATCGCCGCAGCGGGAACCCATGATGAGACCCTCGAGGGCGGTCATACCCATGGTGGTGTCGAAGCTCTTGCCGTGGTCGATAGCGGCAATGGAGGCGCCGCTGCCGAGGTGGCAGGAGATAATCTTCAGGTCGTTCCAGTCTTTGCCGATCATCTTAGCGGCCTTTTCAGCAACGAACTTGTGGCTGGTGCCGTGGAAACCGTAGCGGCGGATGCCATATTTCTCATACATCTCATAGGGAAGGCCATAGAGGAAGGTCTTTGGCGGCAATGTGCTGTGGAATGCGGTGTCGAACACTACAGCCTGAGGAACATTGGGCAGCACTTCGCGCATGGCATAGATGCCGGCCAGGTTGCCAGGGGTATGCAGGGGTGCCAGATGTTCGAGACTCTTAATCTGTTCGATCACTTTGTCGGTCACCAGAGCGCTCTCCTTGAAAATCTCGCCGCCATGGGCTACACGGTTACCGACAGCGCCGATCTCTTTGAGATCCTTGATGACACCAATTTTGGGGTCGGTGAGAGCGGCGAGAACAATTTTGATACCTTCGGTGTGGTTGGGGATAGGCTTCTGCTCGTAGTGCTTCTGACCATTCCATTTGTGGGTGAACTCACCCATGTCCAGACCGATACGCTCCAGCAGACCCTTGGCCATCACTTGAGCATTGTTTGCCATGTCGACCAGCTGATACTTAATCGATGAACTTCCGCAGTTTAAAACTAAGACTTTCATTTTATTGTATTTTTTTGATTTTTATTTTGTTATATGTCTATCATGTGTGCTGTTGAATGTTCAAAGATACGAAAAAAAAAGGAATCCATGAAAAAAAAATGTTAAAAGTGTGACCCAAAAAGGGCTGTTTTCCGTCTATATAGTAGAGGGAAAATTTTTCCCCACCCCGAAGAACAACAAATACATTAAGAGATGAAAAAAAAGATTTTTTTATTGGCCTGCCTGCTGCTGGGATGCGGTGTGCTGTCGGCGCAGGGCGTGCAGTCCTACCAGATGTGGACGAACACGGAAGAGTATGTCTCCATTGTCTCCACAGGCACGCGGCTCACCAGTGTGGTGGGTGACGGCGGCACCCAGAACATCGCCATGCCGTTCGAGTTTCCCTTTGGCGAAGCCACGATAGCCCAGGGCGACCCCATCTGTATGCGTGCCGACGGCTACATGCTGCTCAACAGCGGTACGGGCACGCACAATGCCTATGGCTATTGCAACACGGGCACGCGCGTCATTGTGCCGTTCCTGCTGGTGGACGGGCAGATGCCGCAGGGCAACTCGGGTTGCTGGTGGCAGGTGGATACGGCCGACGACGGCCGCCAGGTGCTGGTGGTGGAGTTTCAGCATGTGCAGCACTACAACGTGAGCACCGACAACTTCAACTACCAGGTGCGTCTCTACGAGAACGGCGACGTGGCGGTACACTACGGCCACATGGAAAACCACGCCAACGACAGCTCGTTCAACTTCATGATGGTGTCGGATGTCATCGCCGGCTACAACGACGCCATTGCCCTGATGGGCAGCTGGGACAATCCCACGGCGTTCCACCCTTACACGATGGGCAGCAGCTCGTCGTCGGTGCCCCACCACATCACGGGCATGCCCGACAGTGGCCTGGTGGTGACCTACTACCGTCCCGAGCCTCCATGTCCGAAGCCTACCCATGTGCGCGCCGAGGAGCTGGAGGCCACGTCGTGTCAGCTGATGTGGACCGGCAACGGCGTGGGGGGATGCACCTATGAGGTGTATATGGACACTACCCCTTTCAACGTCAACTATCCCGGCAGCCGCCCGCTATTATCCACCAACGACACGGTGCTCTACCTCGACTCGCTGCTGCCGAACCACCAATACGCCGGATACATCAGGTCGAACTGCGGCGCCGACGTGAGCAACTGGGCGTCGTTCAGCATCTACACCCCCTGTGTGTCCATCTCGCATGCCGAGCTGCCCTTCACGGAGGATTTCGAGTTCTATACTGGCTCTCAGTACCGGCGCACCCTCTTCAATCCCGGCTGTTGGCGCGGAGATGGCTATGTCACCCAGCAGAGCGGCTACGGCGGCCACCGCTGCCTGTTTCTCTCCAACGGCAACGACGCCCAACCTATCATAGTGGCCCTGCCGGCCATCGACAGCGTGAGCGAATTGGAGCTCACCTTCTCGGTGCAGCAGCAGAGCGGAACGCTGGAGGTGGGTGTGCTCGATGCGGCCGACAACCTGTTGAGCTTCGTCCCGGTGCAGACCATAAGTGCGCCTGCCAACACATGGACCACCCGCTCGGTGCGTTTCAACAACTATCAGGGTACGGGCAAGGCCATTGCTTTCCGTGTCACAACGGCGGTGTCGCGAATCTATATAGACGATATCGAAGTGCATGTGGCCGTGGGTTGCCCGGCGGTGGAGACGGTGACGGTGGGCGATGTGACCCATGCGACGGCCACTGTCAGTTGGACCGACCCCAACCTGGTGGGCAGCTACCGTGTGGTCTACCACCCGTTGTTGTCACCTTCCGCCACCACGACAGTCAACGCCTCTGCCTCGCCCGTGTCGCTCACAGGCTTGACGCCCGACGAGGACTATGTGGTGGAGGTCTACAGTCTCTGCGGTAGCCAGCAGGGTGCGGCGGTGGCCGATACCTTCAGTACCCTTTGTGCCCCAGTGACGGCGCCCTTCGGCGAGAGCTTCGAAGGCGAGTCCCTCTCCCGCTGCTGGACGGTGCGGAGCATGCGCTTCCTCAGCAGCAACCCGGTTCCTGCCTGGCTGCCCGGGGTGAGCACCACTATGGCGACGGCGGGCTCCGGGTCGCTGCGTCTGGAATCCAAGCGTAGCAATCTGGTGGGCCGCGAGGCCTCGTGGGTGGTGCTGCCCACGATGACCGACGCCCCCAACCGGGTGATGGTGGACTTCGACTACAGGGTGCCCAGCGGATATGAATATGTAGAGCTGGCGGTGGGTATCACCAGCAGCGAGACTGACACCAGCGGCTTTGTCCGTCTGGCTTCCATCCGTCCGTCCGACGGCAACTGGCACCGCTACAGCTTTAATTTCGCCCTCAGCGGCATCACCGACGGCCGCATCGCTCTGTTGCAAGACAACCATAGCGACCACAGCTATGCCGGAGGCTTGCCAAACGACTATGGCTATCTGGACAGCGTCGTGGTGACGCCCTTCACGGGCTGCATGAGGCCTGTGGCGTTGGCGGTGAGCATGGTGAGCGACGAGGAGGCCACGGTCTCGTGGGTCGACGTCAACGGCGCGGGCACCTACGAGGTGAGCTGCGGCCCGCAGACGGTCACTGTGATGGGCGACACCAGCTGGACCTTCACCGGCCTCAGCCCCCAGACGACCTACGCCGTCAGTGTTCGCACGGTGTGCCCCGACGGCTTCACGGAGGCCATCAGTACCACCTTCACCACCACCTGCCCCGGCATCAGTGTGCTGCCGTGGAGCGAGAACTTCGACAGCTGGCCTACGGAAAGTTTCGACTCCTGCTGGACGCGCCTCGAGGGACCCGATCACTATTCCTGCGTGGAGGTTTTCTCTATGACCCATAGCGTCAGGATGAATTCCGACCTGTGGCAGGGCGACACGGCCCGCTCGTTCTTGGTGCTGCCGTTTGTGGCGGTGCCTTACGCGGGCCTCTCCCTCTCGATGAACGTGTCGGGAGTGAGCACCAGCATGTCCGATGCGATGCTCGAGCTCGGCGTGATGACCAACGTCACCGACCGGAGCAGCTTCACGGCCTTCGACACCCTGCCCTTCGTCAACGGAATAACCAACTGGACCTACTATGAACATGCCCTCAGTGGCATCGGCGACGGTCGTCTGGCGTTGCGCCTGACGAGTTTCAGCAGCTGGAAGCAGGTCTTGATAGACGACCTCTCGCTCTTCTACGCCACCTCGTGTGTGCGTCCCGACAGCTTGGTGCTCGACAGCGCCGACCTCGGCAGTCTCAGTGTTCGCATCGTCGACCCCGACACAGCCGGGCAATACCGCCTGTGGTGGAGCGACGGCAGCACCATCGACTCGGCCGACGTCAGCGGCTATACCTACACCATCACCGGCCTGCACCACTCCACAAGATACAACGTCTCGGTGGCCTCGATTTGCCCGTCGGACGGCACTTTGTCCACGGTGCTCGATGTCCGGATGGCGACGGCTTGCGGAGTCATTTCCCACAACGAGTTGCCGTGGAGCGAGAGCTACAATGACGGCCTGGGCCTCTGCCAGAGCTTCATCGACTACTGCTATCCCGGCAACAGCGGCGACCGTACGAACCGTACCATAGGCCGTGGCAACAGTGGCGCCCTGGTACCCAATGTGGGCTATAACTACGAGCCTTTCTATTACGTGATGCCGCAGGTGGACAGCCTCGGCGGTGTGGCCGTCGATTTCTGGGCGAGGGGCGAAGCTACGGTGCAAGTGGGCGTGATGAGCGACCCTGCCGACACACTGACCTTCACCGCCATACAAACCATTACGCTCCCCTCGCTGACCGACTGGCACGAATACTATGTGTCGCTGGGCTCCTACAGCGCCACCGATATCCATGTGGCCATGCGCTTCGGCAATGGCGGAAGCAGGTTCCATGCTTCGGTGGTGGTGGACGACGTGATGCTGGTGCATGACCTCTCGTGCCAGGCTCCCGACTCGGTGAGCGTGGCCGCAATGACCGACAGTTCGGCGCTGCTGGTGGTACACGACCCGCGCGGCGTGGGCCACTACCGTGTCTATGTCATGGGCGACACCATCGACTTCCACGGCGACAGCGTCATGGTGGGCGGCCTGCAGCAGGTGACTGAATACACCCTGGCGGTGGCCTCGGTATGCACGGAAGGCCTGGCCACCTTCCCCGTCGAGGTGACCTTCACCACCGACTGCGGCATTAACGAGCTGCCGTGGGAAGAGGACTTCGAGACCTTGCGCACCAACCGCATTGCCCCCTGCTGGAACTACGTGGCGGATTCGAGCAGCCGTCCGTGGGTGTTCAACAATAGCATGTCTGTCCGTTCGGGGCAGCAGGCCCTCACCGGCAGTGTCGCTGTGGGCGACAGCCTCGTGACCGTGGTCTCCCCGCTGATACACATTGCCGATACCGACCTCTATGTCAACTTCCTGGCAAGGGTGTACCAAAGCGTATACAACGACAGCGCGATGCATGGCACACGGATACCGATGCGTGTGAGGGTGTCCTACCAGGACGACGCCATGTCGCTGCCGGTGGTGATTTACGACGACTCCCTGCAGTCATACGAAACCAGCTACAGTGCGGAGAACCAGTGGCATCTGGTGGAAATTGCCACCACCCAGGTTCCTGTCGGTACGGGTAACTTCTACTTCAGCTTTTTCCGCGACACCATCGCCAGCTCGGCCTCCTTTGCCCTCGACAGCATCGTGGTCTACGCTATCCACCACGCACCACCTTGTATGGCCGTCGACGACGTGACCGTCAGCGACACCACGCTGACAAGCGCCACGCTGGTCTGGACCCCTCGCGGTGTAGAGGAGACATGGCAGGTACACCTCTTCAACACCTTCACCGACAGCCTTATCACCACCGGGATACCCACCGTCACCATCACTCATCTCAGACAAGCCACCGACTATCGTGTAGCGGTGGGTCCCATATGTGACGACGGCACGGTGCTGTGGAGCGACACCTTGGATTTCACCACGCTTGAGTGTACAAAGGTGGACGACCTTAGCGTCACCGTCCTCTCGTTCCACTCGGTGAGGGTAGGCTGGCAGGCACATACCTCCGGCCCATGGAACATCGAATATGGGGAGCCGGGATTCTCCCAGGGCATGGGTACCCGCGTGGTAGTGCCCGAGTACATCCCCCACGACGGTGTCGTGGAGTATATTCTGGACAGTCTCCAAGAGGCTACTACCTACCAACTCTATGTAAGAACGTTATGCGACGATGGTCTTACCAGTGTCTGGACAGATCCCGCCACCTTCACCACGGCCCTCGAGGGCATAGTCGACCATAATGCGCTCTCCGATGTCTCGTTTAGCGTCTTCCCGAACCCGTTCACAAATCATGTGACGCTGACATGCAATGTCGGCGAACCCCTGGCAGTAGCTGTCCTCACCGACCTGCAGGGACGCCGATGCGAAGTGGCGCTGAGGCCCCAGGGCGAAGGCAGGTACCTGCTCGAAATGGACGATTTTCCACAGGCAGTCTACCTGCTCACGGTGGTCACCACGTCGGGTCATACGGGAACGCTGCGACTGCTGAGGACAGAGCTATCACGATAGCGAAGCGCATCACTCAGCGACCACCTCGGCAGCGCCGTTGACAAGATATTGGCGCCCGCTGGCCCCCTCGCGGCAGAGCCAGCGGGTGCGCCTTTTCTCGAGGGCCGTGAAAATCATCTCGGGCCTTTTCTTCAGACGGAAGCGACAGCCGGGTGTCAGGTCGTCGAGGGTGCGGTGCTCCTCGTCGCTGTAGCCGTCGTCGTAGCGGTGCAGTGCTGCCTCTATCTGCTTGGCGATGGGGTGGGAGAGGGGTATACGTTGCGTGTAGCGCGCTAACGCGGACTGCACTTCCGGCGGGAAGAGGGCACCATGGGTGGCGAGGAGGCGCGCATACTCTCCTTGCCACTCGTGGCCGTGGGGCTGCACGTCGCTGTAATGCAGACGCGTCTCCAAGTGCGCCGCCTCGTGGAGGAACACCCAGAGGAAGAGGTAGGGATTAAGGTCCCCGTTGATACTGATTTCGTGGAATGGATGGTCGGGTCGCGGCCAGCGGTAGTCGCCAAGCTTCGTGCGTCGCTCGCGAGTGATGTGGAAATGTACCTTGTGGTGGTTGAGGAAGTTATAGACCATGGCCACCGCCTCTGCCGGGAGGTGGTTGGCGAGTATCCTGCGATAGTGCTCCTCCTGCGTCAAAACGTGGGACAGTCGCAGTCGCTGCGGTTGTGTTTGTGCATGTTCACACTGCTGCTGCATGCCGCCAGCGACACGCTGGCAAGAATCATCAAGGCTATAAGCCGTAGGGTTGTTTTCCTTCTCATAGTTGCATTAACGCTATAAGTGTGTTTTTATTGTTTAAGTGTTTGTCAAAGATAAAAAAAGCAAAAAAACTTCATAGGGAAACATGTATTTGAGAAAAAATGTGTATATTTGCATTTTATTTTGGATTCAATATGGATAGGGTAAAAGCTCTTTCTGTGGTGATACTCTTGGTGTTGTGCTGTTTCCAGACACAAGGCCAAGTGCAGGATTCCGTCGACGTGACCGATTATGATATCACCCTCGATCTCAGCACTGGCGCACCGTTCCACGGTGATGCCGTGTTGACGCTACAGCTGTTGCGCCCTTGTGCTACTGTCAGCCTCGACCTCATTGGTGTGGTGGACTCTGTCGAGCTTGCAGGCACACGCCTCTCCACAACCTCACTGGCTGCTCTACCTACCTCGGGAATCGCTGTATTGCAGCCTTTTACAATCCATGTATGGTACTCTTGTCAGGGATATGTAGAGAGTGGTGGTTGGGGTGGTATGCATTTCGACAATGACATGAGTTATAATCTCGGCGTAGGCTTCAATGCCGACCCGCATGTCATGGGCCGAGCCTTCTTTCCCTGCCGTGACAACTTCACCGACAAGGCCACCTATACTTTCCATGTGCGGACCCGTGCAGGCTGGACTGCTGAATGCGGAGGCATGCTGCAGAGCCGCACTACCAATGATGACGGCACCGAGAGTTCTGTCTGGCATATCGCACAGCCTACACCTACCTACCTTGTCTCCGTCAGCCAGGCTGCGTGGAAGCGTATCTACGATACGATACCTTCACTCTATGGCAATTATCCTGCCACTTACGGCTACCTGAGCCCCACGGCCAATCGTGTGCAGCAGGTTTTCGCCGAGCTCGACTCCGTAGTGCCGATGTTCGAACGTTGCTTTGGTCCCTATCGTTGGGGACGCATAGGCTATATTGCCACCAACCGTGGTTCCATGGAGCATGTCAACAACATAGGCCTTGCCAAGCAGGCCATGAGCAGCATCAGCGAAGCAGGCCAGTCCACCATTGCACACGAACTCGGTCATGCCTGGTTCGGCAACCTCATCACCTGCTCCTCCGAAAGCGACATGTGGATCAATGAAGGGGGTGCTTCCTTCACCAGTGAGGTGGCTATGGAAGCTGTCAACGGTCGCGCTGCATCCGATGACTACTACCAGCGTAATCTCGAGAATGTCCTGCGCACCACCCATCACACCGACGGTTCCTACCGGGCCCTCAGTCCCATGCCCCACAATTACACCTACGGTTCCACTACCTATGACAAGGGCTGGATGGTATGGCACTCCCTCCGCGGTTACCTAGGTGAAGAGGTTTTCTACAACGCCATTCAGCATCTCATGGATGTCTGCGCCTTTGGTAACATCGACTCCTACAGTCTACGCGACTCATTGAGTCTCTATACGGGTGTGGACCTCACTGACTTCTTCGATTTCCATGTCTTCTCCCCTGGTTTCGTCGACTACAATCTCGAATATGTCGGCAACCTCACCAGCTGCGGTGGCGACAACCGCTTCCACATCCGACAGCAGAGTGTGGGCACCTCGCAGTCTCCAGCCTCCCACCGCATCCCGATGACCGTTTATTTCTACAACGATGACAGCGGCACTCCTACCTTGGACTCTGTCAAACATTGGATAACCTTTGACGGTTCAGAAAATCACTTCAGTCTTGGCGGTTTTTCTTCCATTGGATTCGACCCCGTTTTCTGTGTGCTCGACCGTGACTGTGAAATCTCCGATGCCGCCATCGTCGATGGCACTCTTCTTGAAGGCTATGGAGTTCGCCAAACCCTCTCGCAGGTACACATGAGAGTGCGTTCCGAAGATTCCGTGCACTCATACCCCAAATACTTCTATGTCGAACACCACATGGCTCCAGCCATGGACGAAATGCCCGAAGGAGTGGTGCGCCAGGCAGGCCGCTATTGGGTGCTCCGCGGTACATGGACACCTGAAGACCATGTCGCGGGATTTTTCCGTTTCATTCGCACCGGCAGCTCGTCCAACTACCCCAATCTTGACTACGGCTTTTACAACATGGCTGCCACTGCTGACTCTCTGGCACTATTCTACCGTCCCAATAGTGATACACCGTGGATGCTCTGCTCGCACGTCCGTGAAGGTAACACCAATGAGGGTTGGATGGTGGCCGAAAATATTGAGCAAGGTGAATATACCCTTGCTGTCGTTGACTTCGAGCGACTCGCCATTGACAGTCCTGATCCCGTAATGCGTGATTTGAAACAAGAGATCAATCTCTTCCCCAACCCTCTCGGCAAAGGGCAACCCCTCACCATTGACATCGATACCAATATTCCCTTCACCGTCCGCATCGTCGACAGTGAAGGACGACTTGTATGGCAGCGCGATGACTGTCGCAGTGGCCAAAATCTCGACCCCAAACTGCCCAAAGGTTCCTACATCGTACAGATAGAAAACAAAACCATATCCCTCCAATCGAAATTGATACAGCTATGATGAAAATAAAAAATCTCGTCGTCGCCGTGCTCGCAGGACTCTCGCTCTCTGCCACGGCACAGTACACCCAGCAACTGGGAAGCAACAATGAGTTTATGCTCAAAGTAGAAGGTGGCTACGGCTTCTTCATGGGCAACGTGGGCGAAGCCGGCGATAACGGCTACAACCTCAATAAGTTCCATAGTATGGCCAACCTCAATGTCATGGCCGGTGTCAACATCAGCCAGGACTGGTTTCTCGGTGGCGGTGCAGGCTTCAACTATTTCCTCAGCCCCAACCAGCAGACTGCCGAGTCGTATATGGGTGCCAACGTATTTGTCGACATGGACTTCCGTCCCATATGGAAAGCTATCATGGGACTCGACTACCAGCCCACCTCCATCAAGTTCGCCCCTCTCCTCGGTGTCCGAGTTGGCGGCAGCATGCTCTTTGCGGACGACATGCTCTTTTCCCCCCTGGCTGAGGTCTACGGTGGCCTCAACTGGTACTACTGGTACCACATCCATGGCATGCGCAATATGACCCGCAACTGGCACAGTTTCTACATCACCCTTGGTGTGGCTTACATGCAGCAGACCGTCTTTTTACCCGTTCGTATAGGTTGGAGGTGGTAGGCCATGCAGAGTACACGCCAAAATAAAATCTGCCGCCTCATCCAGCAGGACATGGGAGACATCTTCCTCCGTGAGATGAAACCTCTCCTTGGCCCTTCGCTTATCACAGTCACACGTGTGCGCATCACCCCGGATCTCTCCATAGCACGCATACACCTTTCCATCATGGTTATAGGCGATGGCTCGCAGGAGAGTCTCCTGGCACTCATACGAGAAAACACTCCCGACTTGCGCCGTCGTCTCGGCCTCCGAGAAGGCAAACAGTTGCGCATCATCCCGCACCTCGAATTCTACCTCGACGACTCTCTCGACTATATCGAGAACATTGAGCGCCTCCTCAAGCAATAACACATTAACACATTCATGCATTGAGAATTGAAGGCCTCATCGCTGTACGCTACCTCTTCTCCCGCAAGCAGCGGTCGGTGGTCAACGTCATCTCCTGGATATCCCTCGTCGGTCTGATGGTGAGCACTACGGCGCTCATCGTTGTCCTCTCGGTCTTCAATGGTATCGGTGACATCACCAAGCAGCTCTTCGGTACCTTCGACCCCGAGCTCTCCATTGAGACCACCCAAGGCAAGACTTTCCACGCTGCCGACATCGATCTCACGCAGCTCCGCGCTATCGAGGATGTCGACAAAGTTTCATGCCTCGTCAGCGAGGTGGCATGGGTCACCAACGGCTCTAACCAGGCCATTGTAAAGCTCCGCGGAGTTGACGACCAATATCCTGCCGTCACCGGTATCGACACCCTCATCCACCGCGGCCAGTATATGCTAGGTGACCGCAATGCCTTTTTCCTCGTCGTGGGTGAACAGATCTTTCACGACCTCGCCATGACGCTCCCGGCAGCCACTCCGGCAGCCATCCACATCCCTAAGCGCGGCACTACCAATATAGGCCACACCACTGACGAAGCTTTCAACATCGCCTATGCCTATCCCGTAGCAACATTCCTCATACAGCAGGACATCGACCGGCAGTATGTCATCGCTGACATCGATCTCGTACGCCAACTCATGCGCTATGATCCCGACGAATGCACCTCTCTGGCTGTTAAACTCAAACCTGGAGCCGACCTGGACAAGGTGAAACAAAGTATTCGCCACCACCTGTCTGCTTCCACCAACACACTCATAGTTAAAGATCGTTACGACCAGCAGCCTCTCTACTTTAAGATATATCGTACCGAACGCCTCGGTATCTATCTCGTCCTCTCCCTCATCATCCTCATCTCGACCCTCAGCCTTGTGGCGTCACTCTCCTTGCTTATCCTCAATAAACGCGACGACATATTCATCCTCCGCAGCATGGGCATGGAACGCCGTTCCATACGACATGCCTTCCTCCTCGAAGGACTTCTCATTTGTGCCTCCGCTGTCATCGCAGGCCTTCTCCTCGGATTCACTGTCTGCTTCCTCCAGCAGCGCTTCGGTATCATTGGTATGGGCGACGGCAACTTTGTCGTCCCCGCCTTCCCTGTGGCTATGCGCGCCGTCGACTTCCTCATCACTTTCCTCCTCGTCATGGCCATCAGCTCCCTATCGGTCTCCCTCACTGTTCGTCGTGCGAAGTTATAACAGAAAAACAAACAGATTAATAAACAAAGCATATACCAAAACATAATGAGTAAAGATATTGTTTGCAGCGGCATACGCCCCACGGGCAACCTCCACTTGGGAAACTATTTCGGCGCTTTGCGCAACTTCGTCCGTATGCAGGATGAGTTCGACTGCTACTTTTTCATCGCCGACTATCACTCGCTGACCACGCACCCCACGCCGGGTAGCATCTACGGCGATGCCAGCAAGATCATGGCTGCCTACCTCGCCGCCGGCCTCGACCCCGAGAAGGCTACCATCTACCTTCAGAGCGACCTTCCCGAGACTGTGGAGCTCTACCTCTTCTTCAACATGAACGCCTATCTCGGCGAGCTGGAGCGCGTCACATCCTTCAAAGACAAAGTGCGCCAAAACCCCAACAACGTCAATGCCGGTCTCCTCACCTATCCCACTCTCATGGCCGCCGATATCCTCATCCACAAGGCTACAAAAGTCCCTGTGGGCAAAGATCAGGAACAGCACCTCGAGATGACTCGCACTTTTGCCCAGCGCTTCAACAGCATGTACGGCAGCGAGGTGTTCCCCCTGCCACAGGCCATAGGCTCCGCCACGGGACTCGTCAAAATACCGGCACTGAATGGTGCTGGCAAGATGGGCAAAAGCGAAGGAGAAGCCTCCACCATCTTCCTCACCGACGAGCCTGCTGTCATACGCAAGAAAATCATGAAAGCCAAGTCCGACAGCGGCCCCACGGAGATGAACCAGAAAAAGCCCGAGGAGATTGAGAACCTCTTCTCACTCCTACGCGCCGTTTCCACACCAGACACGGTGGAATACTTCGACGACCTCTACAACCGCTGCCAGATACGCTACGGCGACCTCAAGAAGCAGCTTGCCGAAGACATGGTGGCTTTCGTCGAGCCCCTGCGCCAGCGAATCCTCGAGATAGGTGCCGATCAGCAGGCACTGCAGCGCATCTTCGACCACGGCCGCGACAAAGCCCGCGAGAGTGCCCAGAAGACCCTCGCCGAGGTGCGTCGTGTCATCGGCTATCGCGACTGACCTTCCCACAACCCTTTCCCAACATTCTTAAGGAATGATCTTGGGGGCAGTATAAGGAGAAATGGGACAAAAAAAAACCGCTCAATTGAGCGGTTTCATTTTTTGTTTTAGGCAATTAAGCCTCGGGAGTCTGTTCAGGAGTCTCACCTTCGCAGGGGGTCTGCTCAGCGTCCATGGTAGCAGTCTGGGTCTCCTCAGCAGCGGTCTCGGGCTGGGCCTGATCCTTGTTTTCAGTCAGAACGTCTTCCTTGTTCTCTTTGTTCTCCTCGTTGCTGCTGCAAGCGGCAAAACCGAACATACCGGCGATAGCGAGTGCGAAAATAACTTTCTTCATTTTTAATTTAATTTTTTAAAGGTTTATTTTAGTTGAAATTTCTTTGTTTTTTAAAATTTCGGCTGCAAAAGTACAACATAATCTATAAGTGTTAAAAAATAAAATTACAACAATTCTTAAAATTTTTATAATGTTTTGATTATCAATGTTTAAATTTTTTATTTTTGGAAAGAATTTCCATCGTTTCACCTGTTATTCCTTTTATTATAGACATAAAAAAGGGTAAAAAATAGGCCTCTTCTGGAAGGAAGAGGCCTAAAGGGTCTAAGGTATTTATAGATAAACGTTTAAGGCTAATTAGGGTAGGGGTACGAGGTTGCTGAAGCCCATGAACGCCATGGCGAGGATGCCGGCGGTGACAAGAGCGATAGGTACACCTTTCATTCCCTTGGGGGTGCCGGTAAGTTCCAGTTGTTCACGGATACCGGCGAAGATGACCAGTGCGAGGGTGAAGCCCACGGCGATACTGGCGGCGTAGACGATACTCTCGAAGAGGTTCATGTTCTTCTGGAAGACCAGGATAGCCACACCGAGGACGGCGCAGTTGGTGGTGATGAGTGGAAGAAAGACTCCCAGAGCCTGATAGAGGGCTGGAGCGATTTTCTTGAGCACAATCTCAACCATCTGCACGAGAGCGGCGATGACGAGAATGTAGGCGATGGTCTGCATGTACTCCAGATGTGCCGGTACCAGCACATACTGCATGATAAGGTAGGTCACGAGGGTGGCCAGCAACATGACGAAGAGAACAGCGCCTCCCATGCCGACAGAACTTTTCACATCTTTCGACACACCCAGGAAGGGGCAGATGCCGAGGAACTGGGCCAACACGACATTGTTGACGAAGATGGCTCCGATGATGAGTGCAAATATCGAGATTCCTGTCATAAATCTATCGTTTTATCGGTTGAATTCGAACTGCAAAAATACACACTTTTTCCGAACCGACCAAATTTTTTTCTTTAAACCTTAAACTTTAAACTAATAATCTATCTTATTCCACCCATCCGAGGATATCGCCTTTCTTGACCATCTGGCCTTGTTTGACGCAGGTACCCACGATGCTGCCAGCCTTGGTGGTGACGACAGGCATGATAGCATAAGAGGCTTCGATGTGACAGATGGTGGCACCCTCGGCGTATTTCGTCCCTGGCACCGGCGGGATGGAGGTATCTTCGAAATCCGTTTCCCACAACAAGCGTCCGGTGGCGGAGGCCACAATGGGGATAGCATTGGGTTTGTGGATATCTATATAGTTGAATGCACGCTCCGAAGCCTGCGTAGGTGCCAGCATGACTGGTCCGTTCTTTTCGGCACGGAGTTTCTCCACTTCCGCATTGAAGCGTTCTTTTGCCACCCCGCTCTTATAGTCGCGGTACTGGCGGTCGTGCATGGCAAGTTCGAAGAGTTCCTCGTCGTCCTGTCCGCGTTCCCAGCCGTTCTCTTCCATCTCTTTGATGTACCCGGGCAGTGCGTCAGGATAGGCGTCCTGAGGGTTGCCGGTATAGAACTCCTGCCCACTCTTTTGGGCAAGTTCTATAATTTCGGGAGCCAGCGGGCCAGGCAGATGGCCGGCGCGGCCGAGAATCATGCTCCACGAGTCCTTGTCGATCTGACTGAAACGGGGCTTGCCCTGTGCCATCGCCAGGAGATTCATCACGGCGATGTTTTTGGTATACTGGCTGAAGGGCGTCACCAGCGGGGGGTAGCCCATCATAGGCCAGATGTGCTCCACTTCCTGGAAA
>JAEEGJ010005881.1_pt1 | contig 37720 bp, 61 predicted proteins | sample 8958761 | NCBI WGS metagenome assembly JAEEGJ01 (sample SAMN16246546, study PRJNA631951) | gut metagenome | biome: gut microbiome; feature: rumen; material: RS-attached | host: Bos | place: Iran: Karaj | collected 2018-10
GTTTTGCCCATTCTACAATAGTTCTAATTATTGGTTCTATTGTATATGCAAGTGCAGTTTTAATATAATCAAGGTCTGCCTTTAATTGTGCATCATTACTAGCAATTGTACTCATTGAACTTCTAATAAATGAAAATACACTTCTTATACCAAATATTGCTAAAACTGTATTTTTAACACTTACAACACTTCTTTTTAAAGATTTTCCAGTTCTATCAATTATTTTTTCTATATCAGCACTATTTTTAGTAGCCATTCCTAATTGTTCAGAAAATTCTTTTGCATTTTCACTGATATCTTTGCCTTCAGTATTGATTTCATTTATTTTTCTTGATGTTTCTTCAATATGACCATTTATTTTTTCAATTTTAAAATCAACATCATCAACCCATTCTTGATTTCCACTAAATTGTGCCATTTCTTTTTGAGCTTTTAGATTATCAAGTTGTTTCAAGTAATCATTCATTTTATCTTGAAGTTCTTTATAATCAGAATCAAATTCAGATGTATCAAGTTCAGTGCCTATTACTATTTTTCCACTTGAATCCATAAAATCATCCCCTTCCTACAAGCCAAGTATTTCGTTTAATCTTCTCATACTTTCTTCTTGTTCTTTCGTTAATTGATTTTCTTTTTTGTATTTCTTTAAAGCAACTTGTTTTTTTGCATCTATTACCTTTTGTCTTTCTTTACTATCCTTGATTACACTTGGATCAAAATTTCTTAAATTTCTTATTCTATTTAATACACAGCAATTACCTAATTCACTATTAGATAATCCATTTATTAAATTAATAAATCTATGCCAATCCATATTTTCTTCATTTAAATCTATTCTATAGTCGCTCATAAAACTTGCATATATATAATCCATATCTTCTATAAAATCCATATCAGGTTCTTCTTTAGTTTGTTTTATTTCTTTTCCACAAGACAAATAATTTTCCATCCATTTTTTTAACTTTTCATAATGTTCTGGATGGTCAAGAGCTTGTTCCCCATAAAATGTACATAAAGTACCTAATAATCTTTCAAAATTGCCTATTTTTGAATCTAATGCAATCTCATTACATCTTATAGCAGTTTTGTAATCAATTCTTGCTTCATAAATAACATCATCTATTTTGATTTTCTTGATACAATCCATTATTCTATCACTTCAACATCTTCTTCTGATTTATCAACTGCTTGTTTATATTTACTTTTTACTTTATCAGTTATTTTTTTCATATCAATTTTTACATGTGGCATTATTTGTTTTTCAATTATTTCATCTATTTCTTGTAATGTAGTCCAAGTAAATTTTCTACCATTTAAAAGCTTTTCTACCCCACGAGGTCCTAAAAACATATTATAAACTTCTATTTGTTTCATAAAAAATTCATTAAATGCTTTTATTTTATCTTCTTCATTTTTAGTTAATAATTTTTTGCCTTTAACATCTTCTCTTTTTTCAATTATTAATATTTGATTTCTCAAATATTCTTTATTTTTTTTATCTTTTTCAATTAATTCTTGATATCTTAAAGGTAATTCTATATCCTCCAAGTCAAATTCAAGATATTCTCCTGTTTTTTCCCCTTTATCAGTTACTATTTCTAATTTTAAAATATCATTATTGTTTAACTTTATAACATTGTCTGTCATGTTATAATCTCCTCTCTTTCTAATTAAAAATAAGGATAGGTGACTATATTTCACCCACCCTTATTGGTTTTTATTATAAACTTACATTTGGTACAAATGTTGGTGTATTTCCTGTGAATGATACAGTTCCTTCAACTGGATCTCCATCATAATGAATTTCATATTCAATTTCAGCAGATTCACCCATGTAATTAGTTATTATTATAATAACATCATTAAGTTTTGCTGGATAAGCTGAACCAGTTCCATTCCATCTATCTATATCTAAAACTTGAGTTTTATAATTTAATTTATCTCTTCCAGCATTAACAAATTCAAATACTGGATCACCTTTATAACATTTTTGTGTTACAGTTGATTGTTTTTGGTTAGATGTATGGTCAGTTCTAGCATTATCTTCAATAATCCATTTAACTGTATCGCTTTGTGGTCCATAAGAAATACCATATTCTGTAATACCAACACCTAAAACATCCCATTTTGGAACATCTTCACTTGGTGTTGTATTTAAATATGTAAGAAATTGACTTCTATTGATTTTTTCGATTCCTTCTGGTACATAATTAGCCATGTTTTTCCTCCTTTATAAACTTACTATTTTATTTTCTTCACTTTCAATATAAGTGATTTGTATTTGAATATCAAATTCAGCTTGTTTTCCATCGGTACTATTCAATGTAAAACAATTTAAGCATTTAATATCTTCTATACCATCTATATCAGGCAATATGCCCTTTTTATTATTATCTTCAATAGCATATTCAAATTGTTCAAAAAAACCCATATTTTTAAGATTAACAATAGTATCTTGTGAATAAGATTTTCTACTTCTAAATGAATAGATTTCTTTTCTTACAATAGTTCCTATGATCCATTGTTCATTCTTTGTATCAGTTGGAATTTTATCTAAAGAATAATCATCTATCTTATTTGATAACATATTAGTATTAATTTGATAATTTCTATCTGTTGTTAATGTATTTATAACACCAAATAAATAATTTCTTATTTTTGATATTCTTGTATCATTAACTTGCATTTTTACCTCCACGATTTACATATTTTTGTACTTCTTCTATAACTTCACTTTTTTCAGCAGTCCACATTCTTTTATCCCAATGTGGTCCAGCATACAAATGCCCTCTTGCTCGGCTTTTAGAATAATCTATATCTGCTCCTGTGTAATGTTTTGGTTTGCCTTTTGGAGAAAACCATTTAACAATTAATCCATCTTCATTCTTTATCGGAATATTAGGACCCATTACTTTTCCTTCATACATATAATGTGCATAAGGCGAATTATAAATTATTTTATCTACTTGAACTTCTTTTGCTCTATAAGATAAATCACCATTAGCATAAGGTACATATTTATTCATGTGTTCATCACATCTTTTAGTAAAATAATAATGAACTGGTCCATTTTTTTGTATGCCTAAATTTGCTTTAATAGTGCTAATAGGTTTCATAAATACTTGAGACATTATTTGCCTCCAATATGTATGTGTTGATTATTACCAAAATTATTATTTTTAATACTTATTATATTATAAATAAGTGTTCCTATTAAATCATCTTGTGATTCAATATCAGTTTCAAGAGTGCCTTGAACAATAATGTCACCTTCAGAAAAATTATTAATATCTAAATTAGCATTTTTATCATAAGGTATTCTAATTTCTACACTATTAGTATTATCATAACCTTGATTAATGTTAGCACTCTCTCCACCAAAGAACCACACATTTGAGTAATTATATCTAGTCCATTTTTCAAAGCCTGTTGCCGTATCTAATCCACTCATGTGATAAATTGTTAAACTTGAATTTGTTATCAATTTGTAACTCCACAATATAAAATAGCTTCACCATTAACAATTACACCATATAAATCATTCATCATTATTTTGTCTAATTCATCTGAATGTAATTTAATGATTTCTTCTATTTTATCAGCAGTTAGATAAGTTACTGAATAACCATCTATACTTTCATTAGCAATATTACCAATATCAGTAATATCTTTATCTTTTGAATAGCTACTTATCTTTTGTATTAAATGGTAATCACACATTTTTACTTTTTGAGGAATTATCTCCTCGTTTACTAATCTATTTTGAGTTCTTACATCAATTTGACTTCTTGCTTCAAATTCTAATAAATTAAAAGGCATTTCACCAATTGCAGAACCACCTAAAGCAAGATATTCTGCATAAGTTAGGTATTGTTCCTCAAATGTCATAAAATGCCCCCTTTATATTATAAACTTACAGAACCTTCTGGTACTAATGTAGCAAATGGGAATCTAGTAGCAGTTTCGTTTTCTGCATTAACTGGATTTGGAATTTCCCAACCAAGTCTCATAACAACACGAAGTGCAACCATATCATCTTGTGCTAAATTGTACACAATTGAACCATCGCTTGGATCTTGAATAACTGCTTCAGTTAATACTTTGTAAGTAATATCTTGTCTTATAGCATAAACAGCTTGTGAGAAATCACCTAATACTAAAGTAGCTTTAGTTTTATCCCATACACCATTATCCATAAATTCTCTTCTTACTGATCCAATTTCAGTAGTATTTAATGGTTGACCAGTAGTATCTAGCATCATACGGAATTTTCCTTTTAATCCTGTACCACCTAATATACCATTAACATTATATCCTGATTCTTCAACTTTAACCATTGTATCGTTGATATCACTATATAATCCTTTATTAGTTTCTTCAATAGTAGCTCCAACATCATTTACTGAAGGAATTAAACCTTTTCTCCAATCTGTTGGTTTGTCTACACCAAAGAACATAGCATTGTCTATTTTTTTAGCGAATGCTTCTTCAATTCTTGGTCTTACTGTAGCCCAAATATCTATTGAACTATCATTTAAAACATTTTCTTTAATTGGAACTATAACTGCTAATTCAGCTATGTTAATAAATTTTTTGTCCCAAGCTAATTTTGTAATATTTTTTCTACCATTGTTAGTTCCTTCATCAACGAAGTAAGCGATTGGTAGTGAATCTAAAATTCTTAATTTTGTTTTATCGCTTGTAGCATTTGGTAATCTTTTAAACATTGATAATGCTTTTGATTGTCTAATTGTTCCTTCAAATATCTCGTTAGCTACTTGAGTTTCAATTAATGAATCAACATCATTTCTTGTTATTCCTGATACTGCCATTTTTTCTCTCTCCTTTTCTACAATTCTTCATTTGAAGCACTTCTTAAAATATTATTCATAATATCATTTGTGCTTGTTTCTTTTACTCCACCTGTTAAAGTTGGTGAAGATTGCACTTTCTTAACTACTGTTTCTCCAAAATATTGTGGATTCTCTTTTTTGTAGCTTTCTAGTGCAGTTGCAAAGTCTGTTTCATCATTCACTTTTGAATTAACTTCGCTTGTTACAAACTTCATAAATTCTTTCTTGACATTACTGTCACTCATTTGCAACTGAGCTTTCAAGTCTTTATTTTCGTTTGTAAGATTTTGTAGATTTTCTAAAGATTTGTTATTTGTTTCAATTGTTCCATTCAACTCTTCAACTTGTTTTTTATAGCCTTCCATTTCTTCCTTGTAACTATCTAATTTTTCTTTATAATTAGTCACATTCTTTCCATATTCAGCCATTATAGTATCAATAGTCTCTTGATCCAATTCTAAACCTTTAAGAAATTCTCTCATATTAATATCTCCTCCTATCGTTTCTTTTACGAGTCACGAACTCGAGTGAATTGATATCAGTACTCCCTGTACTTTAAATACATTATATCACAAATAAAAAAAAGTGCAACTAGCACTTATTTTTTGTTTCTAAATTGGTCATAAGTTATTGTAGAACCTGGATGTTCTTTCTTATATTTTTCGTATGCTTTCATTTGTAATGAATTTGTAATTTGATTTCCACTTGTTGATTTTGATTCTCTTACTTGATATGGCTTTCCATCTTTGCCAACATGTAAATTTATATAATGACCAGTATTAAAATAATCTGTCATAGAATCACTTTCATCATAATTATAAGCATCTGATACTTTCATAATATCTTTAAATACTTGTTTTCCATAAGGTGTTAATCTATAATCTTCATCAATTCCATATTGATTTACATCTAAAGTTCCTTTTTCTAAATCTCTTTTTAAATTTTGTTTAAAGTCATCTTTTGTTTTGTACCAGCTTCTGTTATATCCTTTATTATATAATCTTTCAATTTCAGCATCACTAAAATCATCTATACTTCTTATTAAAGGTTTATCGCCTTCCATAACATTATAAGAAAAACTATCAGTATAGCCACCTTGATGTGTTGTTCTGCTTGTTTTTAACTCTGGATATGCTTTTTTAATTTCATCATCAATAGCTTTGATTTTGTCTTTTCCATGTAAACCACTATTACTTTTTGTTCCTTCCCAAGCTGTTCCTTTTGAAAATGGATATCCTGTTTCTCTATCTTTTGTTCCAAAATCATCACTTATTCTACTTTCATATTTTTCCATACCATTAAGATATTTTTCCATTTCTTTAATTTGAGCATTTTTCATTTCTCTTCTTTCTGGTGAAGCATCATATAAAACTGATTTTTCAAATTCAATATCACTTTTTACTTTTTGTGGACTTTCTCCAGAATACCATTCTTTCATTAAATCTTGATTTATATCTTTTCCATTTGGTAATTTATAAGTTTTATTTGGATCATAAGCTATTTTTACATCACTATCATCAAAATCTTTTCCAGTTAATTCTTTATATCTATTTTTCTTATCACTATATGATTTATAATCTTGTTTTACACCTTCACGATAATTTCCTTTTTCATCATATTTACCATTTTTAGAAATATCTTTTAATTCGCTCTCTAATTCACTAATTTCTTTGTTTTTTCTTTCTCCTAATATATCATTAGGTGTTTTATATTTTTCACCTTTAGCACCTTTAATTAATTCTTCAGTTATTTCTCTATCTAAACTTGGTGAACCATTATGAAATTCAGTGTTATTTTTAACAAACTCCATTTGTTTATCTGTTAAATTAGCATCTAATAACATTTTTCTTTCAGTATGCCAATTTTCATCTTCAAGATTTGCCATAAATTCATCATTTGTATATTCTTTTCCTGTCCATTTGGCATCTTTTCTTGTATCATAATTTCTATTACCAAGTTCATCTTTTTCAATGCCCTCTAATTTGTCTCTTTTTTCTCTATAAGATTTATATACATCAGCCATTTTTGATTGGTCTAATTTATATGGTTTATCTTCACTTGCTCTAGTTTCATTACTAGCATCATATTGTAAAGCACTTAATTCACCTTGTGATACTTTACCATCTTTTTTCATTTCTTCTAATTTATCATGTAAATCTTTAGCAGACATTTTTCCTTCCCAAGAATCTTTATACATTTGTTTAATTTCTTCATCTCTTTGTTTTAATTCATCAGCTGTATAATCTCCACTTTGAGTATGAATTGTTTTTTTCTTTGATTCATCATTTTCTTTTGTTGATTCTTTTTCTTCTTTTTTCTTTTTAAAGTTTTCTAAATCTTCTTTTGCTTTTCTATAAGCTGTTCTTGCATCATTTTTAAATTTTCCACTTTCAATCATTGCTTCGCTTAATGACTGACCTTTTTTGATAAATACTCTTCTTCCACCAATTGTTCTCCATACACCATCGGCTTCATTGTACTTTTCCATTTTATCCCTCTCTTTCTATTTACCTGATTATAGAATATCATTTTTTTATAAAAAGTCAAATTTACTTTTTATTTGTTTTTTTCTTTTTAGTAGATTTTGGTTTTTTTACTTCTTCTTTAACTGATTCTTGTACTTCTTCCACTTTTTTATCAACAATTGGTTCATTTATTGGTTCATCAGGAACAACTTCTAATACTTTAACAACAATTTTATTTTTGCTGTTCCCACCAGTTAAATATTTTGCCATTTCTTCATCACATTCAAAAGTGTCTCCAATATAAATCTTTTTATCTTCATATTGAAATTGTTTATTTCTCTTGATATTTTCTAATTTATCAAATTTTTCTAATGTAAATTCTTTAATTGCTTCTACTTTTACCATTTCTTTTCTCCTCAACTTTCTTTTTTGTTCTGTTAAATTTCCAGATCTATGTGAATTGTAAAAATATAATACTTCATCTATATCATATTTTGTAAATTCTTTTTGATTTAATTTTTTATCAAAAGGTACATCAAAGCTGTATCTAACATTTCCATTAAACATTGGAATTGTATCTCTATTATAAATTGCTTTCCATACAGCATAATTTCTTGGATTCCTTACAATTGCTCCATCATAAATATCTTGCCATGCCATGTAAATTACATCTTCACTTTGTGTTTTAAGTGTATTTAACAAAGTTTCTATGTAATTTTCGGCAACCATATCATCTGAATCAACAAAACCTATATATTTGCCTTTAGCTTCTTTTATTCCTGTGTTATTTGCATAAGCTCCACCTTTATTTTCTTTCAAATGAATTATTTTTACATATTTACAGCCACCTAATACATCTCTTAAATATGTATCAAGTTCTATTTCGTTGCAACCATCATCAACTATTATATATTCAACATCTTTTGTTAATTGTGGAATCAATCTATTCATTAATTCCTTCATTAAATCTAATGTTTTATAATAAGGTGTTATTATACTTAATTTTTTTGTTGGTTTTTTCATTTTAACATTTAGTTCATCTATATCTTCTCCCCAGTCAACATCGCAAGTATAATCATTTATTTTAGTATAATTGTAAATATATTCTTCGCCTTCTTTTTGTAGTGGTAAATCTTTTATGACATACCATAGTTCCCAAATTATAGGCTTTTTATAAAATTTGCCTTGCTTATCTAGTTCTCTGGTTTTCTTTAATGCTTCTTTAAAATGATTTAAATTTTCAACTTTTAAAGCAAATGCTTCAATATGATTCTTAATATATCTTTTTTCAAAAGGTGGAATAGATCCAAATAATTCAATATCATCAGTTTCGGTTTCAACTATCGTTTTTATAGCTTCTTCACTAAAATAAACATCTCCTAAAATGTAACATACTGGTTCATTTGTTGGATAAAAGCAATCTAACCAATCGCCTTCCATATCATGCCATATCATTTTATAATTATTATCATGTCTTAAAATTGGCAACCCAAATTTTTCAAATATTGGATTATCTGTACTTATTGATATATCTTCTACACCATTCTCCTTTAGCAATCTTATTGTTCTTGCCATTATCTCTTCACCATTTATTACAGATAAATGTCGAGGTGTTTCCCAATGCTCATAATCGCCACCAGCCATTATTATGTATTTCTTTACCATTGTAAATCACCCCCTTCTTCTATCTCTTTTTTGGTTTTATTAACTCTACTTAATAACAATTTATCTATTTCTTTGTCTTTGCCTTTTTCCCTTAAATATAATTCTAATGCATCAGCATAATTTCTTATTGTACTTGTTTCCCATAAAGGATTTTTTCCTCTAATTGTTGTTACTGATTTCATGTTTTGTTGATTCCAAACATAAATCGGTTTATCTAATATATTAAAACTATTCATATAAATACATATTTTATAATGTTGATTTCTATCTTCTTTTAATGTGCCTTCATTATATAAACATTCTTGCCTAGTTGCTAAAGATTTTTTAATAACCTTGCCACAACTTCCACTCCAACCTTGCATTGCTTCATATTTATCTTTATATTCAGGAATAAAACAAGTGCTTAATTTATTATTTTTATATTTTGCCATTCCTACAAATAATACATCAGGCTTATTTTGTAGTTTTCTATTTATTTGTTCTAATGCAGTTTCATCATATAACCAATCATCACTATCTATATAATAAACATAATCAACATCATCAGATAAATGTAAGTAACCTTCGTTTCTAGCACCACCATTTAATCGTTTTTGTTTTAATTGTACAATCTTAACCTTATCTTTTCCATAATTTATTTGAAATAATTTTGCTATTTCTACACTGTTATCAGTTGAACAATCATCTACAAATACTATTTCATAATTTTGATATGTTTGTTGTACAATACTTTCTAAACACTTTGCTAATGTATGCTCATAATTATAGTTTGGTATTATAATTCCAATTTTATAATTTACAAATTCAGGAAGCTGATTCCAATTTTCATCAGTTATCTTACACTTCTTAATACAATCTATATCATAATCAGTAGTATTTATATCTACATATTTGCAATCTTTATAATAAATACAATGTAGTTTAGTATTTAATAGTTCTTCAAGTGATTCATTGTCAAATAAATATATGTATTCATCACTTGGTTCTATTTCGTTAATACTATTCTTATCAATTGCAATTTTCATAAACTCACTCACCTAAAATAATTATAGCATAAAAAAAGTAAGGTGTAAAACATACCTTACTCTATAAGCCATACATATTCAACTTCTCTATCTCTACAATCAAAAGTATCATATATAATTCCATTTTTGGAACATACTATATGTCCTCTCATAGTAATTAACAAAGTATTATTGGGAAATAAGCTTGACACATATCCTACACTTCCTTTAATTCCATTCAACCTTTGATAGGTTCTATCTAAATAGTTCAAAACAAATTCCCTTTTATCAAATAATGTGCCTTCATATTGAGCTATATCACTTAAATAATTATATACATAATCCCATGATTTATTTGTGGCACAAGATATAGCTCTAATTACACAATCATCTTCATACCTATTTAGTGGATTTACATTTGAATATTTATACATTATCTCATACTTCTTTGTAATGTTTCATTTAACATTTGCTTTTGTTGTGGTGTGTTTGCTTCTTCATGTAAAACTTTAATAAAATCTTCTAATGCTTTTACCATATAATGATATGATCTATCTGTATCTTCACTATTTCCATATCTATTTTTAGATTCCATATATCTTCCATATTCACCATGCATTCTATCTATTTCATCTTCACCACGATACTTCATATCATATCCTCTTCTTCCATAGTTATCATATCTTCCATAACTATCTCTTCCATAACTATCATATCCTGGTCCTCTTCCACCATAGTTTCCATAATTCATATTTTCGACCTCCTTTGCATCTTTATATATATCTACTAATTTGTATAAATGATCTAAATTATTTGTTGTTATTCCTTCTTCTAATTTAAGTTTATAAGAAAAAAAGCGATATAAATTATCGCATTTTTATCATATTTTTATTGTAATAATTTCAACTTCGCAAGTTCTAACTTTTTATAACCATTATATTTATCTTTTATATCTTTTATTATTCTTGATACATTTGCTGTACTTTGTAAAGTTTTATTTGCAATCGCTACTATACTATTATTTTTTACATATAAAATTAAAACTTCTTTCTCATTATCATTAAGCATTACTTTATTCGTAAAATCATCATATATTTGTTTTATTGATAATTCTTTTTTCATACTTTCCTCCTCATTTGAAAGTATTTTATATCAAAATTTTACAATTAAAATATCATTTTTTTATCAATAATAACAAATAGTATCAATTAATAACATTCAATAACATTTAATAACATTATTACAATAAAAAAAGATTCACATTAAATCTTTCGTTAGTGTGAATATCTTTTTTCTTCTTCGACAAATTGTCATTTCACTACATTTATAATTCAATGCCAATTCTCTTACTGTTTTACCATCAATTATATCTTTTAATATATTTTTTTCACTTTGTCTTAATATTTTACTTGCCATAATATAATTATAATTTTCTGGTGGATAATCAAAATAATAAACATTTCTACTATTTTTCATATATTGCCTCCCCTTTTTTAGAAGGTATTATATTACATAAAAATAAAAAAGGCAAATTATGTGCCTTTTATTGGTAATTCCATTATTTTAGGATAAATTTCATCTACATAGCTATTACCCTTCATTGCTTTATATTGTGAATATAAATAGCTTACATTTTCTTTTTCATATCTAGGTATATATCCAAGATCTGTATATTTATAATAAATCTTTGTTATTGCACTTCTTAATAAGCATTTGAGTGCTTTTTGTTGATTTCCTTCTTGATTCTTATGTTCTTTAATTTTAGCTACTAAATAGCCTAATATTCCAGTAATAATAAAACCGACAATTGTTAATATAATTTTTAGTATAATTTCTTCTCCCATATCTATTCTCCTTTAATTATACTTAAATTATATCATTGTTTTGCCGATTTGTAAAACTATCTTATTTCTTTCCCATTTTCATCTTCAATTTTATAACTTCTTAATGTAAATGTTATTTCTGGCTGACCAATTCTATATGTTGAAAACTTGCCACTACTATCAATATAACATTCAGTATCTATTGATGGCATATATTCTTCGCATTCTAAATAACAATGTATTATATGACCACGATGCTTTAATTTCACTTTATATTCTTCAATTAAACCATATTCATCAATGTGATAATATTCTCGACAATAAGGACATTGATAGACACCTTTTTCAACTTTATTGTAATTTATACTTGCACCACAATTTAAACATTTATCTTGCTTTGCTTTCATTTACTCATTAACCTTTTCTACTAAATCTAATAATTCTAAAAAATCTCTAAATACTTCAGCCATTAAATGCCAAGCGACATATCCTTGTGGAAAAGTAAATATTCTAGTCTTTTCATCATAATAATCTGCTAAATCAAAATCAAATTGCATAAGTGCTTTTTGCCTTACCATTTTAAAATTAACATCATCCTTTAATTTATACTTTAACATATCTATTTATTCTCCTCTTAATATACTTTAAACTCTAAATCAATTAGTTCAGGGCTAACAAAACAAGCAACACCAAATATAATTCTTATTTCAATAGGTTCTCTATTTATCATAATCATTTGTCTTTCATTCATTATATTTGTTTGTTTATGCAATAATATTTCTAATGGTCTTGATATTACTATAAATTGTGGCATTAAATTATATTTGTATCTATATAATTGAATTGCATTGTTAATTTTGCCTAATGTTTTATTTATTTCTTCCTCAGTATAATAATTTTCTACTATTTCTACATTTTTTGTTTCTATTCTCATTACTTTTTGTGTATCTTTTGCTTTAATTTTTTTCATATTCTATTTACACCTGACTTTCTAAACTATATTCTATTTGTGAAAATTGTTCTTTTGTTACTATTGATTTAATATGTTGTTGATATGTTCTTGCATATTTGCCAAATACTTCTCCTATTTCTAATTTTAAATACCAACACTTATTTAATTCATCATATAACTTGTCAAAAACTTTTTGCCCATTAACATAATCTTCTACTTCTATTAAATCTATTATGTTTGGACTTGATTTAATAATATCTTCTTCGCCAATAAATACAATATCATCATTCCAACTAGGTTGTTCTAATGCATATTTCATACTTGGTTCTCTAAAATCATTTATATTTATTATTTTATCTATAAAACCACTTTTAGTTCTTACATAATCTCCTACTTTAATTTCCATATCCCATTACCTCTCTTGTATAATATTCATCTATCTTTTGCCATTCTTCTTCTGTAATGATTCCACGATCATATTTTTCTTGTAAGTTATAATAACACTGTTTTAGGTATCTATCGTTGTGTTCTTGATACATTAAATTTTGACTAACTAAACCTCCATCACTAAAACTAAATTTAATTAATTCATCATAAAGTTTATCTTGAATTTTAATGTTTCTATTACCTATTTCATTAACTAACAAAAATATATAATTTCTAAAATATTTTTTGTTATAGTCCATAACATAACTTACTAACCTATGTTTTAATGTTCCTTTTTCCCATTGTCTTTTAATTGCAATACATTCTCGCCATTGGCTAACTAACATTTGATTAGGTAATACTGGTATAAGTTTATAATGCCATAATCTCATTATATCATTTCCTCAATACTTATTCTTTTATAATTATCAGCTATATCTTGTTCCCTGTCTTTTATTTGTTCATTAAGACTATCAATTTCACATAATAAATCTTGTATAATATCTAACATTCCTTCTAAATCAATATAACTTTTAATTTCACCATTTTTAAGTATCGCAATTTTGTGTTCTGTCAATGTAATTTTTTTAACCTTTTCAAATATCTCTTGATTACTCTCATCTATTATCATTTTATCCCTCCAAATACATTATAACATTATTTTAATATTAATTCAACATTAAAATAAACTAAAAAAGTATATTTCTATACTTTTTTTAGTACTATATAATAAAATTGAGTGAAATGTGTTTGTGCTTTCTATAAGCACTGTTCAACAAACATATTGGCACACTCATAAGGACTCGAACCTTAATCAATGGTGTTGGAGACCATGATCCTAACCAATTGAACGATGAGTGTATATTATATTCATTGAACACTACTTATAAAGTAGTGTTTTGTCGATGTAAATATGACAATTAAACAAAAAGAAAATAATAGTATTTTAGTGCTTATGTGTATGATAAAGGAATTTATCTCCTTCCTTTTATAAGCACTGTACCAAACATATCTACTAATCTATTTAATAAAACTAAATGCTTCAATATGCTCAGTACACTACCTATAAAAGATAGTGGCTATTTGTATTTCACCAATACAAAGGTTGGTTCTTTTGGTATATAGCAGTACCCACATTCAAGAACTCCAGAAGTAGCATTTTTGAAGATAAATGTTAATCTACTATTCCCATCATAGTTGATACTATACATTTTATTGGGTAATTACTTCCAATTAGTATAGATTTAGTACCTTTTTATAAGCACCATAGAATAGATATAAGTCACTATGTCGTTTACTAATCTCTTTTACAACCCTCTGCCCTTGAGGGCAACTCCATATCTACTCTATGCTACCTATAAAAAAAGTAGCACGATTCGAGAATAACATAAATTTTGGTCGCTCGACTGGGATTTGCACCCAGGAACTCTTGGTTATGAGCCAAGCATGATAACTACTTCACCACCGAGCAACTTAATTATATCATTTTTAATATTATTTTGCAACCTTTTTATAGTTATTTATTTGTAATCTTTCTAATTTTGTTGGTAAACCTGATTTTTTGCTTAATTGATAATACTTATTTGTAAGCATTCTTATCTTATCTTGGCTTGAATACATTAAATCTTTATCACCACTTGTTTTAGCTAAAATTTGAATATCTTTTTGTTTTCTTATTTCTGTTTCAATTTTTCGTTGTAATTGTTCGCCTTGATACATACTATAATGTTTGTTATCAAAATTAAATCCTTTGTTATTTCTATCAATTATTTCTTTTAATTGTTCTTCGGAATATTCTGGTTCACTTACTCCCAAAACTATTGTAAAAAATAAGTGATAACAATTCATTTCTCCAATAGGTCTATAACCATTCTTATGGTCATGATCCAAATTTACTTTAACACCTTTTGTATCAGTTGCTTCTTCACCTCGTTGCAATTTTTCAAATTCTTCATTTTTAAATTGCCTTCCTTGAGCTAATTGATGGTCAGGTGCTGGATTACTATGAACTGTAATCTCAACACCATCAGAACCAATAATATCACCAATAATTTTTTGATTTTCATTATGAAGTTCAGCTAATCTTCCATTCATGTGCATTCTTATTGCACTATCTAATCTTATTGACCTTCCACTTTCATAATTTAAAGTTTTTAGTCCACTTCCACCAATATCTTCCATGATTCTTTTCATAGAACTATCAAAACTTTCTTTTCCTTGACTTACTGTTAAAAAGGCTTCATCTAAAACTCTATTATATGTTTCTTTTAAACCATAAAATTGAGTCTTGCCTTTTTTACCTTTTTCAACATCATGAATTGTATAACCAATTACATTTTCACGAGTGAAATTATACATTTCATTTTTAGCTATATTAGATAATGCTTCGGTTTGCATTTTTATAGTCCTATTTTCTTCGAAAGGCTCAAAAGGTATATTTCTATACTTATAGAACTCTTCATAAAAATTTAAGTCATTTTCAGCATAATTTTTAAATATTTTATCTATATCAGCCACATTCATTTTAGTGTATCGAGCAATTTCATTAATAATTTCTTCAATATCACCATTATATTTAAGCATCTGAATCAATTGTTGTGCTTTGCTAGGTGTCAATTGTCTTATTTTTTTAATTAAATCACCTATCTCTATTAAGAAATAGGTGTTAGCTTCTTGAACTCTTCTTATTAATCTTTCTATTATTAAATCAATTTGTTCTTGAGTTATTTGTTTTGCCATAGGTTATCACCCTTTTTAATGAATTACTGTATAAGGTATATCTGTATTAGAATAATCTCCTTCAATAAAATACTGACCTGATATTGGTGAATTAGTGCCATCTATTGTTTCATTAACTAATACTGAACCATTTCCAAATTCTACTTCACTTACATAAATTGGGAATTGATTATAGTTTGATAAATCATAATAGAATTCAGTTTTATTTGTTGAACTATCATAATTTTTATTATATGTATAAACATCAATTTCATATTGTGTTACATTTCCTGCAAAATACATAGTTCCTTGTTCATCCCAAGAAGTAAACACTGTAAATGCTAGTGTTCCATCATCTGATGCAAATGTATCACTATTTGGTTCTGCTGTAAAATCCATTACTCTTGCTGAATTTATATCATGTACATGTAATGTTCTTGTTAAATTAACTCCTATATATCCATTTAAGATGTTTCTTTGTGGAAATTCATACATATCTCCAGTTGGAATACAAGCTATTATTGCATCTATATCACCATTTAGATCTTGTTCTTTACCTGTTTTCCATCCTTTAGCTACTAATGTTGACCAATTTGATAAAGTTACACATGTATCTATTTGAGTTTCACTTAAACCTATCCATGACAATATTTTTGGTGTATTATTATAAGCTAAATGAGCATCTGTACATGTTGCTAATGAAGCCATTATATTATTTAACGATTGATTTGATAAATTTGAACACCAATTAACCATTCCATCAATTCCTACTGCTCCAGATAAATCTAAAACTGGAAAATTTGTCAAGCTTCCACAATTACTAAACATACTTCCTAACAATTCAATATTACTTGTATCTACTTGTGGAAAATCAGTCATATAATAACAAGTTGCAAACATATTTGTTGCATCTATTACTGATGACCAATTTGCATTTGCAATTATATTAGGCACTGTTTGAAAATTGGAATTTCCAAATTTAATTCCACTTGATAAATCTAATGTATCTCCTTGTTGAGGTACTTGTACATCTAATACTACATCACTCATTCCATCATATCCTGTACTTGGTGAAATAAATTTTGTTCCATTTGTTGTTACTGCATAAGATTTTGATTCTAAATTAGGTTGTACACTTACTTCAACATTTACTTCACCTATTCCATCATATCCAGTTGTTGGTGCTACAGTATATTCTCCATTTGATGTATAAGTTGCAGATTTTGAAGGTTCAATATTGCCTCCTCCACCTCCTCCTTTTTTCTTACCTAGTAAGTAGCTTTCTATATCAATAGCCATATTCTACACCTCATCCCATTCAGAATTCTCATAGTCATATATATAAATTTTTCCTGTATCAATTTCGATTAAAGTGCTTCCATTATCAATTTCGCCATCATCAATTATTGTTGTCTTTTCATCACTTGATAATCCTCTCAATTCTACTAAATATAATTTTTTATCAGGTAAAATTCTTGTTCTTTCAACCTTTTGTATTGTCATCATATTAATCATTCTCCTTTCTTACAATACTTTTTTCGTTTTTTGTTCCTAACATATCATCAATATCAGGATCTTCTTCTTTTATTTCTTCAATTTTCTTTCTAGCAATTTCTTCAGTTTCGCCAAAAACTTTCATTCTGTATTCAACTTTGCTCAATAGTCCTGCACTTACTTCTCGCATTGCTCTATTACTTTCGGTTTCTTTATCTTCAATAATTGAATCATCAAATAAAATAACCATATCTTTTGTATCAATATTATATTTTCCAAATTCACTACTTGCATAACAAATAGCTGATACTAAATCAAAAATCGAACTTTCATAGCCAATTTCTAATTTTTTCTTTCTTCGGAATAATTTACTATTACTTGATACCACTGCTGTTGCTGTACTTAAATTAGTTCCATCAAAGTGATAATGATTTTCTCCAAACCCAACTTGATTACCTAAAATATTTAAGTTTGCATTTATTGTTGATATTTGCTTGTCAGTTCTTAAATCATCACTATCTGTTTGTATCAAGTCATCTTTTGTTGCTCCACTAGGTAATTGATAAATTGTTGTATCATTAGGATCAAAAGTCATTTTTTGAGTTCCATCATCATAATTCAACATATCGGCTCTTACAAATGTTCTTCTTCTTCCTTCTTGAATTTCATTTTTTAAAGCATCAAATGATAAATCAACAGCTTTTAAATTATCAATCGCATTTGCATAGTGTGGTATTCCAAATGGGCTATTATCAAATAAATTATTTGTTAATAATGGTTTAAAAACTACAAACCATGGTTTATTTGATTTTGTATCAAAATCTTTCATTGTATTATTAACATTACCTTGTGAATTTTCTTCTGTAATTTCTGTTAATGTTCCATTAGTTTCCAAAAATAAATGATTATAAATATGATAATTTTTTGCTTTTTCATCTATTTTGTGTACTGATAAAATTACATATTTCTTGCCTTGAACATATTTAACACTTCCAAAGCCACATTCTGTTACACCTTTATTATCCCAACTTAATGGATAAACCCAGTCAGTATCAACTAAATCAACTCTTGTTTTTGCTTCTGATACATCTAAATACATTCCATCTTCATTTTGAATTAAATCATAAACACTAATAACTACTGCTTCAGTTCCTAATGCTCCTGATTTTTCGATTGATTGATTTATAACTGTATATAAATCAAGTTCATTACTAAGCTCTTCAAATTCTTTTTGAGATTTGTCATTCTTCATTGAAATTTTACATTTTTCACTCCAAAGAATATCAGCCCAGTCCTCACTAATTTGCTTTGCCATATTCATTGTAAATCTTTTTTTTCTTACTTTTCTATTTCCATTATAAATGAAATAGTTATGAAATGATTTAACATTACCTACATACCAGCTTTTCCATTGGTCAATATAAGTTTGAATTGCTTTTTTAACATCTGGATTATAGCCATAGGTTTTTACTAAAAAATCATCTAGTTTCATTTAATCAACTCCTTTAATTTTACCTTTGTAATGATAATCATATTCTCCTTTTTTTACTTCTGTATATTCTGCGACACTATCAAAGAATGGTTTTCCTTCTTTAGTTATAATATCAAAGTTTATTTCTTTTCCTTTATAATCTTTTTGTAAACTTTGTACTAACTTTGTTCCATATCCTTTTCTTTTATATTCTTCATATACTCTTATATAATCTATTGTCGGTGTGTTATTATCAATATGATAATCTAATTCTCCCATTATTATACCTGTATGTCGATTGATAATATATTTATGCCTTTTATCATTGTTTAATATGCTATTTTCTTCTTTTATGGTTTTAATCATTGTATTTTTATCTAAATAACTTTTTCTAATAAATTTATTTAAATAAGCATTAAGATCGAACCAACCACCATTTTTGTTTTTTCTTAATTCTACATCAGCCATATTATCCCCCTTTAATATCGGTCATTAATTTATCATAAAATGGAAATATACTATATTCACTAGCATCCAAATCATCTATTGGAGTTGTTCCATCATCAAGTCGCTCATCTTCGTGCTTTTCATCCCATAGAGCTTGAGAATAAGCTTCAATAAGATATTTGCATTTTTTTAATATGAATCTTCTTACTTGCCCAAATAAATGGCAATCTAATTCAATTCTATCTACTATTCTTCCTTTTATACAATCTTGTACTTGTATTGGTCGATTTTGCTGTTTTAAATATCTGTTAAGTCCAAATGTAATAACTTGTCCTAATGCTCCATAATCGCCAAATGCATGTGTAACTTTGCCATACTTCTCAACAACTCTATCATAAAATTCAACAAACTTTTCATACATTTCTTCTGGGCTGTGCAATCCAACTAATTTTTCTTCATCTAAAGTCCATACTTGTCTAAAATAAGGAGTTATTCCATTTGCTTTAAATTCAGTTTCACCTTTGGTTGCTCCATAGTCTATTCCAATCGAAATTATTAAAAAATTAATTTTATTCCCATTTTCATCCACTGCTTCATCCTTTATGTATAAACCTGGATTATCACAGAATTGTCTATATATAATTCCTTCGGCATTCTTCCATTGCCCTAATATAAGTCTATCATAATAAACTGTTCCTGCATACTCCTTACATAAATTATCAACAAATTCTTTTGGCAAGAATGGATTATCAAATATTGTGTAATGTTGAACATAAACATCTAAATTATTTTCTTCAATATGATCTAAAAAATCTTTTTTTAACCAATGTGATTGATTTTCTGGATTTAATGCTCCATCAAAACATGAATAAGGCTTATCTAAAGAAGCTTGAATCATTACAAATACTTCTTGATTCCACTTTGCAACTTCATCTCCATAAGCATATTTAATTGAAGTACCTTGAATTTTACTAACTTGATTTACTTTCTCACAGCCAAGGCAATAAACTTGTTCACCAAATAATTTAGCAATATTTTCAGAATTGATTGTTCCGATTAAACTTTTGCCATATATTTGCCTTAAAGGTTGTAAAACATTTCGCTCAATTGTTCCTTTAGAAACTCCAAAAATACAATACAAGCCATCTAAACCTCTTCGTTCAATTATTCGCTTTGGAATAACATAAAGATTATCTAAATATGTTTTTCCACATCTTCTTGCCCCAACTTTAAGATTATATCTGTGAGTTGCATTTTTAATAAATTCTTTTTGTTTATCTGATAAAATCATTTATTTGCCTCATCTTCTATTTTAGAAAGTAATTTTTCAACATTAGAGATTTCTTTGGAATCAATAGGAAGTTCAACTCTTTCTCTCCACTCATTTTTCTTTCTATTTTTTAACCAAAATATTTGAGCTGTAACATTACCTGATAAAGCATTTTTAAGTAAAGCATTTTCGACTTCAAAATCAACAACTTCTCTACCTTTTTTTAAGGTAGACTGAATAGTCGGCTCTTTTTGTCGCCATTCTTTTAAAGTAGTTAAACCAATTCCCATATTATTTGCAATTTGTTCATAAGTTAAACCATCTCTAGCCCAACCTTCAAGCAATATAAGTTTATCTTTTTCTAACCATTCATCAATTTTAGCCACTTATATCACCTACTCTTCTTCTAAATTCAAATTAATTATATCATTTATTTGTTTTTTTGTCTATTCACTAACTTTTCTAAAAAATCATATTCAATATCATTGTTTAAATACTCCCAGATCTTATCAATTTTCCAGGTATCAAGATTCAAGGAATATAATAAATCATGAATTTCTTTCATACAAAGAACTTTGTTATGTGAATCAAAAGGTAAAAAAAGCGATAAAATGCCATGGTACTTGGATTTTATCGCCTTTAAATTTAAAACAATTATTTTGAAAGTATAGAATTCAGGAATCCCTAGTTCTTGTAAATTCATAAACATACCCACCTTTATTTTTCAAGAATAGTATAACATAAATAGGAAAAAAAGACAACAAAAAAGAACAAGGAGGTTAATGAGAAACACAATTTTCTTGTTCTTCTGTGAAAAATAAAAAATGTTTACTTTGACTTTTGAAGTCATATTAAGTATAACATAAGAAAAAGAAAAAAGCAAGAAGATACTATTCTATACCACCATCAACATTATCTCTCCAACGATATACCTTGCCTGTTCTATATAATTCATAATGATTATTTTTATAATCCATTACTCTTGGCATTAAATCTCCAAAATAACATTCTACTTCTTTGCCATTAATAGTTATTTTATTATCACAGCCCACAAAACCACTAATCATTCTTGTTTCTCCATATTTAGTAGGTTTTCCACAATTGTTGCATCGAACTATCATTTCCATTTCGTTATCATTTAATTCTAATATTTCCATTTGATTTCCTTCGTTTAAAATGTTTGGATTAATTTTCATTATTTACCTTCTTTCAATTCTTTTAATTTATCTTTAGCATTTTCATAAATAATAGTTGTATTATATTTTCCACCAAATTCTAGCCAACCTCGTTCTATTGCTTTTTCTTGTTGTTCTTTCCAAAAATTACTTTCTTGTTCTAACCATTTATTAAATTCTTCTATTATATTATTTAATCTTTTATTTTCTTCTTGTAAATAAGTTATGTAATCATATAATAAGTTAGTTTCTTCCTGCTTTAATTCAATCCATTTTGTACCTGTTAAATCTTTTTCTTCGTACCAATCTTCATCAGTTATTTTATCTAATATTTCTTTTATTTCATCTTTCATTCCAACCTAACTCCTTTACTTGTTGATTTATTGCTTGTAGTTCTTCTAATGTAATTTCATTAGTAATTTCAATGTGCTTTCTTGTTTTATAAAAATATATGTAAGTATCATATCTAGAATTATAATACATAATTTGATATTCATGATTATGTATTAATTCATACCCTAACTTTTCAAACATTTCTTTTGCACTCATTATTACTCACCTACTACTTCACCAATTTCAATAATATCATCAATATCTTCTAAATCTATAACCATAATTCCATTATTTGTTTTTAAATGTAATACTAATATTGGTTTTTGTTCTACTATTCCAATAATTTCTTCACCATATATGGTTATTACTTTTACTAATTTATTTACAAACTTATTCATTATTACTCACCATTATTTCTTTTGTTATAATTCCATTTATTGATTTTTACACCAAATAAATCAGCTAATTGTAAAAATTGTTGTTTTTCTTCTTCTGACTTAAAACCAACTAACCAATGTGGTGGTGTTGGCAATTCAACTTCAGTTGGTCGCCAGATATGTAAACAATGAGGATGATTATTTATATAATCTTCTTCTTTAGGATGATATTCAACACATGCTTCGTTTTTGTTCCAAAATATATCTTTCATTCGACACATTTGATCCCATGAAGGAGTTTTACTTGGCATACTAACAGATAAATGCTCCCAACCTATCTGATAACTAAATATAAAGTTTAAATTTTTACCACTGACAGAATCATAATAATGACCACCCATTCCATCATTATCATTTTCAGCTTCAATAAATAAATTTCTAGTTTGCTTTATTTCTTCTAATGATTTCATTTTTTATTTTCCTTTCTCATTTTTTTGTTTTCTTGTTCTAATTTAATAATATAAATTTCAATTCTTTCAATTTTTCCTAATTGTGTTGGTGAATATCTATGATGTTTCTTAAAACTTTGTAAAACTTCTTTAATATAATTATTTTCTATTTCCATTTGAATTTTCAATTGTTTCAAAAATATTTTCAAGAGAAGAATTAAAAAATTTTCTTTTTAACTGATGATTTTCATTATTTAAATCAATTATTATTCTAACTAATTCCTCTTTTTCAAGAAGTAGTAACTTATTCATTTTTCTTCTACCAAGCCCAGAAATAGTTATTGTATTGCCAACTATAAAATCATATTTTTCTTCTATTGACTTTAATTTTTTATATTCCTTACTAGATAATATTTTCATTTTGTTTTTCCTTTTCTACTCTTTGAACTCTATTAATTTCAGAAATAATATCATCAATCGAAATTTTATCATAACATTCAATTATTTGATTAATTACAAGATGGCATTCATTTATAATTTCTTCAGTAGTCCATTTTTTAGTATTTTCATTAAGGAAATCATCTTCATCATAATAACCTGCATAATCGTAACAATGTGCATAATCCCAACCTATAAACCAAGAATCACTTATTACTTTTTCTTTTGATATATATAAATGATTTTCACTATATGTTAAACCACCATGAACTAATATATTATCAATATCATCATAATCTTTATGATATAATTTATGACCTTTTGGTATTTCAACATAAGCTGTTGGATGAGTTCCTAAATTTAAAATATAATATTTATAATTTTGATAAGTATCAGAATATAATAATTCTATTTTTCTATTTGCTTGATATTTCATTTTCTTCGGTTTCATTTTCATTATTCTCCTTTTCGAATTTTGAATATAATGCTTTAGATTGATCTTGAAAATGTAAATATAAAATTTTACATTTTTTGTCTGATATAGCTAATCTAACTAATTGAAATAAAAAAACCATTAAATCAATTGTTAATATAACTCCTCTTAAAAAAGATATTTGAAGATAACAGTTAATATATGCACTAATGCAATTTATTATTAAAATAATCATACATATATTACTAAAAGTTATACCCAAATCAGGAACATATCTTTTTTTGGCAAATTCATACAATTCTTTCAAAGTTGTATTTTCACTTGTTAAAATTGGTTTACTATTATCAGTAAGCCATCCTTCATAAGTTTTATATAATTTCCATGAAGTATAACCTTGTTCATAAGCTTCACATAAATGATATTCTTTATATCCTAACATTTTTCTAATTTTTCTCATTAATTTTATTTCTTTTTTATTCATTATTACTCACCTTTGCTTTCTAAAATATTAAGTTCAGGCACTATTTCAAAATCAAAGTTATGTTCTAAAAGTTCACTACCACATAATCTTAATAAATGATTTAATGCTTTTTTACTAACTAATATTTTTTTGGTTTCTTCATTATAATAAAACATTTCTTTATTATGTATATTATCTAATGTAAAATAACTTTTAACCAAATGTGCTATACTATCTTCTTTCATTTCACTTGCAATATCAATTTTGTATGCAAATGTAACATATTCTCTTTTTTTCTTTTTTAATTGTTGTCTTTTTTTCATACTTATTCATCTCCTTTGCTTTCTAAAAGTTTAATATTAATATTTGTATCTTCCCATTCATACCATATTTCATCTCCATTTTTATCAATAAAATCAATATCATCTAATAATTCTTTTTTATTTCTAAAAACATTAGGATATTTTGTAGTATCTTCTCCAATATATCCTTTCCCAAAATCTATAAGTTCTTCTTTGGTCATTATTCCTAAATCATCAACAATAGTTTTATTATCATTTTTTGTTCTTAATACTTGATACATACTTATTCTCCTTTAAAACCATACATACATTGATTTTGATTATGAAAGGAGAAATCTTCTATATAAATACCACCATTTTCTTCACATATTTGTCTATTAGTTTTAAAATCATTTAGTAAACTATTCACAAATACTATTAAAATAATTCCACCTAACATAACTATAAACAATAATATAAACCATAATGTTTCTTTTTTATCTTCACTCATACTTATTCTCCTTTGCTTTTAAGATAATATCTCCTATAAATCAAATATATTTATTTGTCTATTTTTAAATTCATCTATATCGAGTAATTCTATCTCCCATTTGTCTTGCACTTTTAAAATTACACTACCAAATGCAGGAGATTTACCTTTTTTACCAAGTCCACTTTCAAATGGTATTCTTCCACCAGGTATATACAATTTGCCACCTATATTTTTTGTAATTTCATAAAATCTTTTTGTTGTTAAAAATTCTATTGGAAACAATATATATATATGTATATTAGGATTTTCTTGATATGTCTTATATGCTTTTTCTACAAATTTATGTTTTTCAGAAAATGGTGGATTTATCCATATTTGTTTATACTTACTCCAATCTTGTTTTAAACCATCAGTTTCAATTGTGTCATAATTTGTTATTTCAAATTCTTCAGCTTTCTCTTTTGTTGTTGCCGGATCATAATCAAATTTACCAAAATAATCCACAACTCTTTTAGGAGTGTAATATTCATTATCTTTTGTAAAATTTACTTGACCTTTACTCACTATATTCTTCCCCCCCCATTGTCTAATTCGTGTCTTATATGGTGTAGGTTTGGATTGATAAATCTCATTCATAACAACTCCTTAAATATAGCTTCTAAAACTTTTAATTTATCCATTCAAAAACCTCCAACAATTCAATAATTTTTTTGCCCATGCATTTTTTTGGAACTAAAATAAATTTTACTCCATATTTTTGAGACATAGTTCTGAAAATTTTTATTAAAGTTGATCCTTTAACTTTTGTTTTTGTACTACTCCAATTTTCCAAATCTTCCATAGTTTGAACTTTACCACTATTAATTAAAAAAATAAAATTTTTACAGCCTAAATCTTTAGCTCGTTGTATTTCTCGTAAGATTCTTTGATGTTCACTAGAATGACATAAATTACCAGCAATTTCTAAAATGTCTTTTTTAGTATCAATTATTGTTGAATAATCTAAATACATTCCTATATCTTTGCTATATCTTAAAATCATGTAATCTCCTGTTGATAAAGTTGTTCTAAAATGTAATATATTTTGTTTGTCAAATTCTTTAATTATATGTTCTTCTTTTTGTTGTCTTGTATCTGTTAAGATTACATAATCATGCATAATATCATCTCCTAATATAACAAAAGAGATACTTATATAGATACATTAAGTAATAAAATACTAGACGGCATGTACTTAATGTATCTGTATAAATATCCCTTTTGTCTAGTACAAATTGATTATATCATATTTTTTTAAAGTATGCAAGTATTTTATTATTATTTTCATATTCTTTTAAAATGTTTATTATTTTTTCGAATTCTTCACGAGTTTTAAACATTTTTAAAAGATTTAATAATAAATCCAATTTGACTATTTGAAATTCTTGATCTTTATATTCATTAGCATCAAATATAGCATCAAAGATTTCTTCGACTAAATAATTAAAATACTTATCTTTCATTTCTTCTTGTGAAGCCATTATTCATCATCTCCATCTGTTCCACCTTTCACGAGTGCATAAACAACAAATATAATAACTATTGAAATTAAAATAATCCATACCATAAATTATCCACCTCTTATAATCATTATATCATATTTAATTTCTACTCTCTACTTCCATGAATCTTTGTTTTTTTGTATCAAATTTAAATTCTTTAATTATGTAACTTCCATCATCATTCTTTGCAACCAATAAATCAACATTTTTAATATCATTTTGATTTTTAATATCTTTATTATGTAATAACAAAACTTTTCTAGCAGATTGTTCAATTTCGCCAGAATCTCTTAAATCTTGTAATTTAGGTTGTCTTTCATCTTTTTGACTTTCTCTTGATAATTGACATAACCCAAAAATTGTACAATTATAATCTAAACATATACCACGAATTTTTTTAGCTATATTTGTCATTTTTTCATATAAACTATTACCTTCACAACCAATTAATCCAATATGATCTAATATAACAATTATTTTTTTATCACTTTTAACTCTTGAAATGGTTCTTTCAATATTTTCAATAGTTTGTGAATTATTTATAAGAATTATTTTTCTTTGTTCAATTTCACTAATTTTACTATACAATCTTTTAGCATCACTTTCATTTAAAGATTTAATTTCATTTAATTTTGTAACATCTATATTTGATTCCATTGCAGATAATCTTTTATATAAAGTTTTCTTTGACATTTCCATATTAAAATAAACACATTGATAATTTTTAGATAAATTACTTAAAAGATTTAATGCAAATGTTGTTTTACCTGTACCAGTTCCACCAGCTAAAATAACAAAATCATTTTGAGATATATATAAAGTTCTATCTAAATCACTAAAACCTAATTTTATTTGAGATTGTTCTTCTTGAAGTGTTTCAATCATATCTTTACATGTTATATATTCATTTTCTTCAATATTTAATTCTCTAATATTATCAATTAATTTATAAAATTTATTTATATCACCATTATATGTATTAATTACTTTTTTTAAAATTCTATCTTTAAATTGTTCAATAATCTTTTTCTCTAAAATTTTAAATTGTAATTCTCTGGAAGAAGTATAAATATTTCCATTTACAAGTTCCATATAATAATCAATATCAAAATTTTTATAATTAACAAGTTCAGATATTACTAAAGTTTTACTTTTATTATATTCAGTTTTAATAATATCAAACATAATTTTATTTTTAGATTCAAAATAATCTTTTTTAAGAATAGTTCTATCTAAAAAATCATTATAATTAATAACAAGTGATAAATATTCAAATTCTGCGATATTGTACTTCATTATTATCATCCTTTTTGTTTTCTAATGGATAAAATTCTTTATATCCTTTTTTTATAGCATTTTTTATTATTTTTTCTTGTTCAGCTACATTATATGGTTTTAAGAAAGAAATTAAATCATCTATAACAGTATTATTATTTGGTAATTTTATACTCTTTCTATATTCAAAATATTCTAATAATAATTTTATTACATTATTTAATTTATTATTATTAATATATTCTTCTATATTAATATATTCTTCTATATTATTTATATTTATATTTTCATTTTCATTTTCCATATGTAAAACATATCTTTTACATATGTTTTTTTCGTTTAGCTTATTTTTTCGATTAGAGGATCTTGAATTTGAGTATTCTCTTCTTTTATCAATTTCCTTCTGAAGCCTTATATTATAATAATTTCCGGCTTCATCTTTTACAAATTTTTCAAAGATATCTTTATCATATCTTTTACATATCTTTAACATATCTTTTTCTGATAAATGACCTTTTTGATGTTGAGTGCATAAAATTTTTATGTATTTTCCGAGCTGTGAATCGGTCATAAACATCGTTCCAGTCAAAAAATCAGATGAGTAAAATAAGAATGCAGGATCCTTATTAACAAGTTCATTTTGTTCCATATTGCACCTCTTTAATTTCCGTTTTTAAGTTCTTTAATTGGTATTAAAACAATTTTATTAGAATAAATTTCCATGTAAAATTCGTTACCCCATTGTTCAATAATAACCTTTGGAATTATCATTTTATTTGTAGTTTTATCAGCTTTTTTTTGATAAACTAATATTGGTTTTTCCATTGTTTACCTCCTTTACTTTAATACCATTATAATACCAATAAAGAGTATGTGTCAATACTTTTTTTTAAAATAAAAAAGCAACTTTTTAAGTTGCATTTTTTAATCTAAAATATCATTTGTAATTTGAATAGAATCTTCCATTCCATCAAAAGGATTTATTGAATTTTCTTCTTTTGCCTCTGCATAATCATCATAACTTATAAATTTTCCATTTAAAAGTTTTACACTATCGCTAACTTCAATTTCTGCAATTTTATCAAGACTTCTAAATTTATTTAATCTAACCTTTATGCCTTTTGATCCATCTTGTTTTTCATATTCTTCATATTGGAAAACTCCACAAACTTTTTTTCCAGCTAATGCTGATTCATTCCAATCCCATTTATAACCTGGATTAGAATTTTCAACACAAGTTAAGAAGCCTTTAAAATATGCAACATTGTCGCCTTGAAATGCTAAATATTTACAAGCATTATTATCCCATTTTTTATCTTCATTTGTATTTTTATTAAATCTATCTTGAAAATAATCTTTATAATCACCTTTTGCAATATCAACAGATATTTTAAGTGTTTCTTTGCCATTTTCTTCATTTTTATTGATTCTTGCATCTTTTATAATACATTCATAAGCACCAATTGGAAGTGGTTTAAAATCTTCCATACCTTTTGCTTCAACTTCTTCCCAATTATTTATTTTTTCCATATTATTCTTCTCCTTCTTTGTCTAATTCATATATTGCCAATGAAACCCACCGGCAATTTTACCATTTTTACAACTTCTTTGTATATTTCTATAATCAATATTAGTTTGCCTATTTGCTTCATGTAAACTTTCAAACATTTGATTTGTTTCAATACATAAAATTGTTTTCTTTCTAGTATTATTTTTTATCATTTTAGCAATAGAACCTTCTTTATGTTTAAAAGTTTTTCCTTTTCTTGCTAAACTCAATTTTTTCTTATGTTCTTCACTTAATTTTCTATTTTTAAGTGGAGATATTCTATTATGTTGTGCAATGCTCATTTTTTCTTTAATTTCAGGTTTTTGCATTGCCTTTCTAGTTGTTTCACTTATTTTCTTTTTAGTTTCTTCACTTACACAATTTACATGACCACCATTTTCAATATTATAACCGTATTTTGAATTATTACTTTTATATTTGGCAATTAATTCTATTTCTTTTTGTTCAGCTTCTTCTTTTGTTAAATTGGTATATAATATTTTATGTTTTATATTTTCCCATTTATATTTTTCAATTGCTCTATTGAATAATATACAATTTTTATAAGATTTACCTTTTTTCCATCTTTCTTCTGTTTTTAATTTAGTAATTCCTATATATTTTTTATTATTAGGGCAAATGTGCATATAAACTGTGTAACAATTTTCCATTTTATTCCTCCTTTTTATCTTCTATTTTTTCATCAATAGGTTTAAATCCATAATATTCACGAATTTTTTTATCAACTTCTAATAAATCATTTGGCATTTCTTTTTCTTCAAACATATCTATTGGTGATTTACAAACTGATGTACCATCATTTTGTGTTTGAAATATATATTCTCCATTTTTATAAACACTTCTTAAAACTATACTAAATAATCCTTCAATTACTAATTGATTTGAAAGCATTTTACCAATAGTTTTAGGTCTATATAGTTGATTTACATCATCAATTTCTTCGTGAGTTATTATATAAACTATTTTTTCACCATCACAACTAATTGCTGATTTTATTAAATCATAATAATTTTTTGCCATATTTGTAAATTTATCATAACCTTTATTAGTTGCTTTTTCAAAATTTTCAAAACTCATCATATAAGAACTGTCATCAACAACAACTATTCTTTTTTTAGTCCCTTTTATTGCTTGAATTATTTTTTTATATAATTCATCATAATCTTTTGCTTCAAAATCTTTTAAACAAACTATTTTTTTATTGTCTTTGTTTCTAAAAGGCATAGGTTTATTAGTTATATTTATTATAGCAGTTTCTTCTGCTGGTAGATTTCTTAAACTTGTGGATTTACCACTTCCACTAGCACCCATTAATAGAACTCCCATTCCATTCATATTTTTCACTCTCCTATTTTCTAAAATTTCTTCAACTTCTCTTTTTAAATAAGGTATTTCAATAATTTCATAATTATCATTGTTTTCACTAAACCAAACTATAAACATTTCAGCTACATTTAATCCTGTGTATTTTTCAACTATAAACTTGTAAATAGATAATTGTAAGTAATAGTGATTAAGAGTGAAATCCTTTAAGTGTGGTATAGGAATTTTCATATCTTTAGCATATTTTTCGTTTTTATGAATATCAATATTTGTCTTATAATCAACTAATACAAGTTCACCAGTTAATTTGTTAATAAATAAATGGTCAATAGCACTTGCTATATCGTATTCATCAGAACCAATTACAAACTCATCAGCAAGGTGTTCTAATCTATCATCAAAATCTATTCTAAAATTTAATGCTTGTTTTTGAATTTTATCAACTGCTTTCACATATTCAATTCCGTCCCATTGTTTATCAAAATATTTTACATTACTCCATAAACTTTGAGCATATTCGTGACAAGCAGAACCTTTTTTACAAGCCCATTCATTTTTTTGTTTCCATTCATCTAATACTTCTTGAATTGATTTATTTTCTTTTAATGCAACTCTTTCAGCAACTGCCTCGGCATCAAATTCATTGCAATAATCTTCAATTAATCTTGTAACACTGATTCCAACTCGTTGCCCTTTATATTCATAGTGATGATCATCAGGAAAAAACTTGAAATCACCAAATGCCTTATTTAATACCTCCAAATATTCTTTTTTTGTCATTATTTATTCCCTTCAATTAATAATAATCTAATATAAGCATTTAATGTTAAACCTTTTTCTTTAGCTTTAGCTTTTAATTTCTTTTTGAATTCTTCTTCTAAATATAAAGTTATTACTGCTTTAGTTTTCATTTTTATACCTCCTAACAATAATATTATACTATTATTTTTATATTATTTCAATGGTTTTTTAATATTTTCTAACATTTTATATTTAAATTCAATTTTATCATTTTTATAAACCCAATGACCACAAAATGTACATATTAATCGTTCGTGAGTATTTAAAAAAACAGTATGACCACATTTACACTTTACACTTTGTTTTGTAAAATGTTCTAATCTTTTTTTATCTAATTTATTTTTGTTCACTTTTTTATTACCTCTTTTAATTTTATATTATTTTTTTTAATAAAATCTAAGCATTCTTTATATGAACCTTCAAATTTTTTTCTTGATCCTATGGAATGTTCACCTCGTACATTTTTATAAACTCTAAAAAGATTAGCATGTTTAACTTTTTCTATCGTATAAGTTATTTCCATTATCATTTTCCTTCCAAAATATTATAAATTGCCTTCAAATCACCTAGTTGTTCTAAAAAAATAAAAATAAAATCATCATTTTCAATTTTAAATTTATATTTTTTTATTAAATCTTGTATTAATTTTTTAGCTTCTTCATGTCTAATAAATAATTCAGAATACTTTTTTTCAATACTTTTTTCTTCCATTTTACCTCCTATCTATCAAATTATAACATTAAAATAACATTAAATCAATATTTTTTTAAAATAAAAAGAGTAATTAATTTTACTCTTTTTTGATATATTTCCCCCACAAAATAATTATATCATAATCATTATACCATAATTATTGTAAGTCAACAAGTGCTTTGTTTATCTTATCTTGAAGAATTTTGTTTTTAGCAACTTCTTCTTCATATAATTTTTTATAATCTTCTGATGGATTATATATTTCAAAATTATCTAATTCATCAGTCCAAGCACTCGGAAAATAATTATGTGGTTCTTGTACTTCTGCAAGTGCCATATATTTATCATATTTTGTACTTCTTACAAAAGCAATATCACCTTTTTTAATGTCATTTTTGCTTTCTTTTTTTTCTATTGTTGTATAAAGTTTAGTATCTTTTAAGCATTTAACATAATCTCCATATTTAAATTTCATTCCTTCCTCCTTGTAAGGTAATTGAACTATGCCAACTACATATTTTTTATTTCTTGTTTTTCTTACAACACAATTATTTTTATAACTACCATAATTTGTGTTTCCATCAACACTATTTACTACACTACTTGTTACACTTTCAACTATGCCAATATGTGAATACCAATCTTTTTTTTCTGTAAAGTTGAATATTACTAAATCTCCTTTTTTTGCTTTAGTAAAATCAGCATTAAAATATCCCATTTTCTTTGCCCATCTGTAAATATCTCCAACTCCACCAAAGTTTGAACAACTTTCTAACATATCATCATTAAAATCATGTTTAATTATGTAATGTATAAATGCTCCACACCAAGCATGTGATTTATTGTCTTTAAATTGAAATCTTGTAAATTCGTTTGGATTAGGATATGGTGTTGATTTTATGTAAGATATTGCTTTATTCAAGACATCTTCTCTTGTCATTATTTCTCCTTCTCTACTTCAGGTAATCCTGCTATACTTGTTAATAATGACAATATACCAGCTAATAAGCTAGCACTTAACACCATTAACCAATTTACTTCACTCATTACTGCACTTGTTCCTATTGTTGCTATTGCAGTTTGAGCTATAGTTTTAATTGCTCTAATACCAGCACATTTTAACCATTTTTTATTCATATAATCACCACCTTTTATGCCATATATGTCATATTAATTGGAATTTCATCTGTTGATTCATATTGTTCTGCTGACATTACAAATAATGTTCCACCTTGAACTTTAAATATATACTTTTTAGTTAAATTGTTTTGACATACTGAATAAACAGCATTTGCTGGTTTTTCACCATAGTTTAGATTTAAAATTTCTTTCCAGCCAGGATCAGTTGTTCCAGCTGCGCCTACTGGCACAATACAACCACTTATATTAATAATATGTCCTACTCTTCTTATTTTAAATCTATTATTTGTATCAGTTCCAAACCAGTTATTAACAAAACTTGTTGGATATCTCCATCCTGTATCTTGACTAGATTGATAAGCAAAGAATGGAACATAATCAGTGGCTTCATAGCCTTTCTCAAATTGTATCTTAAATTGTGTATTATTATAAGTAAATGAACCATCTGGTGGTGCATAAGGTATTTTAATCAATAATTGCATTATAGTTGCATTATTTGAATTAAATGTGTTTTCATGTCTTATAAATTGCATATCTACTATATAGTTTTGAAAACCTAAATTATTTGAAATTGTATAACTTCCAGGATTATTTTGAATATAATTATATAAATCTTGAAAATCAGAATTATAAATTTCTATTACAAATTCTTTTTCTCCTGATTCAGAAGCACTTCCTCCATTTAATAATAAACATTTATTTGTACCATCATATTTTAATGTTAAAGATGGACTTGAATTTATTTCTTTTTCATAAACATCACCTAAAATATAAGATGAATCCAATAAATTTTTAGATGTTACACTATCAACTAATATATTACCCATAGCTTCTTCACCATCAAGTAAGCCATTTAATCTATCAGCTTCTACTGGTGTTGTTGTATCTGGTAAATCTTTAAAAAATTCTCTTGCCATTCTATCACTCACTTTCTTCTAATCTTGTAACTCTTTCTTCAAGATTTTTTATTCTTTCTTCTAATTCACTTATTGTTTGAGTAAATTCTATTTTTGATACAAATTGTGAAAAGTATTGATTCAATGAAATCAATTTAACATATAAATAACCTTTATCATATCCTAATAAATCTATTTGATAATCTCCATCAGTTATATATAAATCTTCTGGATATTCATATTCATCAGTTCTTGGTGTTTGCAATAATCCAACTGTTCCATCAGCATTATATTTGCATTTTTTATTTATTATTACCTTTTTTTCATCAAAATTAAGTGTTAAATCATCATAATTTCTATCATTATAATATAATAAATCATCTGGCATTTCCCAATCAAATATTTCTTCGGTAACTGTATTAGTGAATCTTATTTTTCTTGTAGTCATATATAATGAATAATCAGGATATAATCTACTATGTGGATATAAACGAGTTATATTTACTTCAATTGGTTGTACTCTAATTAATAAAGGTTGACTTTTATTAACTTTATCTAAATATACAACACCATTTACACTTTCACCTTCTCTAGTTAATTCTCTAAAAACAGCTGTATAAGCATCATAAGTCGATTTTTGACCACCAGAACTATAATCATTCTTTTTAAAACCTGGTTCATCATTATATAATTCTTCATTTAAACCATCACTGATTTGTGTCTCATCTTCAAATATTATTACATTTGTAGTTACACCTTTTATTGATATATCAACTTTATCTAATGCTTCAACATACATTAAGCCTTGTGTATCAAGGTCACATAATATATATTGGAATCCATCAAGGAAAGTCCACATTTCATTAATCATATTATCTCTAGTTCTAGTATTTGCAAATAATTGCTTATTATTTAATTCAACTTCATTAACACCATAAGCATCAATTGAAGCATTATCATCAACTGCTTTATCGCCTTCAACTCCAGTATTTGTAATAACTAATCTATTTACTGGTCCATATTTTTTACTTAATATAACATTTGTATCATTTAATATATCTTCATCAATTACTGTTGATGTATTAATAGGATATTTAACATACATTATATCATTTTCAATTTCTATTGTAGAACATGTAACCGTTGCAATTTCATCTAGCACATCTCTAAAAGTATAACTTGCTTTAGTAAATTCATCTGTATCTATCAATGAATCATCATTAATAAATGTTTGTGTATTTAATGTAAAACTAAATCTATCACAAATTGCTGTTAATAAATTTTTAACACTAATTGGAAAAACTGGTTTAATATCATAAGGTATCATTGTTTTAACCATGTCATCATAACATTTTAATGTATAAAAATTATCTTTTGTTTCATCTTTTTCAAATTCTCTGACAGTATAATAGCCATAATCAACATATTCAAACACACCTTCTGAAATTTCAACACCAGATTGTACATGAATTCTTGTTCCTATTGCAATTAATCTATCTACTTCAATTATCATAGCTTTCATTAATGTTTCCATTAAATTTGTATGAAAATTAGGATTAATTCTATATATATTATCTTTTGTTAATGTAATTTGCCCATAAGTTATAGTGGTATCTAGTTTTCTTCCATATTCATTTATTTTTTGTTTAAAATCATTACTTACTGCTTTCATTAATATGTTCTTGGATCTCTAGCAATTAATGAACAATTAAATGCTTCTCCAACTCTCACTCTCTTATATACTACTTCCCAATCGCCACTATATGTTGCAATTGTTTTAGTAGATTTATCTGTATGTGTAAATTTTACATATTGTTTTTCAGCATCTAAATATGGAGCAATTGTTGACATTTGGTCAGCATCTAATTTGCCAAAATATAATATAAATTTATCAAATTCAGCTGCTAAAGTACCCTTCATTTTTCTTGACATTGTTCTTCCTGTATCACTTGACCATTCTTTATATTTTCCATATTTAATACTTGTTACATACATTCCTAATGAAATAAAATTTTCACCATCTAAACTTATTTGAAAACTATCTTTATCTAAAAACATTAAGCAACACCACCATTTCTCAAGAATAACATATCATTAGTAAGTTTTTTAGTTTCTTTACCAATTGTTTTATTGTCTAATTTATTTATATTAGTTAAATTAATTACAACATTTTTTCCAATTGCTAATCCTAATTCTTCCATAGCCATTGGATCTTCTAGTGGTATAACACCTTCTTTTCCTCTTTCTCCAGCTACATAACTTCCCATCATTACACCTTTTCCTGGATTATTAACGATTCCACCTTTAGCCAAATAAGGAATACTTGGTATTCTTACATCATTCATTGACCAATTTTGACCAGTTATATAGCCTATACCAACGATTAATCCTCTTAATGGTATAGCAATAAGATTTACACCATCTATTAGCTTATTTAAAGCCCAAATTACACCATTTATAACTTTTTTAACTACTGTACTAACTGAATTAAATGCTGTGCTTATTGCACCACCTATTCTAGTAAAAACTTGACCTACACTGGTAGCTAAACCACCTAACATTTTACCTATACCTTCAATAGCACCACTAATAATTCTTTTTGCACCATCCCATATTTCAGATATTTTTCCACCAATTACTTCTCCAATGGTAGCAAACATTTCTCCTATAGGCTTTATTAAATTATCGTATATCCATCCACCAACTTTTCCTAGAATTTCTTTTATTTTGTCCCAGTTTTCCATTACTATACCAACAATCTCTATTCCTAAACCAATTAACATCATTGGTAAGTTTTTAGACATTAATCCAATTCCTAGAATTGATTCACCAATTCCTCTTGTTATAGTTCCAAAATTTTTAACTGAAGGATCTTTTGCAAAGTTTTTAATTCCCCTTACAATATCAGTTACACCAGCAACAAAAAATCCAAATCCAATAGCCTTAACACCTTCTAATCCTAATTTAACTGCAAGTAATCCACCAGCTAAACCAGTTAAAAGTCCTGGATTCTCTGCTAATACTTTTATCCAAGTTGGTTGGTCTGAATCAGCAACACTTGTTTTGGCTAAACTAGATTGTGCTTTGGTTGATTCTGTACTTTCTTCTTTAATTATATTTAATTCATCAAATCCAGATACCGAATTTTTTAATTCTTTCATTTGCTTGTTTGCTTTTTCTAGATTTTGATTAGCTTTTTCAAATATATTATTACCAGTCCATTTATAAATAATATAACCAACATATTGTAATATTTGTTTTGCCCATTCTACAATAGTTCTAATTATTGGTTCTATTGTATATGCAAGTGCAGTTTTAATATAATCAAGGTCTGCCTTTAATTGTGCATCATTACTAGCAATTGTACTCATTGAACTTCTTATAAATGAAAATACACTTCTTATACCAAATATTGCTAAAACTGTATTTTTAACACTTACAACACTTCTTTTTA
>JAEEGJ010005883.1_pt1 | contig 37714 bp, 27 predicted proteins | sample 8958761 | NCBI WGS metagenome assembly JAEEGJ01 (sample SAMN16246546, study PRJNA631951) | gut metagenome | biome: gut microbiome; feature: rumen; material: RS-attached | host: Bos | place: Iran: Karaj | collected 2018-10
ATTCCTTCAGAGTTGTTGAAGCCCATTCCGTCAGAAGAAAGTTCCCAATCATGCCCATCACCGTCGGCATCAATGGTTGTCCAACCTTGAAGGGTGCCGTCGTCAAAGTTGTAGTTAAGGCTTTGTGCTACGCCTCCAAGGGCGAAGCTGGCCAAAATCACTAAAGTTAATACTAGTCTTTTCATATATCTAATTATTTGATTGTTAATTGCTTTGTTTATACTGCATTGACGATTTCCTCAAAGGAGCGTTTGTCGTCGCCAAGATCCATCTTCATCTGTTTGATACGGGTCTTGCGTTTGTAGTAAGAGTCAGTCTGCGTATCTAACAGGATGGAAATCACCTGGTTGGAGAAGCCGTTTTTCGAGAGGCAGCAGATGCGCACGTCCCATTGGCAGAGTTTGGGATAGAGTTGCAGCAGGCGTTGCGAGAAGCCGTCGAAAATCAGGTCCGTCAGGCTGATGAAGTCCTTCCAGTCGTTGTCGGTCAGCTCGAAGTCCAGCGAGTCTGCGTTGATCTCTTCGCTGAGGGCTTGGGCGGTGGCCATAATCTTGTTGCGCGTCATGATTCTCTCAATCATCATGAAATCCTTCTGCGAGAGGGTCTGCTGGCTGCGCCGCAGCTCGTCGTTGGTGCGGATGAGCGTCTCCATGTCGCTCACCAGTTCGTGGATGCGGTTCTGGTCGCGTTCCACCTGCCGCCCGAAGTGTTCCATCTCCAATTTATGGTCGCTTATTTTCTTCCTCACAATCAGCAGGATGACCAGCAAGGCAATCACTGTCAGGGCGATGATCAGATACAGCTTCAGGTCACGTGTGCGGTGCAGGCTCTCCAGCTCGCTCTGCTGCGCCTTCAGCTCATATTCCGCCTTGATACGCTGCATGGTCTCGTTGGAGTGTTCCGCCTCCGATTGCACCAGGTTGTCCGAAAACAGCGTGTGGTATTGCACCGCCTGCTGGTAGTCACCCTCGCTGTAGGCGATGGCGTAAAGTGTCTGATACACCGACATCTTCAGTCCGGCGCGTTCGCTGCGAAGCGCCTCTCTCAGATAGCCCTTCGCCTTGTCGTACTCATGTGTATAATAATGAAGGATGCCCAGTGTCATGTGGGCGATGTCCGTGTCGTTGTCATTCAGGCCGCATTCCAGTGCTCGGTTCACGCTCTCAATGCCCTTGGCGAAGTTGCCCGTCTCCATGTAGTAGTCGCGCCCCATCTCCAGATGGAGGTCGGCCAGCATAGCCGTGTCCTTCATGAAGGTGGCGATGCGGAACGCCGAGTCGTAGTAATGTTTCGCCTGCGTGTATTGTTCCTGCGCCCGCACGGCACGCCCGCTGTTGCAGTAGGCATTCATCATGCCGGTGGAATCGTTGGTCTGCTTGAAGCAATGCAACGCCTGTTGGTGTTGCTCGAAGGCATCCTCGAAGAGCCCGTGTTTCAGGTACATGGCCCCGAGGTTGTCGCAAAGCTGGCCTTCCAGCTGGATGGCTTCCGTGGTCTTTTTGGCGCCCTGCACGATGGCCAGTCCTTGCAGGAACTTCTCGGCAGCCTCTTCTGAGCGGCGTTGCTCCCGCAGCTGCACACCTTCTTTATAAAGGGCTTGTGCCTGTTCCATCCGTTTCGTCTGGCTCTCGCAGCCCACCATCCCGATGGCAACCGACATCAAAAAAACAAGTTTAAAAACAGTCCTCATAGGCTTTCATTTTTCCCGTGACATTAAACTGAACAACTGAACAACTCCCAACTAAAAACTCTCCACTCCCCACAACTCTAAACTCTCAACTCTAAACTCTCAACTTCCCCCTCTCAGAGGGGGTGGCCGCAGGCCAGGGGAGTCAGTCTCGCAGTTCCGTTTCTCCTACACATCCGCAAAAATATATAGAAAAAACGTTTGTCAAGAGGTCAAGCCCCTTCCAAAAGGCCATGTCCCTACTTTTTCCAAATGTCCATATCGTATCTCTTTGAAAACCAACAATCTGAAAAAAACCTCCAAAACCACATGTCCCTACTTTTTTCCGTTCCTTATCCTCCGCATCCGGCAGATTTCCCCTCTCAGAAGGACTGGCCGCAGGCCGTGGAAGGCCGTCCCCCTGTCGTAAGAACGTAATCACGATAGCACGCATACCGCTTCTCCTTCTCAGGTGCCTCACTCCAGCCAAGTCCCTCTCATGTTCCGTTCTTTTATCCCCCTTTTCAAGGGGGTTGCCACCCTCCCCCTCTCCTCCAGGAGAGGGCTGGGGTGAGGTCCCTTCCCCCTCTGAGAGGCTGGCCGCAGGCCAGAAAAGCCCGTCGTAAGCACGTAATCCCGATAGCACGTAAGCGCGCATAACGAAACTGAATAACTGAACAACTAAACAACTCTAAACTAACCCACGCCAGCGGACTCCAACCCCGAAGGGGTGTCCCGACCATAACCAGGGGTCTCAACCCCTGGCATTTCCCCCTCTGAGAGGGGGCCAGGGGGAGTCACTCAAAACACCAGCACATCACTCTCCCCAAAGTTATCATACGACGAAGTAATTACCCTCTCTCCAGGCTCCAAGCCCTCAATGACCTCGTAATACTGCGGGTTCTGCCTGCCGATGTGGATATCACGTCTCGTGGCCTTGGTGCCGTCGGGCGAGAGCACATAGATCCACTTGCCGCCCGTCTTCTGATAGAAAGCACCACGCGGGATGAGTACCGCCTCCACGGGCTGACCCAGTTGCAGGTTGAGGTAATAGGTCTGGCCGCTGCGGATGTTCTCGGGCTGCTGCTCCATGAACTTGAAGTCGGCCTTGAACTTGCCGTCGCGCACCTCAGGATACACCTTGCGGATCTGCGCCTGATAACGCTCGCTCTGCCGCTCAAAGGTGGCCTCCAAGCCTGGCGTCACACGGTCGATGTAATGCTCGTCAATTTGAGCCTCAATCTTGTAACTGTCGAGGTTGTTGATTTGTCCTATCTTGGAGCCTGCCCCTACCGACTGTCCGAGCACCACATCCAAGAGACCCAACTCGCCGTCGATAGGTGCCTTGATGGTCAGGTTTTCCTTGCGCTTACGGATCATCATCATGTTCACGCGCATGTTCTCGAGGCTCTCGCGCATCCTGTCGATTTCCACCGAGCGGTGAAGGCTATCCTGTTTGGCACGGTTCTCCACCAGCCTCAGGCGGCTGCTCGAGAGCTCATAGTCCTCTTCGGCTTTCAGGAAATCCTCGCGGGCGATGAGGCCGTCGTTGTAAAGTGCTTGCTGCGCCTCGTATGTGCGGCGGTTGCGTTGCACCTCCATCTGTAGCTGCAACTTCTCCTGCTCCACGCTCAGCTTCTGTTGTTCCATCTGTATCATGGTGTTGCGCAGGATGTTCTCCTTCTCGGCAAGGTCGGCCTCCGAGGTAAGGATCTGCATGTCGAGGTTCTCGTTGCTCAGGATGACAATGACATCGCCAGCCTTGACCCGACTGCCTTCCTCGGTGACGATCTGCTGCACCACGCCGCCTTCCAAGGGGCTGATTTGTATCGTCGTCATCGGTGCCACTTGTCCGCTGATGCGGATATAGTCGTTGAACTCGCCCGAAGTCACCATGGAGATGCTGATATTGTCGGCATCGATGCGCAGTTTCTTCGAGTCGTCCCTGAAGATAAGCCAGAGGATAAAGACGAGCAGCAAAGCCGCGCCCCAGAATGGCAACGCCTTTTTGGTGAACGCCAACGCAATGCCTTTTTTCTTTTCGATTTTTCGATCCATGTTTTCCATATTCGGCTGATTTAAAATTCAAAGATTTAAGATTTAAAGATTGAGATTCCCTGCGGGAATGGAGTACTTGTCTATTTTATACAGCGGCGGCAAGAACAAGTTGCCAATTTGTAGCGTCACTGGCCGCCGCGGTTAACAAAAACTCTAACCTCCATTCCCGAAGGGAATCTATATGCATAGTTTCCATTTTAATTATTCTTCAAAGATTTAACAGGATTCATCCGAGCAACCCTATTACTACTCACCACAACCACCACGGTCACAACAACCAACACCACCACCACGCCGATGATGAAATACAGCGGCGAGAGGCCAATGCGCATGGCAAACAGTTCGAGCCATTTCCCAGCGAGGAAATAGGCTATCGCCACGCCGAGCAAGGCCGCAATCAAGGCCAACTTCAGCACATCCACCACAAACATCTTGATGATTTCGCCCGACACGGCGCCATTCACTTTGCGAATGGCGACCTCCTTGCTGCGGCGGTTCGACTCGTCGCGCACAAAGCCAATCAAGCCCATCAAGGCAATGGCCAGAGCGAACAAAGCACCTATGGTGAACGTGCGCCGCATCTGGAGTAATTCTGCATACTCTTTCTTAACCAATTCAGTATAAGGTGTCACCTCGATATTGTTCCGCTCAGGCAGACATTCCTCGACGACCGATTTCACCTTTTCTATGGTTGAAGGATTCACCTCGCGCACCTTCACAACAAGCTTATTCATCGCCCGCGACCAATCAGCAGTTCCATAGTTCCAATCCGTGTTCCAGCAGAAGCGGATGGTCGCGCGGTCGTCCCTGCCCATCATTGAGCCGATGATGTAATCCTCATATACGCCACAAATGGTGTAAACGTCGTCATCGTCATCGCTGTGCTCCGAAATCAGGATATCCTTCCCCACTGCACCATCGCTCCAGTCGGCATAAAGATTCATCTCCTTCACGAAGCTCTGACTCACAGCCACATCCTTCGGCTTCGACGGAGCTTTGCCCTCTATCAAACGGAAGCCCATCATATCGAAGAAGCCCTCCGTTGCCATATATTGGTCGCACACACCCATCAAATACTTCGACGGGTTATCGGGCAGCATGATATTGTTACCAGACGTCTTGTCCAAAGGGATGCTATAGGTCAGTTCAGCGGCCTCCACTTCGGGATACTGCCGCAGTTTCTCTGTAATCAGTATCAAATTGTCCTTGTCCGCTCCTTTCAGCGGGACATACAGCAACTGCTCGTAATCGTAGCCCATATCAGCGTTCATAGCAGAGTTGTATTGCCTATCAGCCACGATAACCAAAGGCAGCAAGATGACATTGATGCCGACTTGCACCATCAGCAATGTGAGTTTCCAACGGCGCTTGTTTTCCCTGTATCCGCTGAAGGCAGTCGATACAGGAATCCTGACGAACATCATCGCGGGGATAAGAGCAGAGACCAGGAAAATAAGAACAATGACAGTGACAAGCACCCTACGGGTCTGCGGCACCATAAGACTGCCGACTGGCACGCCCAACAATGACTCGATGACCCCATTGAAAGCCCATATCAGCAAGGCTGCCAAAGCCAATGCAGCAAACAGGTTCAAGGCCGTTTCCTTGATGAGCATCCAGTAGATGCTTCCCGTGCCTGCACCGTAACATTTTCTTACGCCCATCTCTTTGGAGCGTCTCACCACATCCGAGATGGCTATCAACAGGTAGTTAAGTACCGACACCAGAAGCAGCAGGAAAGCCACTACCGACAGAATCAGCACATAGTTTTTGATCGTTTTCTCATGGCGGTGCATGGTGGCGAGAGGGGTCAACGTGTACCAAATCTTTGAGCCATCACGCTCCAACTCCTCCAAAGGCTGGTGTGCCTCCTGCATCTTGCGGATGGCATCTTTCAGGCTGTTGGGATCCACATTGGGTGCCAACTTGACAAAACCGCGATAGCGGTCGTTGCCCAGCCAATTGTTGATGCTCCACTCGCCGAACGCAGCAATGGTTGTCACGATGTCGCATTGAATGGTACCATTTTTCGGGAAGTCCTCAAACACGCCTACAACGGTCAATTTCACGTTCGGCCCCCATACATCGCTATAGATTTGCTTGCCGATGGATTCGTTCACGCCGCCCAACTTCTCCGCAAAGCTACGGCTGACGGCAATGTTGCCATTGTACTCCTGCAAGGCCTGCATCGGGTCGCCTGCAAGGAAATCACGGTTGAAAAAGTCGAAGAAGCAACTGTCCGCACCGATGCATAAACCCGTGATGAGGTTGTCGCTTTCATCATAAAGATTACCGTTGAGCAAATTGGAATAGCGCGTTGCAGCTTCCACGCCCGGTACTTCCGCCTTGAAGCCCGGGGCGATGCCTCCCGAAGTGCCTATGTAATCAGTGGGGTCGCCACCTTCCTGGAAGATGATGTTCTCGGTAATCCAATAGATGCGGTCCACATCCTTGTAGAAACTGTCGTACGACAATTCGAAGCACACCTTGGCAATCAGCACGATACCAATGGCGAGACCTATTCCCAACGATAGGATTTTGATCAATTTGTCGGTTAGTCTATTCATTGTTGTATAGTTTTATTCCTTTTTAAGCGCCGTCACTGGATTCACCTTCGCAACCGACACAATCTGCCACAGCACCGAGCCGATGGCAATGACAAACGACAGCACCACCGTCACCACGAAAATCCATGGGTGCAGGTCAATCCGATAGGCGAAGTCCTCCAAATAACGCTTACACAGCCACACCGCCAAGGGAATGGCAATCGCGTTGGCAATCAGTATCATGATGATGTATTCCTTCAAGTTACGTCGTATCTCGCTCTCCATAGTCCCGCCAAACACCTTGCGGATGGCGATAGTCTTCTCGCGCTCAGAGGCGAAATGTGTGCTCATGGCCACGAGGCCGAGCAAGGCCAATAGCACCGACACGCCCAAGATAATCTCGATGAGGCGCATCTGCCGACGGGTCTTGTCATATTGCTTGGCAATCAGGGTCTCCACAAAGTCGTTGCTTGTCGGCTCAAGATAAACACCAAAAGCCTGCTCCAGATACTTCTTCAGCAAGGCATCGATGGCGCGTTTGGCTTCCTTATGGTCGCCCGTGATTTCAAGCAACATCTGGCTGTGTACATCGAAAGCGCCACCTGCAAAAACGATGGTCAGGTCCTCGTCGGTGGCATGAAGAGCATCCAGCATATTGAAATCCCTTAAAACGCCGCAAACGTCAAACCCCATGTTTTCGGCCGTCCACGCGCTGAGTGTATCAAAGTCATATTTGCCGTAGGGCATCCCCGTCATTGCCGCAAAAGCCGTTTGCGTCATATAACAACTGCCACCAAAGCCCGTGCTTTCAGGCTCCTTGAATTTTTCCACGATCTCAAGCCCGAGTATTCGGGACGCAACGCTGTCGCATATCAGCATATTGACCATAGTCTGCTCTTCTTTGTCTTTTTTCTTCATACCAATCCTCATGCTACCAAGGCCAGGGACCCCACTAACCGAAGCGACTTCTTCAACGCAGGGCAAAATGCGAAGTTCGTCAACAAACGCCCCTTTCATGTCGTTAAGGTCTATGTCGCTTTTTATAAAATAGAGGTTCTTCAAATTCAGACCCATCGGGCGTTCCACCATGTGTCGCATCTGAAGTTCCATCGTCAGCACAAGGGCGATAAGGACAACCACAATGACGTTCTGTACCACAATGAAAATCCTCGAAAGTGTCTTTTTGCTGCGAAACTGGAAAGTGCCTTTCACCACATCAATGGGACGGGTTTTGGAGATGATGGCAGCAGGCAGGAATCCAGCCAACAGCGACACCGCAACGACCATCAGCAGATATGCTGCAAGATAACGCGCTTTGAATGTTACCTCGACAGGAACATCCGATGCCAACAAGCGATTGATGCCTGGTGTAATGGCATGGGCGATGGCCAAACCCACTGCGAAGCAACATAGCGTAAAGATGAATGCCTCACAAAGGAATTTCAAGACGATATCGGACTTTTGCGCTCCTAACAGTCGCCTTGAAGCCATTTCCTTGGCGCGTTTTCCTGTAAGGGCCACGTTCAAGTTGATATAGTTTATGATTGCGGAAATCAAAAGCACCAGCCCAACGATAATCATTGTGCGCAGCATGGATTTGTCACCCCGATGTAAATGGACATCCACTTCATTGATATAGATTTCGTCCAACCGAATCATTTGCGTCTCTTTAGCAAACCTCGTGTTCTCGTAAGCTTTGGCACATAGTGCATTTAACTTCTCACCAAGCAGCCCACGATCCGTGTCGGGACGTACCTTAATAAAGGTGGGAATCTCCGAGAACCAATTATGGGCATTCTTCCTCATTTGGGCATCAAGCCGACTGACAGCGATGTTGCCAATGACATCACAATCGGGTAGCAGCGAACTCTCAATGTCGGTAACGATGCCCACAATGGTTAGCGTATCGCTTCCCGCTTTTATCTGTCGTCCAATGATTTCACCTTCTATCTGATTAGCCAACCGTTCAGAAATGAAACCGACTTTGGCTTCCGTCATCAAATCGGCATTGCCTTCCTTAAAAATAACGGGAAAGATGTCGAAGAACCCGCGGTCACAGTTAAGCAAGCTGCCATTCAGTTGCTGCTGGCCAACCAAGATTCTTTGTTTATCATGGAAATGAAAATGCGTTACCGCCTCAATCTCCGGCAGTTTGCTGTCAATGACTTCCGTCATGCCATAGGAATTCATCATTTTATCAAGTCCCACTGCATAAATCCGCTCGCGGTCAGGGTTCTCGCGCGTCACGGCGTATTGCTGCACCACATAGCAGAAACTGATGATGACGAAGGCCAAGGCCACGCTCAACCCCACAAACTCAATGGCGGTGTAGAGCTTGTTTCTGGATAGGAATTTCAGGTAGGTTTTCATTATTGTTGATTGTTGAGTTGTTTAACTGTTTAATTGTTGAGATTCCCCTGCAGGAATGGAGTGTTGCTTGTTCGTTATAAGCGGCGGCAAGAACAAGTTGCCATTTTGTAGCGTCACAGGCCGCCGCGGTTAACAATAACCTTTGACCTCCATTCCCGCAGGGGAATCTCCCTATTCTTTCTTCAACGCCTCCGCAGGATTCGTCCGCGCCGCCTTCAAAGTCTGCCATAGCACCGACAGGAAAGCCATCAGCACACCGAGAATGGCTGCCACAATGATAATCCAGCCGTAATGCTCGATGCGGTAGGCAAAGCGATCCAAATATCTGCCGCAGAACCAAATGGCAAGCGGAATGCCGATGAGTGCGGCGATGCCGACCAAAACCATGTAATCCTTCACCGTGCGCCACAACTCGCGGCAGACATTGCTGCCGAACACTTTGCGCACCGCGATGCTCTTGGTGTTTTGTCCGCTGTAATAGGTGCTCATGGCAATGAGGCCGAGCAAGGAAATCAGGACCGAAAGCACCATGAAGAGTTCCAGCAGGCGCATGGCCATCTTGGCGGGTTTCAGCATCAAATTGTTCAAGTCACTCACATAGCCATTTTGCGCCGGTTCCACGTAAGTGCCGTTTCGAACTTCGGAATAGTCGGCGTAGGCTTGCAGGATGGCCTTTTCGGTTTCCTTGTAATCGCCTGAAACATCAACCATTACGCCGTTGCCCCAAATCAAGTCCTCGTCACGCGCGATGATGACCGCCGAAAACTGGTTGGGTTCGGATGAGGCCGCCGACCGCGTCGGGATGTCCTCGTAAATGCCACCGACTGTTTCGGGATTGCTGCCGTTGATGTGCATGTTGCGGGCGTAAAACGAGGCCGTAGTGTCGTTGATGGAGAGTTTTTCAGCCAGTGTTTTCGACATCCAAACCGAATTGGTCCGTGGTACTCCGAAATCTTCAACAACCTGCAAATCAAGCATATTGAAATAGGTCTCGTCGCAAAGGATGAGTTGCATGTTCACCTTTTCGCCTTCGGGTGTGGTGACGGTGGTGCCCATGTTCATCTGTCCCCCGAAACCTCGTCCATAGCCCACTGCGTTCACATTCGGAATCTTCTCCAAACGGTCGATGAGCGGCGCAATATCGGAATACTCCTTCACCCAGACTTGCAGCGAATACAGTCCCTCGGAGCGCATATTGATGGGGCGGTTCATCATGTGGCGCATCTGCACCTCCATCAGCAACGCCAAAGCAATCAGGACAATCGTAATGGTGTTTTGGAACACGATGAAGACCTTGCTGAACACTCGTTTCGTTTTCAGGCGGTAGGTGCCGCGCACCACGTCAATCGGTTCAAAACGCGAGGCGATGGCAGCAGGTGCGATGCCCGACAGCACGCCCACCAACACGATGGCTGCAAGATAAACGGCCACAACGCCAACCGTCCAGTCGAATCGGATAAGGACAAACTGCCCCAATGATGCATCGATACTCATATCGCCGCCACCAACGTTTTTCAGCAAACCGTTCATCATCGGGAACAAGGCACAGGCCAACAAAAACGCCAGCACGAAGCACACAGCCGTAAACGACACGGACTCAACGATATACTTCATTATGATACTGCCTTTTGTGGCACCGTGAAGCCGCCTTGTGGCCATCTCCTTGGCGCGTTTTCCCGAAAGGGCCATGTTGAGGTTGATGTAGTTGAAAATGGCCGAAACGAGCAGCAGCAACACCACCACGGTCAGTGTTTGCATCACCGGCTTTTTACCTCCTTTGAACATCCATTGGTTGTCATTGAAAAAGACTTCCGGCAAAGTGTAGATCGGCATGGCGCTCACGAAACCATCGGAGTAATTGGGCAGTCCGACCTCCTCAACCTTCTTTGCAAACTGCTCACGGTCAGTGCCTTCAAGGATTTTAATCAAGGTCATATACTGCCCGATGGAGCTGAACGGCTTTTGGTTGGGCAATTCGTTAAATGCGGGATTGAGCATTACATCAGTACGAGGCATCATCGAGTTTTTGGAGTCCTTGAAGACGCCACAGACCACACGCTCAAATTTATCATCGAAGTAGGTGACTTTAATTGGTTTGCCGATGGCGTCGCCATTGAAAGCAAGGTTGGCGAGCGACTCGGAGATGAGGCAATGCCCTTTGATGCGGAACTCGTCCATGCTGCCGTCGATGAGGGTTAGGCTGGGGAAGAGTTCAAAAATTTCAGGGTCGGCTTCGGTGATAACCGCACTTATAGGCTGCTCGTCGCCGAGGGTGATGTAGCCGTCATAGTCGGAGCCGGAGATGCGGGCCACGACCTCGGCTTCGGGAAGTTTGTCCTCGAAGACGGCCTTGTCCCACCAAGAAAGCGACATGTAGTCCTGATTTCCAACGGCATACACTCTGTTCCGATAAGGATTGCCATAGGCGACGGAATACTGCTGATACACATAGTTGCCAATCAAGATGACGAATGCAATGGAAATGATGAGGCCCACCGCTTCAATGGCCGTGTATAGTTTGTTTCTACTTAAGAATTTAATGTAACTTGACATATTGTTGATTGTTTTATTGCTCAATATACGGCACCCCCTCATAATATCTAACTACACTGTTTCTAATAAAGTATTGAAGCCTGGCATTCAATTGTTCCGCCAACGCATTCAGGTAATTGTTCGAAGCCGTCTGGTACTCGATGGACGAGATCAGCCCCTGCTCGAAGCGTTTGTTGTTGAGGGCGAAGGCTTCCTCTTGCAGGGTGGCGCGAGCCTCCGCCTGTTGCAGGGCATCGGCGGCACCGTCGCGGTCGGCCACGGCACGCAGCACCTCGGCCTCCACGTCGCGCAGCGACTGCTCGTATTCAGCCTGGGCACGGTCATAGGCATTCTTCCTTTTTGCGATGTTCGACCATTTGGAAAGGTGGTCGAAAATCGGGAAGCTCAGCGAAAGTTGCACATACTCACCGCCGTTGTTCTTCAATTGGTCGAGATACGGCGTGGTCACATAACCTTCCATGCCCGGGTAGGTGAAGAAACTCGACGACCAGCCGCCATAAAGCGAGAGTCGGGGCAGCAACTGCCAGCGGGCGGTCTTCAAGGCAAGACGGGCGTTTTTCATCGTGCCCTCAGCGATGAGGACAGACGGCATCGCCTGTTGCGCCTGTGCTACCATTGTCTGCATATCCAATGGTTCCGAAGCCAATAGCGATTGTTGCGCAATGCCGGAATCAATTTTCAACGGCTCATCCACAGGCCAAAGCATCACATCCTTCAGGGTGATGACGGCGTTGTTAAGGTTGTTACGGCAGGTGGTCAGCAGGTACTGCCTTTCTGCGAGGTCGCTCTGCACCTGCACCACGTCGGCATGTGATTTCTGCCCCAGCTGCTCCTGCTTCGACACCAATTGCAACGACTTCTCCGCTGTGGCCACCTGCCCCTGCAAGGCCTTCAGCATCTCGGTGTAATACAACACATTGCAATAGGCCTCCATCGTGGCGAGGCAAAGCTGGTCTTCGATTTGCTGCTCCTTGGTCAGGCCCATCTGCTGTGCCGTCTTGGTAATCTTCAGGTTGTTCACCGCCTGAAAGCCATTGAAGAGCGTCAAACCCGCCGAGAGGCTGTAGCCGTTGTGGAACGAGGTCGTCCTGATATAGGTGTTGGTCTCCGGGTCGATGCTGCGGCCGAAATTCGAGTAGGCGTAAGTGCTACCGTCAATCGAAGGCGTGAAGGCCGAGAGGATGGCGTCTCGTCTGTCGATTTGCGCATCGCGGATGTCCGCCTGCTGGATGCGCATCTTGGTGGAGTGCTCCACGGCGTAACGCATACAAGCTTTGAGGTCCATGGTGACGGTGTCCTGGGCCTTGACAGGACTCAAGACCCCCGGGACCAACATCATTAAAATGAAAAAGGTATGTTTAGCTTTCATCATATACGTTATTTTCAACTGCATACCCGAAAGCACATGCCGTGCCAAAATCACAACATATTAAAATTCAAAGATTTATGATTTTGAGAATTTACCCAACTGTAAAGATTCTTTACACCGCTGTAAAGAAACTTTACAATGTTTTACTTGAACACCAACGAGAACACCGTCATTTGGCTGTCGCTCTGCTCCAGATTCAAGGTGCCGTTGTGCTTCACCATAATCTGCTTCGAGAGGCTCAACCCGATGCCCGTGCCATTGGGCTTCGTGGTGTAGAACGGCACGAAGATTTCCTCTATCTGCCGCAGAGGAATCGCCTTGCCGTTGTTGGCCACACGAATCACAGTCTGGTCGTCCATATTCAGATCTGCCGTAATCCAAATAGAAGTGGCACCCGCTTGCACGGCATTCTTGATCAGGTTGTTGAACACCTGCATGATTTGTCCCTCGTCGGCATAAATCAACAGGTCGGGGGTCTTGGCCTGGTAGGTCAGGGTGGCACCCTGTTCGGCGATTTTGGCTTTGTTGAGCCGCAGCACCCTGTCCATCAGCTCATCCACCATCACGGCCTTACGCACTGGCGGTGTGACTTGGGTGATGCTGCGATACGACTCCACAAAACGGATCAAGTCTTTCGATGAGGCCGAAATCGTTTCCAGCCCGGCCTTCACATCCAAATCCTCTTCCTTGGAAAGCGCGTCGCTCAGCGAGGCAATGGGAGCCACCGTGTTCATGATTTCATGGGTAATCACCCGAAACAGCCTGCTCCACGATGCCGACTCATCTGCAGCCGACCTACGCTCAAAGATGCCACGGATGCGGTTCAAGGCACGGTTCAGCGCCGACTTCTCCTGAAACCTGAAGTTCAGCTCGCCGTCCTCCAAGGCATCCATCATGAAGGACACCTTCTTAGTGTCGTGCCGCCGCGTCAGCACAAAAGTGACCACGACGGCCACCACCACCGCCACAACGACTACCGCTATCCAGATCCAAGTGCTCATATCCCGTATTTCTTCAGACGGCTGTATAATGTCGGGCGACTGATTTTCAACGCCTTGGCCACCAACGACAGGTTGCCGTTGTATTGCTTCATGGCCTGGCGAATCACCTTTTCCTCGGCATCCTCCAACGACTCGGCTTGTGTCGCCTGGACTTCGGTCAGTTCAGAAGCCCGGATTTGCAAATCCTCGGCACGCACCAGCTCTGTCTCTGAATAGATGACCGCCTTCTCAATGCAATTCTGCAGCTCACGGATGTTACCGCTCCAGCGACACCGCAACAGCAGCTGCTTGGCCTCCTCGGAGAGGCCATTGGCCGCACGATGGTACTGTTCTGCATATTTCAGCACAAAACCCTCCGCCAACGGCACAATCTCGTCAGTGCGCTCGCGCAAAGGCGGCAGGTGCAGCGCCACCGTGTTGATGCGGTAATACAAATCCTCGCGGAAACGCCCCTCCTTGACCATCGCCGCCAAGTCCATGTTGGTGGCACAAATCAGGCGGATGTCGATGGGCACCGACTTGGTGTCGCCCACCTTGGTAATACTGCGGTTTTGGATCACGCGCAGCAGCTTGGCCTGTTGGCTCAGCGGCACATTGCCGATTTCGTCGAGAAACAGCGTGGTGCCGTTGGCCTGCTCGAACTTGCCGATGTGGTCGGCATGGGCATCGGTGAAGGCCCCTTTCACATGGCCGAACATCTCACTTTCAAACAAGGTATCCGTGATGGCACCAATGTCCACACCCACCATCGGTTTCGCGCTACGCGGCGAGAGGCGGTGAATCTCGTTGGCTAGCACGTCCTTACCCGTGCCATTCTCGCCCGTGATGAGCACCGTGGCATCAGTGGGAGCCACCTTCATCACCATCTCGTGCAGTTGTCTCATCGCCTCGCTCTCGCCCCAGTGCATCGCTGGTGCGGGCTCGGCAGAGGAGGCCTTCCCCGTGGTTTTGCGGTGTTTCTTGCAGGCTTCCTCGAGAATCCCCAACAATTTGGCGTTGTCCCAAGGCTTCACCACAAAGTCGAAAGCCCCGCGTTTCATCCCCTCGACGGCCAAAGCAATATCGGCGTAGGCCGTGAAGAGCACCACCTCCACCTCGGGGAAGTCGTGCTTCAGTTGAGAGAGATAGTAAAGCCCTTCGTTGCCCGTGTTGATGTCGGTCTCGAAATTCATATCGAGCAGCACCACATCAGGTCTGAAGCGTTGCATGGTTTCCGTCAGCACCTTAGGCGTGGCGATGAGTTCCACCTCGGCAAAGCACATAGGCAGCAATATCCCCAACGCCGACCGTATGCCGGCGTTGTCATCGACTACTAGGATTTTGGATTTGAGTTTGGGCATAATAACTAAATTCTTCTTCTATCCAACCAATGTTTCATCAACGGGTCGGAAATGGAATAGACTTTTTCTTTTCGTGTAATAAGGTCATATTCAAGCAGTTTCAAAGCTGCCGATTGTGTTGAGCTTGGTGAACGCAAACGGTGTTTTTTGTTGAAAGCGATAGATGTGATACCTTGCACCTGTTTTTCCTCATGAATGGCATAAAGCAGTTCCTTTTGTGCTTCGGTGATATAGGCAAGTTGTTCGCGCAGCCTTGAATCATTCTCGTCAATAAAATTCTCAATGAGTTGATTTACAGCCTCAATGTCGCAGATTTGACCTTTAGGTGTTTCTGCAAAGGCATCGTGAAGAATGCGTTGCACATAAAATGTAACACCCATAAAGACCTCGTAAACATGCGAAAACGCTTCCGTTGCAATCTCTTTCCCCGCCTCACTAAAATGCTTTTTTGCGAAATCCAGGTAAATATCGTATGCGATAGCTTCCAAACGAAGCGATTTCGCACTTTGGAAAAACGGTCTCTTCGACGAGAAAAACATCTCCTCCATCAGCCGTCGCTGACTGCCCGAAAACACGAAATTCGCGTTGGAAAGCTTTTGAATATGAGTCCTTAACAAAGCCTCGACATTCTTTTCTGGATAACGCGTGATTTGTTGGAACTCATCAATGACGACGATGCAACGCTTGTCGACTTTTTCAAGGTAGCCGAATATCTCCGCCAAAGTGTATTCGGGGTTCTTCACATCACCCAACTTGACATCGAATGTGGGCATGTTTTGGATGGTGTCGTAGCCGAAACTCGCACTGAGTGACTTTAAAAAGGTTACAAACTGCTTCCTCAATTTTACGCTTCGGGTGGCCACATTGTCAAAAACCGCCGTTCCAAGGGCAAGAATGAATTCTCGGAAGGTCGTGGTATGAAGTATATCGATCGAAATGGTGACATACTCGTCCTTGAAGTCTGGCTTGTCAAAGACAAAGTCCACCAGTGAAGTTTTTCCCATGCGGCGCGATGAAGTCAGCACCACATTCATCTGATTATGAAGCGATTTCTCCAATTGAGTTGCCTCCTCAACGCGATCGCAGAAATACTCGGGAGCAATCTTGCCTGAAACTATGAACGGATTGATATTCTTAACCATAACACCTTGGTTTTGGAGGCAAAGATAATACTTTTCTACAAATTACCGAAAAAAAATTACCGAAAAAACATAATCATCTGACAAAACATATCTTTTTGACACTTTTCCAAGATTACTATACCAACCTATAGAAAGTATACTAAGATTCATCCCTTCTGCAACACATCAGTAATCCTTCTGCTGCAAATAGCCTGCACCACGCCTGAAACAATCAGCGAGAGCAGTAGGAAAGCCGCAAAGAAAGAAACCACGGCCACCGTCAGCACAACGGGAAACGACACATGATAGGCAAAGCCTTGCAGCCATTTCAGCGAGAAATAGACGGACAGGATGGTCGCCGCCAAAACAGGCAGAATATACATCCGCAGCCTCGTTTTCAGGTAATGTCCCTGCACCTCTCCAGTGGTGGCGCCAAACACTTTGCGCACCGCCATGTTAAGTGACTCTTGATGCAGATGATAGGAAACCACACCAAAGAAGCCGAACAAAGCCAATAGCATAGCCGCAAGGAAATACAGCAGCGAAAGATGCCCGACCTGTCGCTCCTCACGGTAGAGTTCCTTCTCGCCCAAAAACGAGTAGGAGAAGACATCGGTATAGTTGATGGAGCGTATCGCTTCCTGGATATAGGCCAAGGTCTGCTGTCGGTTTTCGGGCGCGATTTTCACCACGACATTCGGTAAGGATTCGGGATCGTATAACATGATAAGCGGTGGCATAGCATTCCGCATGTCGGAGAAATGGAAGTCCTGCACCACCCCGACAATTGTTCCAGAGGTGTATGACAACGTCAATCCCTTGCCAATGGCTTCCTCCGCACTCCACCCCATCGCCTTAGCCGCCGCCTCATTAATCACATATTGCCAATCCCCTTCGTACATTCCATCAAAGTAATCGTCCACATCGAGGTCCTTGCTCATGTAATCGCCTGCCAGCAACTCCATCCCGACCATCTCCTGAAAATAGCCGTCGGTGATGAGTGATTGAAACACAGCGTTGTTTCCTTCGGTTTTGCCTTCCCATTCCACCTTTTGAAGAAAGCCATTAGGCACGGAAAAATCGCCCAAGCAAAGTCCCACACTCTGAATGTTCGGATTTTTCATCAGTTCATCACGGATGGAGGCTACTTTGTAACACGGAGTTATCGAACTGTTGATTGATACGATGTTGGAAGTGTCAACACCCTTGTCGGAACGGCGCATGAACGAGAGTTGAAGCAGCATCACTACCGTAAAGACCGCCGCAAGTGAAGAAATGCCCACTTGCAACACCGAACTCGCATTGCTGATGCGGATGCCTTTCAGGTGGCGCATCTTGCCTTTCAACACATCGGGGAAAGCCACGCTACGTAAACAATAGTGGCCGAAAAGACTTGACGCCAAGGGCAACAGCACCAAAAGCGACAGATAGAAAATGAGTAGGTATTTGTCGAAACGCAACTGCACGGAAACACCAATCCACGACTGGAACGCGGGCAGCAATCCCCACGCCGCCAACAAGGAAAGCCCCATCGCCACAAGAGTGATGATCATGGTTTCCAACATATTGCCCGAAAAAAGCCTCCACTCGTCGCATCCCAACACCCGCTTCACAACCCAGTTTTTGGTCTGCTGCACCGCATACGACACATCGAGCGTGGCGCAATTCACCACAGTAACCGCCACAATGAGCAGGATGCCGAAAATGATAATCCAGGCATACGAAGCATTGCCGTTACCTACACTTTCCGGGTCATTGTAATCGGTATGCAGGTGGATGTCGCGCAAAGGCTGGAAATCCAACCATTTCTGCTTATCGTACTTCTCCGTTTGGATGTTGGCCAAGCGTTTCATCTCCGCCTTGCTGAATAGCGCGTTTTCCCTCAATTTGACATAAATCGTCTGGTTTTCAGTGATGTTGCGGTAAAGATTGAGTTGACGGCTATCCATCGGCATCACCACCTCGAAAGGCAGGTGCGTGTTGGAAGGCACATCCACCACCAAGGCAACGGTGTAAACAGTCTCTATGTGCATATAAGAGCAGGCCAAAGGCTGCCCTATGGCCGAACCGTCATAAAGTTTTTGCGCCATCTCTTTGGAAATGGCCGCTTCGTTGGGCTGAAGAATGTGATGCGATTCGCCTTCCACTACGGGATAGGTAAACACATTGAAGAAATTGTCGCTGGTCGTCAAAGCCATCACCTCAAAGGATTCGTTGCGTTCCATATCCCTAACTGTGTTGGGATTCAGGTTGGTATAGTGCGAAACCACGCTCACACATTCCTCCACCTGAGGCACGGCGTCAGGCAAGTCATAGCGCAATTGGCAGACTCCGCCTGTGTATCTTGTGCCCGTGGCCTTATCCACCGACACCAAGCGGTAAATTCGGTCGCCGTCCTCGATAAAACGGTCGTAGGAAAACTCGTGCAGCATCCATTGGAACAGCAAGGTAGCGGAAGTGATGCCTATCATCAAGCAGAATGTGTTGATGAGAAAATGCTTGTGTTTCGGTTTAATTGTTATGGCGCTCATATTACTGTTGATATTTCAATTTGATGAGACTTGTCTTGAAAAATATTATAAATGGCAAATCTCATACCAAAAATGCAACTTAATAATAATCAACAAGATGTGATTTTGCCTTTTTGTAAAAGTGTAAAGAATCTTTACAGCGGTGTAAAGAAACTTTACAATCGTCATGTAAACCAGGTGCAGGCTATTTCCTTACTTTTATGAAAAAGTTGGAAAAAAGCATAAACTTAACCTAATTTAGGTTGGAAAAAAGCAAAATAGTTGTATTTTTGCAGTTGGAAAAAAGCATTTTAAGATGATTAATAGAAAGATTTACAACTATTTAAAAGATTTCTTTTTGAATGACAAGAAATCGCTTCTTGTAACAGGTGCACGACAAGTAGGAAAAACCTATGCCATACGCAAGGTGGGCGAAGAAACATTCAAGCATTTTGTGGAATTCAATTTCATCAAAGATCCGAAACTCAAAACCATCTTTGCCAATCCGCTCGACACAAACGATATCCTGTTGCGCATTTCTGCGTTGACCGACACAAAATTGGAACCAGGCAACACCTTGATTTTCTTCGACGAGGTGCAGGAATGTCCAGAAATCGTCACTGCGATTAAGTTTCTCGTCGATGAAGGAAGCTATCGTTATGTCATGAGCGGCTCTCTTTTAGGTGTCGAATTGAAAGACTTGCGAAGCGTCCCTGTCGGTTATATGGCTGAAAAAGAAATGTTTCCGCTCGACTTCGAAGAGTTCGCATTGGCTTTGGGCATGAGCGATGAGGTGATGACGCATCTTCATGAATGCTACGATAAGAGAACCCCCATCGATTCTGTCGTTCATGAGAAGATGATGGAGTTGCTTCGTCTATATCTAGTGATTGGAGGAATGCCAGCTGTTGTGGAGAAGTATCTGGACACCAACAATATGCAGGATGTCCGGCGCGAGCAGGAGAACATCCTGAAACTATACAAAAAGGACATTGCCAAATATGCCGACAAGAAGCTATTAATCAAAGAGATTTTTGACAGGATTCCGTCGGAACTCAATGCCCAAAACAAGAGATTTATATTAAAATCACTGAACGATAGAGCAAAATTCGAAAAATACGAGAACAGCTTCCTTTGGCTGACCGATGCAGGGGTGGCCATACCCACATATAATGTCGACAAACCTTGTGTGCCGTTGAAACTCAATGAACAACGCAACTTGTTCAAATTGTTTCTTAATGATGTTGGCCTGCTATCCTGCATGTACTCATCCGGTTTTCAACTCAATGTTATAATTGGTGAAATCAATGCGAACTTTGGCGCCGTTTTTGAGAATTTTGCCGCACAAGAACTACGTTCACATGGTTACGACCTATACTATTTCAACAGTAAAAAGCAGGGAGAACTCGATTTTGTCATTGAACACGACAATCAGGCTCTCCCGATAGAAATCAAATCTGGGAAGGATTACAAACGGCATAACGCCCTTTGCAATGTGATGAAAAACGAGGAATATGCGATAAAAGAGGCTTTTGTATATACGACAAAAAACATTGAAATCCTCGACAGAACCATATATCTCCCTGTGTATCTGTTGATGTATCTCCGTGAAAGAGAGCTTCCAAACAAAAAGATTGTGTTCAGGCCAATGTAGTTTTTCTGGTGTCTTTACTCCTTCTTCAACGTCTCAACAGAGTTCAGTTCTTATTTCAGCCCCGTCAAGTCATTATCCAAGACAAAAAACATATCTTTTTGACACTTTTCCAAGGAATTTCAGCCGATTTTTGACACTTTTCCAAGAACTTTCAGGCCCTTTTACGACACTTTTCCAAGATTACTCCATCTCCATCTCCTCCACAGCATCCAGTTCTCATTTCACCCCCGTCGTAAGTACGATAGCACGATAGCACGATAGCACGCATAACGCCCCCCCCTCCATAAATATAGAAAAGCAAATGTCCGATCAATAGAAATCAAACACTTCATCATACTTTGCAGGGCGGAGCATGATAAATTCACCGTCTTTCCAGTCGCTTTTTGATACCGCTTCTCTGATTTCATCAATAATGCTATTAGCAGGATTAACATATTCAAATTTGATGTGATTCCGAGAGTGAAATTCGCTAGGAAAGCCTTTATAATACCCCCTAAAACACCCAAAAAAATACTTACTGGAGGGCTCAATTTCAATTGGTCCAAAATATTCAGAAAGTTCATCTGAAAAATTCGTAAACGTCATAATAGAATTAACCACCTGTAGCCACATATTAACTCGCACAACTCTATATGTACCAGAAGGAATATTATAAAAGATTCTGTTTAGTGTTCTATTGGACTTGAAAGGAGTTGAAGCGTATTGTTGATGCGTTTCAACATTCTCTAATACGACCTCTTCTAATTTAGTAAAAGATGAAATAATAATGATAGATGCATCGGGATCGTGGGGTGTGCTCAGGATTTTCGTCGACCCGCAGGAGCTAAAAGCCAACAAAATTCCTAAGAAAGCAATCGTAATTGAATGTTTTTTCTTCATGGTATTGTGTTTTAATGATTAATTTATATCAATGTTTAATCACTCCGTCGTAATCCCGATAGCACGTTAGCACGCATACCCCTTCCCCCTCTAAGTGGGGGTGGCCGCAGGCCTGGGGAGTCATTCAGCATTCCTCATTCCACATTCCTCATTCCATTCACTCCTTCTTCAACGCCATCATTGAGACGATTTGCCACAATCCCGAGCCGAAAGCGATGACGTTGGCGATGAAGATCAATTCAACTATTCTCTGTGGAGAACAATATCAACAGTTCCATCCCAATAGTTAAAGATGGTGTCGAAGACGGCATAATCCGTAGCCGTGAAGGTGAACCTAGTTGTGCGTTCCGAGAGGCGGGAGGTTGTATAGTAAGGTGCTTCGACAGTAACCTTACCTTCGGAATCAGTAGTGTAATGATGCGTTCCATCCACAATGAGATCGTTGTCAAAAGCATCCAGTTCTTCCGTCATCAAACTGACATCAGGAAGCACTTGTCCGTCTTCAGCAGTCACTTGGAAAGTCACAGACTCCCTCGGAACAAACCAATCACCATACACATCTTGCTTGCAAGCGGAGATGGTCGTGAGCATCATCGCTGCCATAAGGACAAAAGTTATTTTTCTCATTTTCTTATCCCTAAATCCGTGTCGGGCACAACTTTAAGTATGATGCAAAATTAGACATTTTTTCAAATACAAGCAGCAATTACAATTTAAATTCGACTCCAACATTCCTGATCTTATCAGTCGTAACTCCAGGCTTATACTCGGGCAGCAGGTTGGTGAAGACTCTGATGCCGTGGATAAAGCCCAGATGTTGGGTATTGAAACTGAGGCCTGCCTCCAGTTTCCAAGGGTTGAAGATGTTGTCGACGCTGATGGCCGTCCATCCGATTCCCCAACTTCGTGTGGGGTCTGCACTAGTAGAGAGTCGTTCACCCAAGAGGCGGGCGCCATAGAGGTCCAAAGAGAAGCTCTCGGTGTGTTGTTTGCCGAGATAATAATAGAGAGTGATAGGGATGCCCAAATAGTCGTTATTAAGTCTGTCGCGTTGAAAATCCCCCTGACCGTCGATCACTACCAATTCGCTGTTTTCGTACTTTACCTGATGGCATAACGACTTTTTATTATGGTTCCAAAAGAGTCCGGTGCTGAATCCCCAATGATTGCTCAGTTTGTAATAGGTGTTCAGGCCTAATCTGATTGACAAGGTGCTACTCTGTAATAGAGGGCTGTTGGGGTCTTTCGGGGTGTCGCCTTGTCGGATGCCGAAGCCCGCTTCAACGTGGAGAGCCTCGTTCCACACCTTACGGTGTTCGGTGGTGACCAACTCGCCGTCGACTTTTTTGGTCTTGATTACTCTTATTTCCTTTTGCCAATAAGGATAATTGTTGGTTGCCTCGTAATCATACAATGTTATTTTACCACGCAGGGTGTTGGTGCCATATTGAAAACCTGCGTCTGCATATACATTCACCACGGCATCACCTTCGCCCGAAAGGGTGTCGATGGTCAACTGGGCATGGTCCCAAATCTTTATGCCTGGCGAGTTGTCGGGGTCGGGGATGTGATAATGCCGGACATGAAAACTTGAAAACATGCAAAGGTTGAGGTTGGTCCAGTCCTCGGGTACGGATGCTGCGGATGCAACGACATAATCCGCTTCAGCCGTCGCATTGTTCAAAAGGTTGATTTGCCCAAAGTTCATGGGACCTTCAATTTCCACTATGGTGCCTTTCGGCAACTGGGTGTTCTCAAGGATGGTCAAGGTTTGGTCTTTGACGTTGCAGAGTTGCACGTTGTAAGCACGTGCCGCCAAATCTTCTTCGGTGATGATGGCCACGCGGTAGCCGCTGTCGGCCTCATGGTGAATGAGTTTGACGTTCCATCCAGGGTTGATTTCCAGCTTGTTGATGCGCTGGTTGATGTTTTGTTCAATGGCGACTTCTTCCTGGGCAAAGGCGATTTGCGTTGCAAATAGGATGGCAAATAATAATGTGATGCGTTTCATTTTTCCAAGTTTTAATTGAGTTTGAATTCAAAGGCCAGCGATCCGTTTTTCATGTTGGGGTCTTGCGGTTGGCCAAACAAGGTTTTGTCTTCCATGACAGGTTTGGTGTAGAGTTCGGAGTCTTTCTGACATTCGTAGCACACCAGGTTGAGGCTCCGGATGACTCGACGCTTGGGGCTTTGAACGACTTCGGGTGTTTCGCTTTCGGTGGGTATGTTGTTGGATCCAATATTTGTAGTTTCTTCGTTCTTCGTTGGTGTTACCTTTGCAAGGGCAGGCTGCTCGACTATTTCTTCGACAACTTCTGCCCTCGGCTTCTCTTTCTTCGTCTGAGACTTTTGCGGGACAACGGGCGTTTCCTCCGCCAAAAGCTCTTCCTTGATGACCGGCTCTTCAAGAATCACCTCTTTCACTTCAGTCCCAACGGAATCAAGGGTTTCCGTTTCTTCCACGAGGATTTCCTTGTTCGTTTCGGGTGTCTCCTTCATGCTCGGCTTGATAAGCAGCCAAAGCAAGAGGCAAGCCGCTGCCGCACCCATGACCCACCAAAGCGGGGTGAGTTTCCTATGTTTGCGAGGTGTTTCGACGGTCTTTTCCTCCTCGGCAAGTCGGTCAATCAGATCGCTAAGTTCCTGTTGCCGGCGGACGTTCTTCCCGTGCTCTTCCAGGCTGTCAAGCAACTGGCGGACATCCTCGTTCATTTCGTTTTCAGTATTCATCCTTGTTCCTGTTTATAACTGTTCAATGTTCAATAATAACTATAACATTTGACACGGGACTTCGGGACACGGGACAAACCAAACGTCTCGCGTCTCGCAGTCTCGCGTCTCGTGTCTAATATCTAACTTACATTTGTTCATCTTTATATTGTTTTATGGCTTCTCGTAATGATTTATAGGCGCGCGACAGCGTTGCATACACATGGGTACTGCTCATGCCCGTCGCCTTTTCGATCTCATCCACGCTGAGACCCTCCTCGTATTTCATCAGGATGGCATCGCGTTGGCGTTGAGGCAGTTGGTCGACGAGCTGTCGCGCCAATCGGTAGCGTTCTTCCGAGTCGTCCTGCGGCGCTTCGGCCAGCATCAGGCTTTCCGTGTCGATGGGTACCGTGAGGCGTTGTTTTCTGAGCAGGTCGATGCTGCGCCGCTTGACGACGGTCAGGCTGAGCTTTTCCATATCTCGGCTTTTAATCGATTCACGTTGCTCCCAGAGTGTGATGACGGCTTCTTGAACGGCATCCGCTGCACTGTCGGGGTCGCCTACGATGCTTTCGGCAGTCCGCTGCAATCGGGCTTGCAGTCGCAGGATGTCACGTTTGAACTCTTCAGTCGTCATTCCATTCGGTCGTTTGCTATTATATCGTGGAAATTGTCGAAATCTTACACTTTTTTGCGAAAAAAAATAAAAAGCCGTCTAACGGTAACATTAGACGACTTAATGATAATTAAAGAATTACGTTCTGATCAGTTGTTGTTGACGGGAGAATCTTTGCCTAAGTCGTCTCTCTTCTCGGGGAGGGTTTCGGCAGGTTGGTCAAGCACGCGACCTTTGATGCGAAGCACAACCGTAGGGTTCTGCACCGCATTGGATGTCACGGTGACTTTTTTATCGAAATCGCCTACCCGGTTGGTCCTGTAAGTTACCTCGATGACTTCCGACTTGCCTGGAAGGATGGGATCCTTAGGCCAAGTGGGAACAGTGCATCCGCAACTCGACTTCGGCTTCTGGATGATAAGGGGATCGGTACCTGTGTTGGTGAAGCGGAACTCACATTTGCCATCCCCGTTGTAAGGCACGTCGCCATAATCGTGGACGGTTTTCTCGAATTCGATTTCAGGACCACCCTGGGTCTTTGCGTCTTGCGCCTTGGCCGCTCCTGCCATAAGGAGCATGATGCCAAGCAGATAAATGACTTTCTTCATTGCTTAAGATTTTAAAATTGTGAATAATTAGTGAATTGAAATGATGCTGCGAAACTACCACCTTTGTCAAGCGGTCAGACAGTCATTCCAAACAATTCCGAGTTACAAAAAATCTAAAATCTTGAAAACGAATAAGATAATTCAACACCTATTCCAAGCATTTTTTGGAAACAGTCCAAATTATTTTACCCTTCCTCCATCTTTTTTCTCCGTCTTCCGCGCAGTTTGTCAATCATATTGACGGTAGTGCCAAGATAGTCGGCTTCCTCTTGGCGCGAAAGTTTGAAATAAGAGAGGATGTAGGATTTCCTTTCGTCCTCGTCCAAGTCGGGATATTTCTGTCGGAGAGTTTCTATAAGGTCGGGATAGAGCTGGTCAACCACCGCAAGCATGGCCTCCCAATGGTCTTTGCCGCCGTAAACAGAAGCCTCCAACTCGTTGAGAAGGTTGGCTTTCTTGTTGCTGTTCAGATAATCGTCCAGTAAAAGCATAATCCGTTGCTCCTTCATAAGGGCATCCGAAAGACGGTCTGCATAGTCCTGCTGTATTTGCTCGTGCTCGGCATGTTTTTGGGCCAAGGCCTTGTTTTGCTGTTTAAAGTGGAACAGCTCGGCGTTGATATCGGCCTCACGCTTGCGCCTTCGTGCCAAGCGTATTTGCGAAACCAACAACGCTGCCAGAACAAAAGTCGCTATCAAACTGATGATGACTATGATGCGTTGCTTGATAATGATTTTTTGGTTCAACTCGTTCCGCATCACCTCGCTGTCGTATTTATGGCTAATAAGTGCAAGATTGTTCTCCTGTTGCTCTATTTCTCTTAAATTGTTGCCTTCCTCAAACAGACATCCGTATTTGCAGGCGGTTTCATAATCACCGCACTCTTCAGCAAAATCAGACAGGACACCGTAATAAAACCAAGTATCTTCGTCAGGCTCCGCATGAGTGACAAGTTCCTCTAAGCGATTGTAATAATAGTATGCTGAATCCAAGTCGCCGCACTCGTAAAAGACTTTCCCCATGTCGTGATAATAGTACATCAGCACATTGTCGTCCGCATCCGAAATCGAGGCTTCCCAATATTGACTGAGGTAATCGGCCGACTTTTCGTAATCTCCTACATTGAAATACATGGTATGAAAAGCGGACAAGACATCGCGTTTTGCTTCTGTTGATTCGCTTTGTTCTGCGTATACCATAGCCTGTTTCAGACAATATTCAGCGCTATCGAATTGACAATGGAATTGATAGATATCGCCCAGTTCTCTAAGGGCTTCTGACCGGTTTGCGTAATCGTCACCAAAACCTTCTGCGGCGGACTTCAATAACGAAATAGTTTCCTCTTTGTCAGCATAATAGCCCAAACATTTTGCAATATTGTAACGCGCATGGGCCACCGTCAAGTTATCATTCGCCAGCAGGCCATAATGCTCCGCATCCTTAAACAATTGCAACGCTTCCGCCTTATTGCCAGAATCTAACTGAATGCGGGCATTTTCCAAAGCATCATGGGCTGTCTGTTTTACATCACGGGGCTTAGGATGGCAAGCGGTCACCAAAAAGCCCACCAACAATGCGAGAATCCATGCCTTTTTCATGATGTATTGCGTTTTGCAAGAGCAAAGCGAAATAGATTTTGTACGCATGGTGTCGTGTTTTGAAATTGCACGGCAAAGATATTTCATTTATCAAGCAGTCAAAAGGGCAGTCCAAACTTTTTTATAGTTTTTGAAATGTAATAATATGTGAATGAATTAGTTGAAAATTTAGTTATTCCAAACTATTTGACCTTCCTGCGTCAGATTCATCTCCAACCGGCGAGCCTTCACCCGTTCCGCCAAAGCATTTGCCTTGCCTTCAGGCGAAATAATGTCAAATGATATTTTATTCCCATCATTCTGCATTCCTCATTCAGTTCTCATCCCTTCCCGTCGTAAGTACGATAGCACGTAAGCACGTAAGCACGCATTCCGCATTCCTCATTCAGCATTCCTCATTCCAAGCTCACTCCTTCTTCAGCGCCATCACCGGATTCACCCGGGCCACCGACACAATCTGCCACAGCACCGAGCCGATGGCAATCGCGAACGACACCACCACCGTCACCACAAAGATCCACGGATACAAGTCGATGCGGTAGACGAAATCCTCTAAATAACGCCCACACACCCAAACCGCAATGGGTATGGCAATAACATTGGCAATCAGAATCATGATGACGTAATCGCGCAGGTTGCGCCGTATCTCGCTCTGCATCGTGCCGCCAAACACCTTGCGGATGGCGATGGTCTTCTCACGCTCGGAGGCAAAGTGCGTACTCATGGCCACCAGGCCGAGCAGCGACAGCAACACCGCCACCGCCATAAACAAATCCACAAGACGCATCTTGTTTTTGGTGCCTTCAAGATGTTTCAGCAGCAGGTCGTCGATATATTCCATCACCCAAGGCTCCCAATACACTTCTTTATTACTCATGTGCTTCTCATACACCGCTTCAATGGCCTTGCGTGCCTCGGCATGGTCGCCCACAATCTCCAGCACAGGATTGAACTGGACCCATTCGAACATAGGCTCCTTTCCAACAATCTGCACCGCGCCGAAAGACTCGTCCACCACATGCGCCGCGTCATTGGTGGCGAAATCACCCACCACACCGCACAGGTCATAGCCGACATTGCGTTTGTACCATGTCCCTAAAGAGTCGGGATTGAAATCTTCCATCGGCATTCCCATCTGACTCTCTAGCAACCCTTGCGTAGGCAGCCATCTGCCTTCCTCAATCTGGCCGTACATCGCCTTGATGTCAAATCCGTACATGTCGAAAGCTGCCGTGTCGCACATCAAGTATCTCACTGAAATCCAATTATCAGGATTGTTGAGGCGCACCCAATTGGCACCCATATAGGCACCGCCAGGATGACCGTAAGAATGTCCCATTCGCTTCACGCAGGGCAAGGCCATCAAGTCGTTTTCAAAGGCCTCGTCGCCAGTTAAGACCGACTGAATCACAAACAGATTCTCCGTTCGACAGCCCACAGGCCTCCGCTCCATGTGGCGCATCTGCACCTCCATCGTGATCACCAAGGCAATCAACACAATGGCGATGATGTTCTGTAAGACGATGAACACCTTCGAGAGCACCATCTTGTTGCGAAAACGGAAAGCGCCCGTCACCACATCTATGGGTTTGGCCCGCGATACCACGATGGCCGGTATCAAGCCTGCCAACAGCGCCACCACAACCACGATGAGCAGGTAGGACACCACATAAAACGGCGAGAACAGTATTCTGATATCGACAGAACTCGCTAGCAACCTGTTGACCAAAGGCACAAGCGCCTCGGCCAGCAGGATGCCCAACACCATGCACACCGTGGTAAATGCCAACGACTCTAGCAGATATTTCCCGATGATTCGGCCCTTGGTGGCGCCATGCAACCGCCGCGTGGCCATCTCCTTGGCTCGCTTACTGGTCAAGGCGACATTGAGGTTGATGTAGTTGAACATCGAAGAAATCAGCAACAGCAATCCCACCGCCAACAGGCTGTGCATCATCACTTTGTCGCCTTTCTTGAAACTGCTTTCCGCTTCGGTATAAAACACTTCGTCTAAGCGCACCAGTCCGACTTTTTCATGGTCAATGGGGTAATCACTGCCCAAAATCTTTCTGTAGAAAACCTCCAAGGTCGCCGCCAGTTTCTCCCTCACAGCTTCACGCTCAGCTCCAGGGTGTGTCTTTATGAAAAGTTGCACGGTGCCAAACACATTGGCTGGACGACCTGGACTATTGAGACCGGCATAGTATTGCACCCCATCGCTGATGTCCACATTGACAATCACATCGGGAACATGGAAGAAAAGCGAGGTACCCAAGTCGGCGAACACACCCACAATGGTGAAGTCACGCTTAAAAAGATGGATGGTTTGCCCGACCACCTCGCCCGATTCCGAAAGGGTTTGGGCCAAGCTCTCCGACACAAAAGCCGTTGTTGCCTCGTTGAATCTGTCGGGATTCCCTTCCGCAAACTGAACGGGAAAGAAGTCAAAGAAGTCGCGGTCGCAGCCCAGCACTTCCACTTTACGGCTTAACCTATCTTCAACCTTCAGTTCCGTGCCATAGCTGTATCCAAACTCGGTGACGGCTTCAATCTCGGGAATGCTTTCTCCAATGGTCTCTTTCATCCCGTAATCAAACTTCATCAGATTCTGGAACGTCACGCCGTAAATCTCCTTGCGGTGCGGGTTTTCGCGTGTGACGGCGATTTGCTGCGCCACATAGCAGAAGATGATGACCACAAAGGCCAAACTCACGGCCAACCCCACCGCCTCAATAGCGGTGTAGAGTTTGTTTCGGCTTAAAAACTTCAAATAGCTGCTCATAATAATCGTCATAAATAACGACACCGACAAAACATCTATTGTGCCAAAAATACAACTATCTAAAATCCAATGATTTGCAAAATCCCTCTCATAGCAATGTGTAAAGAATCTTTACAGTCAGTGTAAAGAAACTTTACAATCCAAAATCATTTGCTTTCCCAAGCGGCTAATAAGGTATTGATTGAAATAATCGCAATTTGGCAGAGTGATTAAACTGTTTTCTTAAACGACTTTCTCTCAACACAGACTGCACATGTGCATGTTTCGTTGGTGAAGTGTCTTACGCCAACAAGTTTTCCTTTGTGTTTATCAAAACGTATTTTTATTCGGTCAAACAAATCCGTCTCTCCAAGTTCAAAATATCGGCGTATGACGTATGAACATAAATCCGCCAATTGCACCATACTCGTTAGTTCGGAATTAACAAAAAGAGGGGTCTCTATAATATGGTCAATCGAGGTCCATAATGTTCCTTTGCGGTGAAACTGCTGCATCAATTGGGTATGATGCTTGGCCACTGTGAGATTGTTATCGTGAATAAGGGCGCCATAAATGCTGATTGGCATGGCATCCTTAATGCTCATATATTGCTCAAAACGAGAAACAATTTGCTCCAACGCCATTTCGTCGATGGTATACTTTGCAGTAGAGCTGAAATGAGTTTTATCGACACCTTCGGCAAAGATTCGTGCAAACTGCCAACTACCAATTTTATCAGCAATTTCTTGAATGAGACAGATTCTTTCATCGCGTGTCAAATGGATGTATGCCTCGGTCATCCGATAATTCTTCTTGCATTGCTTGTAAAGCTTATTGTTTCCACTACGCTGAAGCCGATACATTTCCTTTGTCCGTTCACGAATTACCGCTGAACGACGTTCTCCATAACTCAACTTCTCAAAATCAGGAATACGACTTTGCTCTAAATATGTGCGAAGCAACCAAGCTGTATGGATTTCGGCATCATCCAACCCGTACTTGTGTTTAATAGCATGTATCTGTTTGTCACACTTTTTCCATTTATCAATGGGAATAGCAAGTCCACATAAAACATAATGGCTTGAAGTACCTGGTATTTCCGGCGTTCCTGATTCATCTATGTAACAAAAATACATCATATCTTGTTGACTATTATATACAAAAAAAGCGACTAGTTTCTGGGAAAGACCCATGATAGAGACGCTTGGCGACTCTTCCTAGACGCACTGCAAAAATACAACTTTTTTGAAAAACCACAATGCTTTTGAAAAAATTTTCCTTGGTTCTAATAGTCAAATATGGTACAACGATGGGCAATAATTACAAATAAAAAGCCACCATAAACTCCCAATCTCCTCGTTCAACAAGTAGAAAGGATTGAGCCTATGATGGCTTTAGAGAAATATTTGCAATCACTCCGTCCTCAACGACTTCACCGGATTCACCGTAGCCGCCCGCAGGCTCCGCAAGGTGACCACCGCAACGGTGACACCCAACACCGCCACCAAAGCCACAGCAAACACCCAAACATGCAGCGGCACCTGATAGGCGAAGCCCTCCAAATACCTCCGCATGATGACGATGCTGACCGGCACCGCGATGACGAAGCACACCAGCACAACTTTTACGAAGCGCGAGTTGAACATCGCCAAAATCTGCCCCACCGCGGCACCGTGTACACGACGGATGCCGATTTCCTTGCGACGGTGCTCCGTCTCGAACATCACTAAACCGAACACGCCCATCAGTGAAATGACGATGGCCAAAATCGTGAACAGGTTCACCAACTTAGAGAGTGAATACTCCTTTCGGTATTGGTTCTCAATGGCTTCTTGGAATGGGCTAACCCAAACAGAGAGCCCTTCACCCATATTGGGGTCAAGATCGTTGATGTTTTTTATAGTTCGGTCAACCAAAACATGAGTGTCAACACCAGCTTCGGTGCGAATGAAAAGCCTGCATGGTGGTCCCCAAGGCTCTTTGCCATAGACATAGAACGCAAATGGGCCAATCTCATCGCGCAAGGCAGAAAAGTTGAAATCCTTGCAAACACCTGCAATCTCGGCAGGGACATCCTTATGACCATTAATTTTGTCTTCAATCGTGACACCAAACTTCTTTTGTGCAGTCTCATTGATGATATAGACTCCGTTTTCCGATTGTTCGTCAGCAGGAGAGAAATCGCGGCCTTCCACAATGTCGATACCCATAAAGCGCAGGAAGTTCCAAGAAACCGGATAGACCTGCCAAGACACATAACCATCTTTGAAAGGACGGTTCCACGCCATACGGCTGTTGGCCACAAACGGGCCGTCGCCCCATGCTAGGTCCTTAATGGCGGCATCCGACCTCAGTTTGCTTTCAACAGATTCACGATTGTTGGCCAACTCCCAGGTTAAGTGTGACTGAAGTAAGTATTCCTGATTGAAACCCATATCATGATTCATCATAAAACTGCGTTGCTGATGGACGAATATCGCACAGATAATCAACACCATGGAAACGGTGAACTGCAAGCCAATCAAGCCAACTCGGAATGCCTTCCCCTTTTGTGTGGTACCGAGGGTGCCTTTCAAGGCGAAAGCGGGATTAAACGAAGTGGCGAACAAGGCCGGATAGAGGCTGGCAAACATGGAAATGAATATGGCCAAGCCAATGGTCAAAGCGACGATGCCTAAGTTTTGGCTGAAGTTCAAAGGTGCGTCAATCAGCAGCATGGCCAAGGTAGATTGCCTGAACGAGGTTACGACGGCCACTGCCAATCCAAGAGCGATGACAACCATCAGCACCGACTCACCCATCGACGAAATCACCAGCTGGAAGCGGCTGCTGCCCAATATCTTGCGTGTGTTGATACTCCGCAAACGCAACGGCACCATCGCGAAGAAGAAGTTGATGTAGTTGATGAAAGCAATGAGCATCACGAAAATGGCGATGACAAGCAAGGTGATGGTGGTGGTGCGATTGCCCGACTTGCCAGGATGCCCGACATTATCGGCAAAATAATTATCCGTCAACTTCATAAGATGAGGTGCCATTATTCTCGTAGCTTCTTCATATTTCTCACGGTCTTCGCCTGTTACGACGCTTTCGTCAATGTCAAATGCTTTCGCCCAACTGTCAAATGCGACTTTCCCCGCAACCGCTTCAAAATCCTTGATATCAGCTCCTTCATGAAGTTTGATGAAATAATTGTAACCCCATTGGCTCCAATCATCCATGCCCATGTCGCCCATGTTTTGAATCATGTCGAAGGATGAAAGGTCACTGTTGACGGGCATGTCTTTATAGATAGCCACAAGTGAAATATCATTCCAATCCCAATAGCCATATTGGAAATGGTCGCCCACCTGCAAGCCCAAGCGTTTTGCCGCCGACTCCGACAAGGCCACATTGTTGTTAATCCAATCGTCCCAACTGCCAGCCAAGAGTTCAAAGCCAAACACATTAAGGCATGACCTTGAGAAAGTGGTTGTCAGAATGGTGACAGGCGATTGCCCTTCTTCCAAACGAACAAACACCTGACTGCCACCACCGATATTGCCGCAACCGCCTACCTCAACGCCTGGAGCGGCATCGATGACGGCTTCTGACATCGGACGATTTACATAGGTTGCATAAACATTATTTATAAATCGGTCTGGCATGGTAAGGACATAAATCCGGTCGCTATCCTTGAGCGCCTTGTTGTAGGTGAGGTCGTGGTGTACCTGCACGAGGATGATATAGAGCGCGGCGAAGGCTGCCGTCAAGCCCAGGATGTTCAGGATGGAGGAGACCAGCGTGGTCTTGCCTTTTTTGAATATGCGTGCCATGGCTTCGTGTTTTAATCTTTATCAATCCTCTTGATTCTACCGCCTACATTGGTGCCTTTTGTCTTCACATTGCCAAGGTATTTGATTGAGCCCGAACCTGCGATGCTGTAGTCCATCGCCTCCAGTTGGCATCGTGTCTCCACCGATCCCGAACCGGCAACGGAGACATTCGCTTTTTTCACCGTTCCTGATTCAATGATCATGTCTCCTGAACCAGCGACGCTCAAATCCACGAGGTCGGCATAGAAATCCTTGCACACCACCTCTCCCGATCCGGCAATGCTCACTTCAAGACGATGTATGCTGGTGGTTTCATTGAAATACACACCGCCGGAACCCGCCGTGCTTATGTCCAGTTCACGGGCTTCGAACGGCGTAACAAAATAAAAGTCACCGCTTCCTACCGTGTTGATTTCTTCAATCGTCGGTGCACTGATTTCGATGACGAACTTCGTTGGCCTCAAATTGATATGTTGAACCTTTTCGGCAACGTATCCAAGGTTCATCGCATCGCCTTTGGTATGGATGTCGAGATACTCAAAAAGGTTCTCGTCAAGGGTCACGCGGCAAGTGTAGTCGTCCGCCACCGTGTAGTTTACCGTAGCGGGCAATATCATGCTGATTTCGTCGAACTCCGTCACCTCAAAGTCCCGTGTGACGATGTTGCCGTTGCCTTTAACGGGTTGCGCTTGCATTTCCAATCCGCCCATAAAGAATAAGGCTGCAAGCAGGACATACAACTTTAATTTTTTCATAACTAACTCTTTTACAATTGCGACAAAAATTCCTCCCCAGTTCCCCCTTGTCGCCCATAAGGAACCCCAGGCTCTCGATGCCTTGTGTCGTCAGCACATCAGTACGTTAGCACGTTAGCACGTCAGCACGATAGTACGTTAGCACGTAAGCACGCATCGAATTCAAGCGGTATCAAAGTTGCGACAGCACCTCTTCCACCACCTTACCGTCAAACAGGTTAATGATGCGGTCGGCATAGCCGGCATCACGCTGCGAGTGGGTCACCATGACGATGGTGGTGCCTTCCTTATGCAGGTCGGTGAGCAGGTCCATCACCTCCTTGCCGTTCTTCGAGTCGAGGTTACCCGTGGGCTCGTCGGCGAGGATAAGCTTGGGGTTGGCCACCACGGCGCGGGCGATGGCCACACGCTGCTGCTGACCGCCCGACAGCTGCTGCGGGAAGTGCGCCTCGCGGTGCTTGATGGCCATGCGCTGCATGATGGCTTCCACGCGCTGCTTGCGCTCGGCGGCAGGGATGTTCATGTAACGCAGCGGCAACTCGATGTTCTCGTACACGTTCAGCTCGTCGATAAGGTTGAAGCTCTGGAACACGAAGCCGATGTTGCCCTTGCGGAACTTGGTGCGGTCCTTCTCCTTCAGGTCGCCCACCTGCTGGCCGAGCAGCTCATAGCGTCCTTCGGTGGGGTTGTCCAACAGGCCAAGGATGTTCAGCAAGGTCGACTTGCCGCAGCCCGAAGGCCCCATAATGGCGACAAACTCGCCGTCGTTGATCTCAAACGAAACGCCGTCTAATGCGAGGGTTTCAATCTCTTCCGTGCGGAAGATTTTCCTAAGGTTTTCTACTTTAATCATTGCTTTACTGTTTTTAATGGTTTAACTATTATTTTGTTGATTTGTTGTTTACTCATCCTTCAAAGATTTCACCGGATTCATCCGAGCGATGCGCCAACTGCTCACGCCAATCACGACGGCCACAATCACCAGCACGATGACAGCCGCGGCAATGAAATACCATGACGACAGGTTGATGCGGAAGGCGAACTGCTCAATCCACTTGCGGGCAACAAGCCAAGCCCCCACCGCACCAATGGCAGCGGCCACTAATGAGAGCTTCAGCACCTCACCGACGAACATCCTGACAATCTCGCCCGACACCGCGCCATGCACCTTACGGATAGCGATCTCCTTACTGCGCCGGTTGGCCTCGTCGCTGACGTAGCCAATCAAGCCGATGAGCGAGATGAGCAGGGCAAACAAAGCCCCCACCAAGATGGTGTTACGCATCTTGCGGTTGTCAGCATACTGGGCGCGCACCTCGTCGGCATACGACTTCACCTCCAGCTCTTCACCATCGGGAGCAAACTCCTTGATGGCTTCAAGCAGCTTTTCCCTCGTGGCTTTGTTGGCGTGGTTCACTTTCACCAGCAGATAACGCATCGGATGCATGCTCGTCTTTCCGAAATATACGCCGTCGAAATTGGTTCCGCTGTACAAATCGCCATGGAAATAGCAACTCGGCTTCAGGTTCGGGTCGAGGGCGCTGCCCACGCGAATGCTACGGTAAACGCCAGAAACGGTCAACGGCTCAACATACACACTGTTTCCAACACGGAAAAAGCTGTGGTCAGAGATGTAAAGCTGTTTCCCTACGGCACCATCGCTCCAATCCTCGTGCTCCATCATCTTCTCAATCAGGCTCTCACTGACCGCCACCTGCGACGAGTCCACAGGGTAGCTGCCTGCAATGAAGGGAATCTCCATGAGGTCGAAGAAGCCATCCGTGACATAATAGCCGTCGGCGAGCAGAATCAATGTTGACATCTCTGGGTGCTTCATCACCACATTACCTTCGGCAAACTGGTAAGGCAAGATGGCACAAGCCTCCACACCCACCACCTCGGGCATCGAGTTCAGTTTGTTCACCACCAGGTCGCGTGTCTTGACAGTCCGCGCATCAATGTAATACAGGTTCTTGTAGTTATACCCCGTGTCTTCGCTCGCCATAAACTCGTATTGTCCCGTCACGACCAGCAGCATAGCCACGATAAACACATTCACCGCCACTTGCAGGCTCAACAGGAAGAGTTTCCAACGGCGCATGTTCAGGGTGAAGTTGCGGATGGCTTGCCAAACGGGAACTCTCGTGTAGAGCACACCAGGCACAACCACCGAAAGCAAGAATATCACCACGATGACCACCACGATGGCACGGATGCTTTTCCCAACCAACATGGTGGTAAAGGAGACGCCAAACAAGTTGGTGATCAAAACACTACCAGCAAGGACAAGCAAGGCCGCCAGCACCAAGGCCAGCACGATATGCACCGCCGCCTCCTTGATGAGCATCCCATAAATCTCTCGACCACCAGCGCCATAGCATTTGCGAATGCCGATTTCCTTCGAGCGTTTCACCATCGAGGAAAGCACGATGAGGATGTAGTTCATCAGACTAATGAAAATCAGCAAGAACGCCACGATGGAAAGCACGATGACGGTGTTGCGCACCTCGGGGTCTGAAGTGTGTAATTTGTTGAACGGCACCAGATGATAACGCACTTCGTAGTTTTCCTCGGTCTTCAGCTTCTCCAAATCTTGATGCGTGGCCTGCATCGTATAGATGGCTTCATCGAGCGAGTTGGGATCAACTCCTTTTTGAAGTTTCACATAACCTGTATACATGTCGTTGAACACCCAATTGTCTCTCGATTCCACTTGATACAGCTCAATTGACTTAGCAATATCGAATTTAATCGAGCCATTCGCCGGAAAATCCTCGAAAACGGCTTCCACAATCCACTTTTCAGGACGGCCTTCCTGCATAATCACCTTGCCGAGACAATCGCTCACGCCGCCAATGTTTTCGGCGAAAGAGCGTGAAACGGCAATATGGTCTTTGTCACCCAATGCCTTGATAATATCACCAGCCAGAACAGGTTGTGTAAACACTTTAAAGAAACTGGTGTCGGCAATGATGGTTTTCCCCGAAAAGACAATGTTGCCTTCTTCGTCAAGGTAATTGAGGTCGCGCCAACCCAAAGTAAAACGGGTAGCCTCCTCCACGCCTGGCACCTCCGCCTTGAAACCAGGAGCCACAGCGCCACTAATACCATCGCCATCGCCATTTTGGTCACCCATGACCCATTCCGCCTTGATTTTATAGATGCGGTCCACATCCTTGTAGAAACTGTCGTACGACAGCTCGAAGCACACCTTGGCGATGAGCACGATGCCGATGGCGAGACCAATCCCAAGGGAGAGGATTTTGATTAATGTGTCTTTGAAGCGGTTCATATTATGGGATATTAAAAAACGAAAAGGCAGATAGCATCTATCATGCCAAAATCACAAAACCATAATAATCAACAAAATACAAAAACAGCCCCAACCCCAAAGTGTAAAGAATCTTTACACCGCTGTAAAGAAACTTTACAACCGCCCGCTTTTACTCTTTCCTCATTTTCCTCAACTTCCTCATTTTCCTCAACTCATTTTCGTGCGGAATCTAGTCTAAATCCCGCGTCGTAAGCACGAATTACGAAGTAATCAACGAAGTTAAATCCAGTAAGCACAAATAACGATTTCTTTTACTTTTTGGGCGCATCCCTTGCCAGCCTAAAAGCACCTAGTTAAAACAAGCCTCTACTGGCTGGCTGCGGGTCGGGCTTTCCGGGGGTACGCTATCGCTCCCGTGCTTTGCTCCTTGTTGCGTCGTCATTTGGCCTCAGAGAGAGCCAAGAGCCGCCGCAATAATACGCAAAGCACCAAGCCCCTCCAATCCCTT
>JAEEGJ010005884.1_pt1 | contig 37712 bp, 18 predicted proteins | sample 8958761 | NCBI WGS metagenome assembly JAEEGJ01 (sample SAMN16246546, study PRJNA631951) | gut metagenome | biome: gut microbiome; feature: rumen; material: RS-attached | host: Bos | place: Iran: Karaj | collected 2018-10
GTTCAGCTTTTTTTGTGTATTGTTCCTGCGGGAATAGCACATAGAGTTCAATCGGTTCCTTCGAATATCGGTTTAGTTCGCGGCCCTCTCAAGGCTGAAAGGCGGGTTCGATTCCCGCAGGAACCGTCTCATAAGTAAAAAGACTGCCTCTATTAACGGGCAGTCTTTTTTTATATGTGCCTTTATTTCGATAATCCTAAAACGGCCCGCTGTCGCAGCCCGTTTTTTAACGGATTTTCGATTGTAGGCAGGTTCGATTCCCGCAGGAACCGTAAAAAAAAGACTCGCAAATGCGAGTCTTTTTTTTATTCTTATTGAATATTAATAAGTGTCAGTTGAAGAAGGATTAGAAATAAAATTTAAGTTATTCTCTTTGATAGTTTGAGTAATATTTTCTTCAGAAAGTAAATTCAACAGCTGCTTAAGCTGAGCACGGGTAAAGTAATATTTTACTGAAGGAGAGTTTCTTGTAGTTGCCTCTCCTGCTCTTTCATAATATTCATTTTTGAATTCATAATTACTGATAGTAAAATATGGCGCACCCTTTACAAATTCATAACCACAGTAACCATCGCCAATACCATTGTTTGGAGTAGAGCTGCTGATAGTTCCCCAATTCAACTGATAACGGATTTTTCCGTAGGTTCTGTCTGTGTGACGGCCTTTTCTCTGAAGTCTTTTATTTTCGAAATCAGAAAAATATGCTTCTGCATTCTTTGCAAGAATAGCACGGTTGTCTTTATCGAACTGAAGGTAATAATATGCTGCTGAATTATAACTTCCAAAACCAGCCATAAGATTATCATATCTGATTACTGTTGTGGCATTCTTTTCTTTAAGGCCAGTTATTTCTTTTGTGAATACAGTTGTTTCATCAAATTTTATAAACTCATCACCATTTCCAAAAGTAAAGAAGCTTTCTAAAGCATTCTTTTTCTTTCTCATGGCAACAATTTCTTCTTCAGAATTTTCTTCTGTTGAAACTGTACTATCTGTATTTGTAACAGAAGCCTCATCTTCTGTAATATATGCATCTGGTGCAGACTGTACCTGTTTAGTAGTTCCGCAAGAAGTCATGGTTGAAGCAAGAGCAATCAGACAACCTGCTGTTATTAAAGTTTTTTTCATTTTGTGAACTCCATACATGTTTATTAATGTGCTTTATATATAATAAACATTTTTATAATTTAAGATGTTACAAAACTATAATAAATTTACAGGTGCTTGTTCAATAATCTTTATGCATCTAAGTTGTTTTATTTATAATATATTCTTAAAAATACGTTATCTTCTATATACTTGTAAAAAAATCTTTTTATTGTTATAATTCAAAATATCGGAGTAGTTTAAAATTGTTAAAAAAAGTATTTCTATCTCTTACACTAACGATTTTTCTCATTATTCCTGTAAGCGCAATAGAATTAGTGTTTTCAGGCACACCTGAGTTAATTTTCCCATTTCTTACTGGCGGAGCTGAAAAATATGACTCTCTGGGCTTTGGTGGCATGCTGGATACCGGTGTTGCTTTATGGGATATGTTAAATATTGGAACTACAGCAGGTTTTTACGCAGTTCCTAAAATGTCATCGTCCAAACTTCGTGATACAGAAGCAAAAGATGTTTTTTTTGTTCCAGTCGGCTTAAAACTTGGTGTAACTCTATATCCTTTTTCCAGAATCGCTTTGACATCAGGCATTTCAGGTGGGGTAAGTATGGCGCTTTCCGGAGATGCCATGCATTATCAGCCCTGGTATAGAGCCGATGCTTCTGTTGCATTCAGAATAAATCCGTCATTTTCTGTTGGTGTTTCAGCTTCATGGATGGATATTCAGTATGATTCCTGGGTAAAGAATCCGCTTTTACAGGGGCTTTCTGGTGGCGTTTCAGTTACTTATCGATACGATACAAAAAAATCATCAGGTAGTGTAAGTGCAACTGCAGAATGTGATGACAGCGTTTTCCCATTGATTGCTTCAATTTATAAAGAAAATAGTTTTGGTAATATTTATATTTCAAATGATGAAACTGCTGAAATCAGAAATGTACATGTTTATATACGTGCAGAAGGGTATACTGCATCAGATATTGAATGTGGAAATATTTCAGTCTTGCGTAAACATAAGACAGAAGTTATCCCGCTGATTGCTGATTTTTCCAGTTCAATTTTACAGTTTACAGAAAACGGACAGATTCCGGCTGAAGTAAAAATTGATTATGAACTTCTTGGTCAGAAAAGAACTGCTGTTTCTCAGATAATTATTCCAATTTATAATCGTAATCAGACAAGATGGGTGGACCCTGCTGTACTTGCAAGTTATGTTTCTGCTTCTTCTCCAGAAGTAATGGAGTTTTCAAAGTCTCTTGTTGGAGTTGCCCGCCGATATCTTCGTTCGGGACTTAATCGTAATATGCAGTTTGCAATGTATCTTTTTGAGGGTATGCGTCAGGCTGGAATAAAATACGAGGAAGATTCTTCTTCACCTTATGATACTTATCATCTTAATCATGAGACTCTTGATTATATCCAGTATCCATATCAGACAATGCTTTATAAAGCTGGTGATAAAGATGAGGTAGGAATCCTGTTGATATCACTTCTTCAGTCAGTTGGTATTCAGACTGGTTTTATTGCAACTGCTGATGATTTTATTGTTCTTTTTAATACTGAGATTTCTGAAAATCATATAGATAACTTCTTTGATGGTTCGGATCGCGTTCTTGTTCTTGATGATGGTAATGTCTGGCTGCCTCTTTCAATGAAAGTATTTGGTGAAGGTTTTATAAACAGCTGGTACAAAGCCGTTGAAGAATTTATGGCTGTTACAGAAGCAGAAGAAGATTATTCTTATGTTGATATTTCTTCGGCATGGACTTATTATCCGCCGGCAAGTTTCTCTAGTGGCGAAAATGTTGCTCTTAATACATCGGAAAAGAAAATATCAGAAATCGTAGAAACTGATATTTCTCGTTATATTACAGCAGAGTTTGGTCCTCAGATTGCAGCTGTACAAAACAGAATCTTAAAGGAAGGTGCTTCGGCAACCCTTTATAATCAGCTTGGTTTGCTCTATGTTCGTGCCGGAATGTATTCCAGCGCAATTCCTGTTTATCAGCTTTCGGCAAAAATGGGATCAATTCCTGCTATGAATAATCTTGGTAACATTGCTTCTATGCAGAAAAATTATAAAGAGGCAATGTCTTGGTATCAGAAAGTACTTGAGCTTGATCCGGAGAATAAAACAGCTTTGTCTAACCTAAATCGTATCCAGAGTGAGCTGAAGAATGAATAAGAGAGAGAGTCTAAAAAGTGTCGGGGAAACAATCTAAAAAAATAAGAAAGGTAAAACGATTTTCTAAAAAGGCAGTGATAGGTTCGGCTGCTGCTATTCTCTGTACTGCGCCTGTGGTTCCTGAGGGTGGAGAATTCATCTTGAGTGTATTCCCACACATCTCTTTCCCTATCATAAAATTTGATGAAAGTCTTGCAACCGGCTTTGGTGGTGGAGTTGCACTTACATACAGGCCTGTTGAGTTCTTTAATGTTTTTGCAGAAGGTGATTATAAGCAGTATCGTTTTAATACAAAAGAGGATATTGGTGATATTTCTGTAATCGGTGGTAAGGTAGGTGTCGGATATCATTTACCGATAACTGACCGAATCGGTATGGATATAAATGCCGGTGTCGGATATTACAACTCTACATACGATAACGGACAGGGCTCTTCTGGTTCAAAAACAACTGTAAATGGACTTAGCGTTACTGGTTCCATTGCCTTCTCTTATAAAATCAATCCGGTTTTTGCAGTTTCTGCGGGTGGAACTGTTGAACATCTGGCTTATAAAGATGGTAAGTTTATTACAAGTGCAGATGTAAATCCTGCTCTTTCTATAAATCTTACTAAAGCTTTTTCTAATAAAGCAAATATTAGTTTTGATTCTGCAAATTTAAAACCTGTCTTCCCGGTTTTCTATTCCTGGTATAACGACAATCCATTCGGAACTATTGAAATCAGCAATCATGAAGATGCTGCCATAACAGATGTTCAGGTTTCATTCTATCATCCTGAGTATATGGGTCAGCCAAAGAATTGTGGTGGAACTAAAATCCTTTACAGAGGCGAGACTCTTACGGTTGATCTTAAAGCTTTTTTCAACGAGCAGATGCTCAACCTCAATGAGAAAAATGATTCGCTTACAACTATTACTGTTGAATATAAATATCTTGGTTCAAAGAGATCTGCTACATTCCCATTGATAGTTCCTGTTTACGGACGAAACAATATGTCATGGGAAGATGACCGCTGTGCTTCTGCTTTTGTATCTTCTAAAGACCCTGCTGCTATGTGGTTTGCAAAGTATGTTGTTTCTACTATCAGAGATAATGTACGTAACGGCTTACCTACAAACATTCAGTATGCAATGGGTATTTTTGAAGCTCTTGATCAGTTCGGTATAAACTACGTAAAAGATCCGACTTCAGCATTTGAAGACAATGTCGGAACAGCTTCAATTGACTTCCTTCAGTTCCCATATCAGACACTTATGTATCGTGGTGGAGACTGTGATGACCTTTCAATTCTGGTCTGTTCACTTTTTGAATCTATAGGAATTAAAACTGCGTTTATTACAGTTCCAGGTCATATTTTTATGGCATTTGATTCCGGCTTTACGGTAGAGCAGGCAAAAGAGTATTTCATTAATCTTGATGAGTTCATTGTTGATGGAGACAATGTCTGGGTTCCTCTGGAAATTACACTTACTGATGAAGGGTTTAATAAAGCCTGGCATAAGGGTGCCTGGGAATGGAATGTTGCCAATAGAAAGGGCAGTGCAATGCTCTACAAGATGGAAGATTCCTGGAAAATCTATAGACCTGTAAATGTTCCTGGTGCAACTGCACGCTTTACTTTGCCGGAAGAACAGTATGTTGCAAAGCTTTTTTCTCATTCAGTTGATCAATTTGTTATGGAACAGATTGCACCAAGAATTGCATATTATGAAAATAGAATTGCAGCAGCTCCTTCAGCACAAAACTATAATGATTTAGGTGTCCTGTATGCACGTTATGGACTTTTTGAACTTGCAGAGCAGCAGTTCCGTGTAGCCCGCGAGAAAAAATATCTTCCTGCATATTTAAATACTGCAAATCTTTATTTTTCTATAAAAGATTATGAAAGAGCTCAAAACTGGTATAACGAAGTTCTTACAAAAGATGACTCTGTGATTTTAGCAACTCTTGGTCTGGCACGCTGTTCATATGAACTTGGAGATTATACTTCATGTGATACTTATTATGAGCAGGTATATAATACTAACCATGACCTTGCTAAAAAGTATTCGTATCTGGGTGCATTCGAAGAAACAACGGGAAGAAGTTTCTCGCTTGCAGACAGACTTGAAAATACAATCTGGATAAATAGTCTTGAAAATGAAAAAACTGTTCCTGGTGTTCAGAATGTTCAGAATCAGGTTGCAGTTCAGACTACAGATGTAATATTAAAAACTCCGGTTTCAGAGCAGAAATCACCAGACTTGGAAATCAATAAACAGGTTGCGGTAGTAGTACCAGCGGCTGCTGAAGAGGAAAGGGAAAAAATTGAAAAAGAAGAAGAACCTCTTACAGGTGGTGATGGTGATGACGATGCTAATGGAGAAAATTCTGAAGATACATCATATAAGAATGTAACTGAAGTTGTCGAAGATACTGCTGCAGAAGAAGCTGTAAATGAGACATACGTTGGAATTGCTTCTGAGCTTGAATTCAGTTTCCTTACAATAGATGACCTTGTAGCACTCGCAGAAGAAAAACTTGAACAACCTGTCCAGCTTGAAAAGACTGAGTTTGTTGAGCCTGCGGAAGTTGAGGTTGCTGAGAAGTCAGAAGTTGTAGAGAAAACGGAAGTTGCAGAGCAAACAGAATCTTTTGAATTAGCTGAACAAACAGAAATTGCAGAACAGTCTATAATTACAGAAGAGCCTGCCCCTGTAGAACTTGCGGAAAATACTGAAGAACGCATCGAACAAACAGCAGAAGAAGAAAATTTCGTACCACAGCCTGAAACTACAGCCGTAGCAGAAGTTGAAGAACCTGTTACCGATTCTGAGATTATAGTTGCAGAGCCGGTTGAAGCTTCTGTTACTTCATTAATCACCGACGTCCCATTACGCGCCGTTCCAAGATTTACAACACAGCCATCAGAAGAATGGGCTCCAAAAGAAGCCTACGAAGTAGAGTCAATTCCAGGAATGAAATCATTCGAAGAAGAAATGGGCGTTTACCAGAATGAAAAGGCATTCCTTTATAAAGATGAATATGATTTTGCCGTAAATCCTGGAGAAAAAGTTGAAGATAAAAAAGACACAGAAATTACTCAGAATACAGTTCTCGAAGTAAATCCGTTTACAAGCTTCCTTTCAGAAAAAGAAGCTGCAAAGGTTGAAGCAATCACTAAGTTTAAGCTTGAGAATATAACGGAGAAAGTTTCAGAAAAAATTACCGAGACAGTTACAAACACTGCCATCACTTCTGTTGAACAGATTCCAGTACCTGAAGTTATTCCAGAGGCTGAAATTGCAACATCAGAAGAAACTGCCGTAGCAGTACCAGTAGTAACGGAAACAACGGTTGATGAACCGAATAATAAATCAAAAATCCCAGTTATTGCCGCAACAGCAGGAATTGCCGCCGCTATTGCAGCTTTATTTATAGCAAAAAAAAGGAAAGAAAAATGAGAAACTTAAACAAACTCTTATCAGTATTTTTATTTACAGGACTTCTCTTTATTACAGCATTATCAGTGGCAGCCTGTGACAGCTGGATGTCAAATGATAACTTCATGTCAGAGATAGAATCAGAAGTTCACGATGCAAACGCTGTAGAAATCAATGTGTACATTCGTTATGCAAATGCAAAAATGGGATCTACAGAACCTTCCGGAAATACACGAATGAAGGTAGATGTTGCTTCAAAAATTTCGGCAATTACAAGTGATGACTACGGCTTTATAAAATGGGCTGCTTTCTCAACAGAAGATTTTGCAACCACTAAACAGCATTCAAATCTTATTTTTATAAATGAAGATGATTACAACACAAATTTTAAAGATAAAGAGCTTCCATCTTCAGTTGTTAAATTTTCAAATGATAAAAGTCCTTCAACTGAAGTAAAAGTATTATCTTCAAGAACTGATGTTTTTATTATTCCGATTGTAACAAATAGACCTACCTATGTTCAGTCAGTTCCAGCCAATGCGGACTATAACGTTGTAAAAAATACATCTATCCGAATTCTTTTCTCAAAGCCTCTTGATGAATCTACAATTTATGATTCAGAAGGAAACTTGAACTATTCAATTACAACAAGTTCTGCAACCCTTAATGACGATGAGGAAATTGAAGCAAAAGATATTACAGATTTCTTTAGTCACAAATTAAGTGATTCTGGAAAAATGCTCACCTTAAAGCTTAAGGAAGAAGAAGACGAAGATGGCAATAAATTAATCAAGAACTTACTTGATAACCGTCAGCGAATTACAGTTATTCTTTATGAAGGACTTTGTGACCGCTACGGTTTTTCAATGAACGGCAACTATACCTTCAGTTTCCAGACAGGTACAAATACAGATACACTTGCGCCAATTATCGAAGTACTTGTGGGTGGACCGGGAGATATTTGTACAGGCTTTGTTTCTTTCCATGATGGAGAAATTGACGGTAAAGCAACAACAGCAGCAAAAAATGCTCCAAAAGATATCAATAGCACAGAATATACAGATGCTTTGCTTGCTCAGCGTGTAAAAGATAAATTAAATATTTATGTAAAGGCAAATGATATTATTGCATCTGGAAACACAGATATTAACCCTGCAAAAGACTTAAGCGAAGATAACGTAAACTACATTGCAATTAGTGCTTCTCTTTATATTGAAAATACAGATGAAAAAGGAAATCCGGTAACTGCAAATCGTGATGATCTTGAAACAACTATTCCAAAGAAAAATAATATTTACATTCCGGGAACAATAAGTGCAAATGCAGAAATAAATAATCTTTTCACAGAAATTGTACCGTTAGATAAAAATGGCACTAAGTATTCTGGAGGAACTATTTATACTTATGATATAAGTGGACTGCCAGATGGTCTTATTAAAATTGATGTCTGGGGAATTGATATGACAGGAAACAGCGGAGGAGATAAAGAAGCTGGTGCCGCATATTATACAAAACACGATAACGGTTACAAATCAATCTTTGTTGTAAAAGATAGTACTCCAATCAATTCTGATTTAGTAAGAAAGAATAAGCTTGTAAAATCAAAATCTGAAGCAGCTCCTTATGGCTGGTACAACAGTGAAACTTTAGGAACAATGCAGCTGTTTGATACTGCACAGGATAAGATTGTTGATAGCGGTAATCAGAAACTTCGTTCATTAGATAATAATCTTTTCTGGTCCTTTATTGTAGGAAAGAACAGCAGTACTTCAGATGTTTCATCAAAAGATTGGGTTCGTATCCACAGTGAAACTTCTGGTGAAAGTCTTTTATATTCTCTTAAGAATGCAAAAGCAGCACAGGATGGTCCGGTAGATATTACACTTTACTTAAAAGATGATATGGGCAATATTTCTGAGCCTGTAGTTCTCGACTCAATCATGTATGATAATACCAAGCCAACTGTTAAACTTCTTGATAATTATGGTGACTTTGTAGATGCAAACGGAAATAAAGCTCTTCACAGTTCTAAAGACGCAGTAATCAGCCAGATTCTTAAAGTTGCATTTGAAGAATTAAATGAAGATGATAACGGAAGTGGTATCCGCCGTCTTGAAATACATGTAAAGAAAGATAACACAGAAGTTGCAGTTCCTCTTGATTCACAAAAGTTTAAGGTTGTGTATGCAGATTCAACAATTGAAAATCCAACTCCTTCTTCAACTGGCATTCGTGAAATTAAAATTGCTTCAGATGATCAGGCTTCAACAAATAATCTTAAAGCATTTAATGTAACCGATGCTTCAAAGATTACAACAGGAACCTTATTCATTTATGGACTTACCCTTGGTGAGGATGATGGTGATTATACAGTAACTGTAGATCTGTTTGACTCTGCAATGAATAAAACAACAACTTCTGCAAAAACACTTATTTCCCGAGATACAACAGCTCCAGTCGTTAATAAGGTAAAGGTTCTTAATGCACAGTCACGTACAGTTTATGGTGATGCGACTGCAGCTAAAACCTGGTGGATGCCAAAAGATTATTATGATGAAAACAAAAAACTCACAAAGGTTTCTTTAAATGTTGAAATCAATGAATCTGGCTCAGGTCTTGAATATATTAAGGTAGCAGATGATATCGGCTTTGCAACAGATACCAAACTTAAGAGAGACAATAATTATCTTGTTGCTGGAAAAGATTATTCTCTTGATACTTCAAATAATACAATCAGACTGCTTGATAATTATACAGCAGCTCTTAAAGGTTCTCCTGTAACACCAATCGTGATAACTCTTGAGAATGTAGAACTGAAAAAGATAAATGATGATACAGGTAATAAGCTTCATTTGCATGTTGATGATTTTGTAAATAACAGTGGTTCAAATATTGTTGCTGGTACAAGCGGCAGCAATTCGCAGTTTACTGTTTACTATCCTGATGAAACAACCGGTACTCTTATTTTTGCTGATAATACAGCTCCTGTAATTGCAGCTCTCAAAGTAGAAGATACGGCCAATACAACAGCAAACATGATCAGCAAGGCTTATGATAAAGATCATTTTACAGATAAAAAGGATGTCGTTCTTACTCTTACACTTACAGCCGAAGAACTTTCAAAGGGTAGTGGTATAAAGACAATTTACCTTTCAGACAATGCTGTATTTACAGCCGCAACAAAGATTTTTGTAGATGGAATAGAACTTACAAATGGTTATGATTTCTCTGCAGATAAAAAATCAGTTAATTTCGATAAGGTATTTACTAGTGCAAATGTAATAAAATTTACAAATGTTCAGATTGTTTCAGATACAGAAGGGGCTCAGGTTATAACAGCAGGTATTACAGACTTTGTTGGTCTGAAATCTGAAAACAAAAACTCTAATACAATTATTTATGATGTTACAGAACCAAAGATTAATGATAATGATGGTATAAATTGGGTAGAACCAGATACAGGTGTTACACTTGAGTGCGAAGGCGACTGGGTAGTAGATACACAGAAACTTAAAATCAACTTTACAGAAGCAACTTCCGGTGTAAAACTTATTAAATTTTCAATTCATCTTCTAAACAATACAACAGATATATTTGAAAATCCTTTTGATTCTGGTTCTGACTTCAAACTATATTATAATGATGTAGAACTGATTAAAGGTACAGATTATTCAATTGATTCAAACAAACAATTCATTGTTTTAACAACTCCAAAGACTTCAGGAAGCTTTAAATTTGAAAACCTTAAACTCACAAATACAAATATACAGGGAACTTATGTAATTGACGTTGACTTACTCGATGCGGCAGAAAATACGATTAATTGTTCTAAGTCAATTGCAATTGATAGTATCCCTCCTGAATTAAATGATAAGCTTATAATTCCAGGCGTGATTAATGCAAAAGAACTTATCGTAAATGGTGGTTCTCAAATATTGGCAGAAGATATAGCTGGCTGTGGAAACAACTGGCTTAAGTATGCAGATGTAGGTGGTACAGATAAGGCTGCTGATTCTATTCCAGTTTTGATTACAATCGAAGAACAGGGCTCTGGTATTAAGGTTATTACTTTCGGTGAAAATGCAGTTCTTGATAATAACCGTACACAGCTATGGGCTGTTGATGAATATGGAAATCCTGTTTATGACTTGAAAGAGCCTCCTGCAGGAACTGCTGCAAAATCATATACAGTAAATTCACAGAATAAAACTATTACAATTGATAATTCTATAGATGCTCTGAATGCAAACGGAGATAACCTGAAGTTCAAGGTTATGGTTAAGAATGTGGGTATTGATATTAAAGATACTGAAACCACAGTTTCTAAAAACAAAATTACAGTAAAAGTTCAGGACGTTGCAATGCACGAAACAGGAGATATAGATACCTATGAAAGCTATATTTATTCTGACAGCCGCATGCCTGCAACTCCAACAGATTTTAAACTCACAGACCGTGCATATTCAAAAGATGCCTCTATACCAACAATTGCCGCTTCAGAAAACTACACAAATGAGACAATTGTAGATATGGAATTCAAACTTGACGGTTCAGAAAAAACTGGTTCAGGTTATCATGAGTTTAGAATTAGTGGTGCAAGATTTACAGATAATTCAGTTATATCAATGACATCAATTGATGGAAATGAAGCTGTTTTGTGTAATGGTTCTGCAATTCCATTTGTATTGTCAGAAGACAAAATGACACTTACTCTTAAGACAACTGGTACAAATGCAGAAAACTATGTAGTACGCCAGGCTGTAAAGGTTAAGATTACAAATGTTGAGCTTACAAATGGAATTCAATCTGTAACTTCTGGAACTGAAAGAGAAGTTTTACTCACTGCTTATGACCTTATAGGAAGATATAATTCAGCTGCAAGTGACAAAATCTGGTTCGATAATACTCCTCCAGAATTAGAGAAAATATTTACAGCAAATTACTCTTCAAGTTCTTATAGTGGTGTACCTTCATATTATGTACCAACTATAAATGTTTACCCACATGCAAACGATGAAAATGGGACTGGTGTCTTGATTAATTATGGTACAGAAACAAATGTTCCAACATTCTATACTGCAACAACTTACAATACTGGTTTCTATCAGTATAACGGACAGGTTTCAAGTTCATCATCATCGTTAAATACAAACTTTACTCATGGTGCTGTTCTTGGAATCCGTGCAAAAGATACAACAAAACTGGGCGGTTATTTCACAAGAAAAGATGATACTGCACCAAAAACATTCCTTTATTATTCTTTAGATTCTAACTTCTCAAAAACAAAATCAGCTCTTCTTACAAGTGGAACAAACCTCAGTTCTGATAAGCGTGATTCAAGACCTACAGCTACAGATGATTCTGAAGCTCTCTGGTTTGGTTTTACAACTGGAAAATACTCTGCAGTAATTGTCGATGAGGCCGGTAACTGTAGCGAAATATTCCATTTTGCTGTTGTACAGGATACAACAAAACCTGTAAAAGAATGGGGCAGTGGCAGCAATGCAGACAGCCTTAATAATCGTGTTCTTTTGCAGTTGCCGGATAACAGTGCAAAGGCTTATACAAATTCAGCCATTACAGTAGCAAATAGTAATGAATTCCGTAGATTCTGGGCATGTTCTAGTTCTGCTTATAGCATACGTACTAAAAAATATGTAACAAAGAAAACTAGTAACAAATATAAGATTCAATTAAATCTTGGTGGAACATATACTTCAGCAACACCAATCACAAAAATTGATGGTTCAGAAGCAAGTACAACAACCTCTTATTCTGACCTTTCTTCAACAATAAGTTCTTCTCCAATTGAAATGTATGCAATCAGTACATTCTATGGTTCTTGGCCTACTAGTGCAGATGGTAATAGTACAAGCGGTAAATACAAATATTCTCCAGTTGTTCCAAAAGGAACTACTTTCCCTAGTGGACAGGCACATTCAGGCTCAAATACTTCTTATTTAGGTAAAGATTATTTCGAATATGGAGATTGTCCTACTTCAAATTCATGGTATATATATGAAACCGATGTTTCTTACTGGCATTCATATAGCTCAGGAACAACTTACACAGATACTTTTTCATGTAATAGTACCTCAATTTCCAGCTATGTAGACTCAAATAATAACCTTATAATCGAAATTCCAAACACCCATAGTACGGCTCCAATTTCAGTATTCCTGCGTGATGGTTGTGGTAACATGCAGTATGTTGTTTGTGGTGTATATACAGACAGTGATACAGATTCCAGCTCATATGGACAAGAAGTTGCCATAAGCTTTGTAGTAGATGAAAAACTTGGTTATGCAGAAACAACAAATGGTATGGTTGCTACTCCAATAATCATGCAGAATCCTTATATGACTTATGTTACTTCTAGTCCAAGTGTAGCATGGCCTTTAAGCTCAGGTTCAACTGGTTTTACCTGGAATCATAACACTGGTAATGGTGACCAGGGTGGCGAAGGTACAAAACGTGGATTTATAAAAGACTATGCAAAATATGCAACTTATTATAATCCAAATATAGATTATTCGAATACAGCTCAGCAATTTAAGATTGGACTTACCTTGAATTATGATACTCGTTCATATAAGCGTGACTATCCAGAAGATATTCTGTTTAATACAGATTTAGGAAAAGTAACAGATCCTGAGCCTTTAAGTTCTGATTCAAGTAAATCTGATTATACATGTCGTGCTTTGCTTTATTGTACACAAAATTCTTCAAAACCAACTTATGATGAAATTATTTCGGCTGGAGTAAATGTAAAAAATTCTTCTGGTGGTTTTAGAACAGCATGGGTTGGTGTAAAGTCAAGTAACGATACTTCTCTAAGAGATGATTCTACTGAAGAAGATATAAGATATAAGGTTACAGGTACAACAATCCTCCTCGACTATCCAAGGCCTGATTATACAGCCCTTGGCTGGACTATAAATGAAACAAACGGGGAACCTAACCCTTACTACATCTGGTATATTTTTGAAGACCGTGTAGGAAACTATGAAATTGCAAAGATTGTAAACAGTAATGCAACCGGAAATCAACTTACAACAGAAACAAGCGGAATGTTCGACCGTTGGCTTTATGATAATGAAGCTCCAGTAGTAACAACCCGGGGACATGGCTTAAATCCAAACGAAATAACAGCAGATAATATTGCTGAGCTTGTTGCAAGTAACAACGGATTTGTGCCTTATGTGGATAGTGATGGCAATGTTTATGTTCATGCATCAAAAACACATACAAGTTTGCAGAATGGAGCAACTCTTAATTCAACTGCTGGTAATGGTACAACTCATAAAGCAGATGGTCATGAAACTTATTCAATATATAATAACTTTGTTGATCTGGTTGTTTCTGAAAATACTGGTGTTCGTGCATTTGCCTGGTCTACTTCTAACAATGTAAATTTTTCTACAAGTTTTACAGATTCTTCAAGTTGGTATACTGGTTCGAATGTATATTGGTATGTAGGTTGGGGGTCAGTAACAAATTCTGGTGGTCTAGCAAAAGATATAGCAAATGGTTCATTTACCTATGGCTCAAGTTCATATAAGCCGGAGAATGCATATTATTATGGCAGCACTGATTATTCTGGAAAATATTCTGGTACTAAAGTAAATACAGTATTCCCTTACGGAAAACTTAGTACATCAACAGGAACTGAACTCTGGCTCCATGTAATGGACTGGACAGGAAACATTTCTCATTACAGGATGGGAGCCTCTGGCGTAAAATTTATAAATGACTCTGTAGCTCCATCTTATACAACTTCGACAGCAGAGAAATTGGAAACAGGTCAGTATTATATTAAGAAAACTGCTAGTACCCCTCTGTTAAAGATTGCCGGTGCTGGAGAAAAGGCAATAAATGAAGAAAATATAGATGTTTATATTCCGGAAGAGTATTTTGCAGAAACGGGTTCTGGTATAAAGGGCTATTCTTTCAGCGATGATGGAACAGGTATTGCTGAAAAGATAGGTGGAAAATCATATCTTAGTATTCCTTATAATAGATATCATGGTCTGACAGCTGATACTTATTATGTATATGATAATGTTGGTAACGTACAAGAACATTCTTTGAATTATGATTTCGATAATAAACCTCCTAAGATTGCCAGTGTTGCCTTTGTAACTAAACTTGATTCTTCAGGTCAGGGTAAATTTGCCGATGTCGAAAATGGTCTAGGAACACAAGGTGTTTATACATCATTTGGAGGCGTAAGATTCTACGAACATAAAGAAAAGAATTCTGACAATGAGGAAATTAATAAGTATTATGATGATATAAGCCATTTCAAAACAGGTGAAGTTCAAGAAATTTATATCACTAAAGAAAATGCTGTTAAATTCCAGATTAATTTTGATTCAGAAATCAAAACAGAAAATGAGTATCTTGATGATATTAAGATTAATCGATGGGATTCTGATACAAGTAAGTGGGTAACTGTAACTTCATGGAAATCAAATAACACATCATGGTGGCTTGGAGAAGGTGAAACTGAATCAACTACTGTAATCCGTGCAATGGGTACTTCAGATAGCAGCGGTTACGATAAACTTACATATACAGCCGAAGGAACCTACTATCAGATTCTTGCTACAGATATTTCAGGTAACTCTAACTGCCAGTATTTTAAGTTGTATCTTGATAAAGCAGCTCCAACTTTTGCAACTACAACTCCAAATCCAATAGTTACTCTTGGAAAGGGTTCTATTGGTAAAATTGGAAGTACTTACTATTATACAGCTGATAATACAGGTAAACTTAAGCTCAATTTTGCTGTAGTTGATTCTGGAATTGGAAGTGTTCCTGAAAGCGGAACTTATGCTGGGGATTTGAAGAAAATATGGTATAGTTTGACAGGAACAGAAGATTCCTGGACATTAATCGAGGATCCTGCCAATGCAGAAATTCAAATCGCAAGTGGTGATATTGAAACTATCTACTTTAAGGATGCTCTTGGAAATGTTACTAGTGGTTCAGATGTATATCCAGGATTTGCATATACTAATCCAAATGTAGCCACTGGAACAGATCCAAAAGTTATAATTTCAAAACTCAACTTTTATGGTGATGATACAGTTAACGAACCGCTTCCAAGTGCTCCATTTATTGAAGTTGGAGAAATTAAGAAAGATGGTAAACGAGCAAATATCGTAAAACAAATTACAACTTATGGTATGGGTTACTCAGACACTAATCTCAGTTCGAAGAGTACTACAGATTTGGATACACATGTATATACGGAACAAATTTCAGCAGGAACTGTTCTTATAAAAGGTGAAGGTGATGAGATTCGTAAAAGACTTACGATAACTTTCCCAACCTCAAATAATAAGATTATTGGTTATCTCAGATTAAATGATAAAGATGAAAATGGTAATACTCTTACTCCAAGTACTACAGCAGGTATCTACAGTTTGAAAACACTTGAACATGAATTTACAGAAATCTTACCTACAGGAGAAGATGACGATTATAGTCCATTTACAATAAAGTATTATGCAGTTGATATTGTTGGAAATGTGAGTCCGGCTCTTAAAATTATTTATAGTTATGAAAATCCACATAAAGCAAAAGATATTAGATTAATTGAGGATCCTGAACATTCAGATCTTATTAAAACTGATGTCTTACAACAGATGCATGATGATCACCTTACATTTGCGAAATTCCTGACTGTTCCTGGAAGTACAAGTGGAAATCAATATGGAAAGCCTGGTATCCGTTATTTTGATGGTGGATATTTGATTGTTCGCTGTTCATTGTTCGATATAGCTGGTGATGAATATCTTGAAACTCCATCTTCAATAGAATTATGGGATATTTGGGGAACCGGTAAAAATGATCGAAAAAAGCGAGGTGTTAGTGATACAGGAGCAGAGTTCTTCAAGATTTATACCTCTGCATTAAATACTGATTCCAACCCTGCAAATGACGATAAAGTTGGTGGTACTACAGCAGATAAAGACCGCTATTATTGTTATGTCGCTTTTAAGTTAAAATATGATGAAAATCAGGATTCCGAGAAAACTCCATCATCTGGTTGTTTCAAGAACAATGATGATTTTGATGGCAGCAATATTTATTTCAAACTTTGCGGTGAAACAAGCTCAGACTACTGGTTGATGTATAAATCGGATGATAATGACACAACCAAAAAATATGGTTGGAAGATTGATGATGCAGCGCCTATGATTGACTCTGTATATGTTCGTTCTGCTAATAATGGTATAAAGGGATACAGAAAAAATGGTTCAATTGAAATTGCCTATGATAATTATGATTCAGGCTGGAATTATAAAACAAATTATTATTCCAAAGATATGATTATCTATATTCCACAAACAAAAATTACTGAAAAATATAATGGAATAAAGTACAAAACAATTGTAACCGGTGGGGCAACAGATATTGATTCAGGCTGGAAGAATCTTGATACAGCAAGTATAAAGTGGAAGAATAACGATTTTAGCAATACAGATTGTTATAGTTTCGAATTACCAAATGTTGCAACAATTCATAGCAGTATTCAATTTTATCTTAAGGATGAAATTGGAAATGTTTCTGAATATATAGTTGGAAATCCTGATCATGGTGATTACACATGGTGGATTGTAAACGACTGTTTAACAAGTGTAAGTGTTACTGCACCTGCAGAAGGCTGGTCAGAAACTGCAGAAAAGTTTACATTTGATGTATCGATTCCAAGTGGAAGTGTTATAAAATCTGTAAAAGCTAAGGTTGGTGGTGAAGAAGTTGCTTCGACAGTTACCTTTAATGACTACAATAAGGGTAATGATTCTGATAAACCAATTCAACCAACACTTGATGGTGAACAAGGCTGGTTAAATATATCTGGTATTAAAGTTTCTATTGATAAGAGTCTGATTGTCAAAGGTTGGAACGCAAAAGATGTTACAATTATCCTTAATAATAATGATGAATTAAAGGGTAGTGTAAAGAAGTTTGTTCCAGCAAAACCTCTTGGTGAAGGAAATATTTCTATAAACACAGGAGAAAATGCAAAATCATGGATTTCTGGAACAACAGAATACGTTCTTCCAATTGCATTTACAGGTGGAGCAGGAATAGACAATGTTTCAAGTATTGAAATTGGAACTGGTGAAAATGCTGTAGAAGGAGTTACTGTTGAATGGACTAGTGGTGCAGCTACAGTTACTATTAAGAATGTTCCTGCACAGATCTGGAGTGATCAGAAAGTATACCTTAAGATAAATGGAACAATAACTAAGGAAGTATTTACAATTCAGGCAAAAGCACTTGATGAAGGAAATATTTCAATAAATACAGATGCAGATACTAAAAAGACATGGGAATCTGGAACAACTGAGTATACATTACCAATCACATTCACAGGTGGAGCAGGAATAGAAAACGTAACAAGTATTGAAATTGGAACAGGAGATAATGCTGCAGAAGGAGTAACTGCTGAATGGAGTAGTGGAGAAACTACAGTTACGATTAAGAATATTCCTGCACAGATCTGGAGTGATCAGAAAGTATACCTTAAGATAAATGGATCAATAACTAAGGATGTATTTACAGTTCCGGCTATAGCTCTTGGTGAAGCAAACATTTCTATAAACACTGCAGAAGATACTAAGAAAGTATGGGTTTCTGAAACAACAGAATATGTTCTTCCAATTACATTTACAGGTGGAGCTGGAATAGACAATGTTTCAAGTATTGAAATAGGAACAGGAGAAAATGCTGCAGAAGGAGTAACTGCTGAATGGACTACTGGTGCAACTACAGTTACCATTAAGAATGTTCCAGGTCAAAACTGGAATGACCAGAAAGTATATCTTAAGATTAACGAAACAATAACTAAAGAAGTATTTACAATTCCGGCTAAAGAACTGACGGCTGATGACATTGAAATAGCATCAGCTACATGGAATGATTCAGCAAGTTATGAATTACAGGTAACTCTTAAGAATGGTGCTACAGTTAATAACATCACAGCTGTATCAGCTTATAATGCAGAAGCTGCATTCAAGGAAGAAAATGGTACTGTTAATAAGACTGTAGTAGTTATAAGTGGTATGAGAAAACTCTGGGATGGTCCACAAACTGTATCAGTTAAATTCAACAATAATGAATCTATACAATTTAATGTATTGACAATTCCTCAGAGAGAAATCAAAGATTCAGATGTTACTATAACTCCTACAAATCCGGAAACCTGGTCAGATAATCTTTCATATGTTGGATTTAAGGTTACTTTATCTGATGGACTTACTATTACAAAAATAGATATTGATGGAAACATCGCTTCAGTACAGGATAATAGTAATGGTAATTATGGTTTACATGCAGCAGGTGGAACTACAATTGCTAAAACTGTTACAGTAAAAGTTATAACAAATCATGGGGAGGTTGAAAAAGCTATATTCCCAGTTGTTGATTCCAACGCAGCAAATCCAAATATGAGTGGTCGTTCTGTTCTGGGATTGATAAAAGATCTTGCCGCTAAGATAAGTAATAATGACCAGAAGTCATATTCTGACTCTAATATCAGACGTTACAGAGCTACAGAATCAGGAATTGCTGTAAATAATGATGTTACAGAAAAGTCTGTAAAAGAAGCAAAGAAAGCCGCTAAGAAAGCAAAGAAGACTTCGAAGAAAGCTTCAAAGAAGGCAGCTGATAGTTTTGATCAGGTTGTAACACAGCCTCAGATTGTTTCTGACAAGGCTTTGAATATTCCAGAAGCTACACTTACAGATGATGTGACAGTTTCAAAGAGACCAGACATCCTTGAAAACGTTGACAGTATAATTACACAGACTGTAGAAGAAACAGAAGTGATTACTGCAATCGAACCTACAGTAACTGCTGCTGCTGAAATAGAACCTGCTGAACAGTCTGCTGATACAAGAAAGTCTTCATCAAAGAGTTCGGTAATTGTGATTATGCTTGCAATCATCGCCAGCTTTGGTGGTTTCTGGTATTATAAGAAGGGAAGAAAGAATTAAAAAGAAATTCCCTCTGAATAGAGGGAATTGTTAAGAGTCTTTTGGAATCCTCCGGTATAACCGGAGGATTTTTTTATTTCTGTAATAATCTGAATGTACCTTTGATTTCGTACTTTGTGCCAACCCATTCTGGATTCATATCTGATGGGTTTTCAGTATTGTATGCAACACCAAAATCATCAGCTTCTGTTGGAACTTTTCCTTTTGCAAAGAACTTTTCTATAAGCTCAACATAATAAGCGGCAACTTTGTCTTCGCTGTCTTGTGAATAAAGAGCCTTGAATGCAGAAAGGGCAGTAGAATAGTCTCCGGCTTCAAACTTATGCATTGCCTTTTCCCACTCTTCAAGATATGTAAGTTTTGTATCAGTTGCTTCAGACTTAAATCCAATCAGTTCATAAAGACGGATAGGGGTTTTTACGTTTACAACCTGAACTCGGTCAAGACTTCTAACAAGGAAGGAATCAGAAAGATCTGTACGTGTTGCTTCACTAATCAGAATACCACCTGTATGATACTGCTTATTAACTCCTTCAAGACGGCTTGCAAGGTTTACGTTATTACCCATCATGGTATAATTCTTTTTGTTTTCAGAACCCATATAACCTGCAATCATCTCACCAGAGTTCAAACCAATTCGTGTGAAAAGAGTTCTTTTGTTTTGAACCATAATCTTAAAGGCATCATAAAGATCCTGTTCCATATCATCAGGTTTAGAACCAGCTGCAATTTCAATGATGTATTTATTCATTTCAACTTCAGCTTTTTTCATTCTGATTGCTGCTGCACAGGCTCTTGCTGCATGGTCTTCCATTTTAACTGGTGCACCAACAAGAGCAATGATAGCGTCTCCTTCATACTTATCTACAGTACCTCGTTCTTCCATTATAAGGTTAGACATTTTTGTAAGGTAGAAGTTCAAAAGAGCTACAAGCTGAGCAGCATTAAGAAGTTCACTAAAACCAGAGAATTTCTGGATATCAGTAAACATGGCTGTCATTTCAACACGCTCACCACCAAGTTTGAAAGAAGAAGGATTTGCAACAATTTCATCAACTACTTCTTTTGAAAGACACTGACTGAAAGCACCGGTAATGAATTTCTTATCTTTAGAAGTACTGATAAAATTCAAAATTGTAATAGCAATAAAGGTGATTGCAAGAGATATTGTTGGAATAGCAGTACCAATATAGATTTTAGTTATTATAAAGAAAAGGAGCAGCAGAATAATAGCTGTACCTTCTATTAAGCCTCCAACAACCAGCTGCTTTCCTGTACTTTTAATTTTGACAGAGCAGAAGCCGTATCCAAAGCACAAAAGAATTGCAATAATAACCGAAATCCACCAGGGAGAATCTGTTACAAAATCTTCTGAAAGTAATTGATTTGCAATTGCGTAATGAACACCAGGGTTAGGATATTTTTCTTCATACTGAGTAAGACCGAAGTCTGTTGTACTTGTAGCACAGGTTCCAAAAATACAGAAAGAATTTTTTATTATATTCTTAAGTGCTTCACGAGAATTTACTAAATCATCAAAAATTTCTCGTGCAGTATTCATATTTTCAGAAATCCATGCTGCAGTTTCATCATCTCCAGCTACAGAATCAAGAAGTTTTTTTTCTGTGTCTCCATATAAAAAGTTTCTGGTAGCTTCATAAAAGGCTTCTTTGTAAGCAAAATAATCATCATAAGTTACATCAGCCTCATCCTCAGAAACAAGAGCGTCATGAATATAACCGGTTGCGGCGTCATAATATTCGTATGGAAGATCATCTTCCCAGTAACTGAAAAATCCATTTTCTTTAAGAAACTGAAGACTTTCTGCCATTGCTTTTTCAAGAAGACGGATTCTATAGATTTTCCACAACGGAGTATCGTTATAATCATAATAGCTTACATTTTTCGGATATTTGATTAGTACGGTTCCGTCCTGTGCAAGCGGGATTTTAAGATCTCTTGTGCCATCTGCAAAATGACAGTCTTTAAGAATAATTTTATTGCGCTTTACTTCAATTTCAGGATTTCCAAGATAATTCAAAATTGGTGCAAAAAGCAGCTGTGGATAATATTTTCCATTATATTCCATAATGAGGTAAAGGCGTCTGAGGTATCCATCCTTATCGGCATCTGCGTTTACAAAACCTGCCCTTTTTGAATTGAAAAGAAAATCACTGATAGCAGGTTCAACTCCAGAATAGGAAGGAACCTTTGCGCTTTTATCTACACTGATATTTTTGAGTGAAAGATTATCTGTAAGATACTGCTCTGTAGTTTCATCAAGGGCAGGGAAGTCGTTACCAAAGGTGAGGGTAAGATAAGAGTTTTCAAAAAACTTTAAGTCATTGGCAAGACTATCATCTGCATTGCGTACTGAATATTGAATGGCAGTTTTTATTCGGTTCTGAACGGTTTCCATTACACTGGAAACATCTTCCTGAATGGTATCACCTTCAGCCTCAGTTAAAAGCCACGTAATATTTTGTAAAAGTTCAGAAAAGTCTTCATCAACATAGTGTGGAAGTTCGCTTTCAACATATTCCTGATTTACCTTTGCCTGAGATTTATCAAGAAAGCTTAAATCGAATATAGCAGCTTCTGCCCCCAGTTCTTTAAGAACTACGAGTGCATCAGCATAAATTTCACGGGAAAAAGGCCAGGTTCCAATTTCGTTTACAGAGGAATCGTCAATATTAACCATTACAACAGAATCAGATTCCTTGAGCTTTGGCAAGGTTCTCTGAAAAAGATCGGCAATTTGATTATCTAGACTTGTAAAAATTAAAAGGGAACAGATAATAACAGAAATAAATGGAATAAGGAGGTAAGTATACTTTTTCATGTGTCTCTCTCTTAAAAAAAAATCCTGTGCTGGAAAACCAGAACACAGGATTTGCTTTGATTTAAATTATAGGATTATTCGTCCCATTCATAATCTTCCTTTGCTTCACTTGCGCGGGAAGAAGCTGTAACAACAGATTTGCTAGTTTTATCAGAGCCGGCAGCAACACCAGAACCCTTGAGAGATGCACCTTTCTTAATTCCAGTATTTCCTGAAGTTGCAGAAGCAAGACTTTCAATAGTTCCTTTCTGCATTGCTTTGATATTGATTTTAGCTCCGTCTAAGGTAAGAATAAGGCTTGAATTAACACTAGTCTGAATTACAGTTGAAGCAGATAATTCCTGACCTTGTTCGACAGCGATCCATTTTCCTGGTGCAGATTCATATGTAACCTTACCAGTAAAAGATTCAACCTTGTAACCAGCGGCAAACAGTGATGAAGCAGCAAAAATAGCGAATAATACGCATACCAAGTTTTTTAGTTTTCTCATAAATTTTCTCCGAATTTATTGATTTAGAATGCATTATATTATCGTACATTTTTCGGTTATTGTCTACTAGAAAATAAAATTGTATTAATATCTTTTTGACTCTTGAAGAATAAGGATTTTCCGTACATAATTAAAGTATGACGGATGAAATGAACAGAAGTGCGTTCGATAAACTTGTTGCCGGAATGGATGCGGTAGAACGCAGTGATATGCTTGAAAAAATAAATCAGTCTGCAGTTTCTGTTGTTCAGCTTGTAGAAACCGAAGAGCAGTATCCCGAGAAAAATGTCAGTCTGCACATCCGTTTTAAAGGTGAATCTGCTCTTTACAGATTTTTCCTCTGGCTAAGAAGTCTTCTTGAAAAAAAAGATCCCGAAAAAATATACAATGAAGATGTTCTTGCTTCTATGGCACGAAGAATAAATCGTGATCATCCTGGAATCTTAAATCATAAAAATGGTCTTATTGATTCTGTCTTCTATGAACATCTTCGTTCTCTTAGATCTTCAGCCGAATTTTTTAAACCTTATTTCAATATAATAGATGAAAATCCTGGTGACTTTTATGTTTTTCTGAGTTCATTTGTTACACCGGAACTCTCAGATATAATTACAGCAGAAGCAGATCCGTTCTCTCTTTCTTTTGATACAGAGCCTGATCTTGCAACAAAAAACAGATTGTTAAAAAATCTTGATAGTATATTAAACAATATTGATGGCGCTGCAAAAAGCAATCTTTATAGCGCTGTAAGTTCCCTGAACTGGCTGCGTCAGTTTACAAGGCTTCCGTATATTCATTTTACTTCACAGTTTACAAACCTTTCGGGAAATCATTATACCTGTCCGTATCGAAATGCAGTAAATGATTTTTCTAGTTTTGCCGCAGTTTTCTCAAATGTAATGTCTGTACAGAATGAAGTTCTGGAAGCAATGCTGATGTTTTCACAGCGAAAGGAGATTACAAAAAACGCACAGGATAAGGATATTGAACGCACAATCAAAGAGTTTATAGCAAAGGCAAATCAGTGCTTTGGTATAATACAGATGTTTATTTCCAATGTTCCGATTATTAAGGTTGGAAAAATCATCAATGCTGATTATGATTGGCTTCCTGGTAATATAGATGGAGTAGAGGGCTGGTTCCCTAATTTCCGCAGTCACTGGCGAAAGATTATCGATGTTCGCTGGGCAGACTGGCTTCGAGAACGTAAAAAGAAAAATCTTGAAACATATCTTAAGAACGATTTTGAGCTTTCAGAATTCCCGGTAATGAAATACCGGCCGTGGCAGGCTTTATGGATGAGAGTTCCTTTTGCATGTGAGCTTACCGGTGGATTCTTGTCCTGGTTCTGTGAAAATGAATATGAAGATATGATGCCTTATCTGAATGATGTTATGATGGAAGGCGTTTTTATTCGTAATGAAAACCGAATTGAATATTCAGAAGGTTTAAATCTTTTTGCACAGGCAATGAGTCAAATGCAGGAACTTCTGGACCGTCTTGCTCCGGAAGGTGAGTATGGCGCTCAGTTTGAAGAATTTGCTACAAGCCGACTCCGTTCTTTCCAGGTTCAGAATCAGATTGATTCAATGATGACTACAACTGAAACTGAAATCCGTGAATGTGTAAAGAAGTTTGGTAAAGGTGCCAGAATGATTGATAAATGCCTTAGCGGAGTTCTTTCTGAAGAAAGAGATAAGGTTCATGATGGGCTTCAGAATATCAATGTAATAAAGGGACATAACAATAGAGTCTGGAAAGATTCTTTAAGAACCTGCTGGGAAACATTGAAGAAAGCCGTATTCTACCTGTCAGAACTGGAGCCTATTGATGCAGCAACAGAACAGTAATCTTTTTGAGTTCCTGGAATTTCATCGTGATGGTAAAGTAGTGGAGGGTGCACCAGTTTGTGGGCTTACCTTAAAAGCTGCCGGCAGCATGCGTTTCCGCTGGAATGAAACAAATCAGAATAGAGCAAAAGTTTTTCGATCTCTGGGCAGTACTGAAGGTGCAATTGTCCCCGTACAGCTAGATCACACTCATATCGTTTATAATGTAAAAAACGCCGGTGATACTCAGGATAAAATCGGTGACGGAATAATTACCGTGAACCGTTCGTTCATACCAACAGTCACCGTTGCAGACTGTATGCCGCTTTACTTGTATGAGCCGGAAACTGGAGTGTTTGGAATAGTTCATAGCGGCTGGAAAGGAACTGGCATTGTTGCTGACGCAATAAAACTCGCGGAAAAAGATTACGGCGCCCGCGCCCAAAACTTCTGCGTAGTTATCGGCCCCCACATCCGCGCCTGCTGTTACATCGTAAATGAAGAGCGTGCCAAATGGTTTTCCGAGAACTTCACTCCCGACTGCGTAACACCGCTCGAACCCGGCGTAAAAGTATCATGGAACAGCGGCGGCGGCCCCCTCTACAGACTCTCGTTAGAAAAAGCCAATTTAGCTGCGCTCCGCACCGCCGGCGTCCCACAGGAGAACATCTGGATACACCCTGCGTGCACGTGTTGTACCAAAAAAAACGGCAGTTTCATCTACGGCTCAAATAGAAGAGAAACCTCAGAAAATGGCAGGCCCGACGCTTTCTCAGTACAGGCCGCCTTTATTAAGAGTATTTGATAGTTAAATAATAAAGGGCTCATTTCTGAGCCCTTACTGATTAAAGTGGAATATTTCCGTGTTTCTTCAAAGGTTTATTTGTAAAGATCTTTGTTTCAAGGAAGTCGAAACTTGCCACGATTCTCTTACGTGTATCTTCCGGCTGAATAATTTCAGTAATGTATCCGCGCTCAGCCGCAATATAAGGAGTCATTATTTCGTTCTTATATTTCTCTGACGCAGCCTGAACTTCAGCAGCCTTGTTTGGATCCTTAAGCTCTTTAGCAAACAGAATCTCAATAGCACCTTCAGCACCCATTACAGCAATTTCTGCCTTTGGCCATGCGTAAACAAAGTCTGCACCAAGATGCTTAGAACACATAGCAATGTAAGCTCCACCATATGCCTTACGAAGAATAACAGTAAGCTTTGGTACAGTAGCCTCGCTGTAAGCGTAGATTACCTTTGCACCGTGGCGGATAATACCTTTCTGCTCTTCCTGTGGTCCCGGAATAAAGCCTGGAACATCAACAAAAGTAAGAAGTGGAATATCGAAAGAGTCGCAGTAGCGGATAAATCGTGCAATCTTATCAGAAGCATCGCAATCCAATACACCACCAACTCCCTTAGGATTGTTAGCAACAATACCAACTGTGCGGCCTTCAATCTTACCAAAACCAACAACACAGTTAATAGCAAATTCCTTCATGATTTCAAGGAATGAATCTTCATCGATTACGCAGTTGATTACGTCGCGCACGTCGTAGCCCTGGCGTGGATTTTCAGGAAGAATTTCTTTGATTCTCTTTGCGGCTTTCTTTTCATCAAACTTGAACTTTTCGTTTGGTTCAATCTTATCGCCAAAGTAGTGTGGGATATAGTCCAGAAGACGGCGTACTTCTTCGTAGCATGATTTTTCATCTTCACAGCGGAAATGAGATACACCTGATTTTGTAGCGTGAATTGTAGCACCACCAAGGTCCTCTGCAGAGATATCCATGAACATTACAGACTTAACAACCTTTGGGCCTGTAATGAACATCTGAGTTACCTTATCAACAGTAAAGATAAAGTCTGTAATTCCAGGTGAGTAAACGGCACCACCGGCACAAGGACCAGCGATGATAGAAATCTGAGGAATAGCACCAGAAGCGCGAACGTTCTGATTGAATACGTTACCGTATCCGCCGAGCGCTTCTACACCTTCCTGAATGCGGGCTCCACCCGAATCGTTAATTCCGATTACAGGACAGCGGGCATCAATTGCCATTTTAGTAAGGTCGGCAATTTTGCGTCCGTGCATGTGGCCAAGAGAACCACCCTGAATTGTAAAGTCCTGTGCATAAACAGCAACCTTACGTCCGTTTATTTTTCCAAATCCTGTGATTACGCCATCATAAGGAATATCTTTTTTGTCCATTCCAAAGCTGGTGCAGTTATGCTTAACACCCTGATAAGTCTCTACGAATGAATCTTTGTCGCAAAGTGCGTTAATGCGTTCAATAGCATGAAGCTTTCCCTTTGCGTGCTGTTTTTCAACATTGTATTCCATAAATTAACCTCAGTATTTATTATGACAAAAAAAGGAACTTTGTCAATATGGATTGCTTCGCTACGCTCGCAATGACGGTGATATGTCATTGCGAGGAGCCCGGCAGGGCGACGTGGCAATCTATAATCCGAAAGGATGTTCTATCTGATATATGATTCTCTCTCGTTCCCGGTTCATAGCGTCTTTTTCTGGCAGCCATTCATATTTTGAACGCAGGGCATCTACGGCAGGAATTACTTCGCCGCCACTTTTCTTGAGTTCTTCAAAATAATCAGCCTTAAACTTGCCGCAGTCTACGCCAAGCTTCTGCCGTTTACTTTCTTCTATATCAGTAATTATCCAGCGGTTCTTTTTATAGGTGAGGGTCATCGTTGTAGTAACCTTATCAACAAGGTAGTCGACCTCTTCGCCTTCTGTATAAATTACATAGAACTCAACCTTGTGAACAGAAGTAGATCCGTCCTGCAAAGTGATGCCGCCTTCCTGTGTGAGTGGAGGGGCCTTTTCGTTTTTCTTATGAATCTGTTCTACGTGCTCTGCCTGCTTTCCATCAATTTTAAGATTTGTAACGCCATAAACTCCGGAACGCTGGTATTTTGCATCATCTGTAATATAGAAAAGCCAGTTAGCTGGGTAGCCGAAGCCGTTATCGCCGTAGGTAATGCGCTGTTTGTGCAGAACGTAGATTCTGCTGACCATATCGGCATAAGCGTTAGCGCTCTTTCCATCACCAAAATCAGAAAGAAGCATTGTGTCTTTTTCGTTAATGCCGTTCATGTAGGCGCTGATTGTCTGAGTAGAAGTGAGGCCTACAGAAGTTAAGTCTGTGCCTCTTGTTCTGATTGTATTTATGATGATTACAGCAACTATTACAATTGCGGCAAGGGCTACAATAATAGTTGTAGAATTGCGCTTGATTGTTCGCTTTGTATTGATTTTTGAGTTTTGTGATTTTTTGTAAGCGGCAACTTTTTCTTCAAAATCTTTGTCGCCGCCATTTGCTGCCTGACTCTGGCTGAGCTTAAAGGCTGCTTCCAGTTTTTCCAGAGGGAAGTCTGCTTTAGGGCGCAGGTCTTCGCTGGATTTTCCCTTTTTGCGCTTACCAGGAATATTAACTGCGGTAGAGTTCAGGCGCAGGGCTCTGTTGATTTCACCGGCAAGCTCGCTGTCTATTCCGTTTACGCAGTAGTGTACCGGCAGGAAGTTGTTGTCAAAAATATCTGCATTACGGGCAATGCTGTCTGTAGCTCCAAAGGCAAAGTTTTTTGTGAGCAGCTTGTAGATGATTGCAGCCCGTTCAAAACAGATTGCTGGGAGTCCCTTTATTGTTTCGTTGAGGTAGCCGTGCTGCAGGGCAAGAGCCTGGTCTGCAGAAAGAGTATTTGCTGCATAGCTGAAAAGGGCTTCCGGTGCAAAGAGTACCTGGTTTCCATCTACCATAATGCCGCCGGCACCTACCATAGGTATGGAGTTATCGTTTTTTGCGGCAGAGGTGAGGGCGGTGCAGACAGCAAGTACTGCCTGCAGGGCCTTGTCGCCGCCTTCCTCCAGAAGGTCTGCGAGGGTGGTGGCAGCGTTACTAAGCGGATTTTTTGCACAATAGAAAACTAAGCGCTGAGGCTCTCCGTTTTTTACTGAATCGTAAGATTTTACCTCTTCAAAAGTCCACTGGCGGAAATTCTTGCCGTCGAAAATGGCACCCTCATAGCTGAGGATATTATCGTGGCCGGTTTTTCCGAATGTGTATTCGTCAAGGTTTGAATTAAGTCTGAGCTCTCCGTTTTCTATTGTAAGTAATGTCATCGTTTTCCGTCCGCTCCGTAGAGGTAATTAAAGTAGTCCATCTTAGTGCTGTAGGTAGCAGGGTAGTTTTTGAGGTTCTGCTTGTATGATTCCATACTCTTCCAGAAGGTATAGAACTCGATGTCCTTGTTGTAAGCGGCAGCGTAAATTGCGGCAGCTTCGGCATCGGCAGCACCCTTTATTTCCTCAGATTTGCGGTAAGCTTCAGAAGCGATTGTACGCTTGTCGTTTTCGAGGCGACCAAGCCATTCTGCTTTTTTACCTTCACCAAGTGAGCGGTAAGCCTGTGCAACCTGATTTCGATCCTTAATCATTGAGTTGTAAACTGATTCATTGAGTTCATCAGAATACTTAACCTGGCGCGGAACAATGTCCAGCAGTTCAATACCCCAGCCGCGAACCTCGTTCTGAGCCTTTTCTGTCATCTGCTTGCAGAGAACGCTTCGGCCCTTTGTAACAACTTCGTTTACGGTGTCGGCATTTACAAGCTGGTCGATTTCCTTGGTTTCTTCGTCTTTTTCAACATTATCAGCTTTGCGCTCGTTGATGATGTTTGATGAACGTACAATTTCGCTCATTCTGTTCTGAGTAATAACTGTTCTGCAGGAAGAATCCACAATATCAGAAAGCTTATTGTAAGCATTATCCAGAGTCTGGAAGTTCTGATAGAAGGCAACCGGGTCTGTAATGCGCCATCTTGATGTAGTATCTACTATTATATACTGATTTTCTTTGGTGGTGATGCTCTGTGGATCGCCGTCCAGAGAAAGAATCAGCTTTGGATATTCAATCACGTGGTCTAAGAAAGGGACTTTGATGTAAAGGCCCGCATCCTCGTGTGAGTCAACAATCTTACTGAAGCGGGTAATTACAACCTGCTTTCCTTCGTTTACAATATAAAAAGGTCCTGTTAATACAAAGAGGATAAAGATGATTACAAGGGCTATCAGCCAGCCGATAAATCTTTTCATTGCTCTAGTCATAGTCATTTACCTCCCTTAGTCCTTAAGATTTTTTACCGGAACAAGATTTTCAAGCTCGCTGTCAATCAGCTCAGGCTTGGTCTCGCTGCCAAAAATCTCTTCCATTGTTTCAAGATAAATTCGCTCTTTAGTTGCCTTTGGAGCGCGCTTGTATTCTTCGTAAACGGCGTTGAAGCGGGCAACATCACCCTTTGCCATGTTTACACGCTCAGAAGCATAACCTTCTGCAACCTGAATCTGGCGGTCTGCTTCACCCTGAGCCTTAGGAATCTCTTTGTTGTACTCTTCCTTACCTTCGTTGATAAGGCGCTTCATATCCTGGCTTGCCTTGTTTACGTCTTCAAAAGCAGCCTGAACTTCTACAGGTGGAACTACGTTCTGGAACTGAACTGTTGTAACATTGATTCCGAGGCCCAGAGCCTTAAAGTTTTCGTTCATCTGTTCCTGGGCCAGGTTCTGGATTGTAGAGCGGTCTGCGCTGATTACGTCGAAAATTGCACGGTCTCCAACCAGAGTGTTGATTACTGAGCGGGAAATATCGCGGATTGTCTGTTCGCGCTCATAAACGTTGAAGAGCCACTGTTTAGGATCTGTAACCTTGTACTGAATTACCCATTCAACATCTACTATATTAAGGTCGCCTGTGAGCATTTCTGATTCTTCAGAAATATTGTTTTTGTACTCGTTATTGCGGCCTGCTTTTACTGTCTTAAAACCAAACTGCTCGGCGCGGAGAGTTTTAATGTCAACATTGTAGTTTTTGTCGATTCCGAATGGCAGCTTTACGTGGAGACCTGAGCCTACGGTCTGCTGGTATTTTCCGAATCTGGTGATTACCGCATTTTCTGTTTCATCAACTACATAAACACTTGAAAATCCTGCAACTACTAAAAGTGCAAGGACAATCAGCCAGAAAAGCATGGCAGGGCCGATGCTTTTGCGCACACGTTTTGCTTTCTTTACTTCTTCGTCAGCCATCTCTCGGGGCCTCCTTTGGTACATGTCATCCTCGGTTTACCTTAGATGTCATCCTCGGGCTTGACCCGGGGATCTTATTTAAAAGATATAGACTTATCTAAAAAAAAACAACAAAAAAATCGTATATGGGGTATAATATTTTATATGGTAAAGAAAATAATAATCAGAATTGTTTCTATTATAGTGATTGCCCTTATTCTGCTTTGCGGCGGATATTTTGGTTTCAGAAAATTTACAAGTGTAAAAACAGAAAATAAACTTGCCCTTGTTGACCGGCAGCTTTCCTTCTGCCAGGAGCTGGTTACGGCAAAGTACCGCTACAGCGACATTATTACTCTTAAAAAGAGTTCGGGCTTTGCAAAGAGCTACAGCATCATTAAATACACGGGGCTTATTCGCGCGGGGCTGGCTGATATAACGGATGTTTCCTACAGTGTTTCGCTGGACGGAAAAACTATAACGCTTAGCGTGCCGGCGGCGGAGATTCTGGGGAACGAGGTTGTGAGCCAGGGTGTGTTTGACGAAAAGCAGAGCGTTTTTGTGCCTATTTCTACCCAGGAGATTTTTGACGAAATTGAAAAAGCAAAGGCCGAGGCGGTAGAAGATATGATTGCCGAAGGTGTCCTGGACGAGGCAAGAGACTATGCGGTTAGGGTGATTACACAGTTCATGCTGGCCTTAGGCTTCGAAGAGGTAAAAATTAGATAATAACCTGTCATCCTCGGGCTTGACCCGAGGATCTAGACATTACTGTTCTGTCTAGATTGTCCGGTCAAGCCGGACAATGACACTTGTTTGCCGGGGAATGACATTTTGTTTTCATTTCATTAAAATATTCTTTATGTCTACTATCAGAAAGCTTACTCAGGGCCTGAGCAGGCGATATATCATCAACACAATTCTTTCGCCCTTAGTTATGATAGGCGAAGTTGTGATGGAAGTAATCATTCCATTTATCATGGCCAAAATAATTGATGTGGGAATCGCAGGAAAGGACCTGCCTTTTGTAGCCCGTTACGGCGGAATTATGTTTGGTCTTGCCCTTATTTCTTTGACCTGTGGAGTTCTTGGAACCCGCTTTTCTACAGTTGCGGCACAGGGCTTTGCCTGTACTTTAAGACAGCGTCTTTACAAAAAGATTCAGAGCTTTTCTTTTGCAAATATCGACCACTTTTCTACTGCCTCTCTGGTAACCCGTCTTACAACAGATGTAAACATGGCCCAGAACGTTTATCGTATGCTTATTCATATGTGTATTCGTACTCCTTTCATGCTGATTGCCGGAACCATTATGGCCTTCAGAATGAACTCGCAGCTGGCAGTGCTCTTTTTGATTGCTGTTCCAATCATCGTAATTTCTATTCTCGTTATTTCTAATCTTGCACATCCGCGTTTTGTTAAAATGATGAAAACCGTTGACGGTATGAACGCCGCAATTCAGGAAAACCTTATTGGAATCAGAATTGTAAAGGCTTATGTGCGCGGCGAATTTGAAGAGAAAAAATTCCGCAAGGCGGCCGACGATGTCCGCAGCGCCCAGGTACATGCCGAAAAGCTCATCATCTTTATGATGCCTGTTATGCAGCTGGTAATGTATGTTTCCATGCTTGCCGTAATGTGGTTCGGCGGACGCCAGGTTGTCTTTGGTACCATGCTCAGTGGTGAGCTTATCAGCTTCTTTACTTATGTAACTCAGGTGCTTTCTTCCATTATGTTCCTGGGAATGGTTTTTGTTTCCCTTGTTATGGTACAGGCTTCTAACCAGCGTATTGTAGAGGTTCTGGATGAAGTTCCGGATATTGAAAATCCTGCCAGCCCGGTTATGGAAGTTCGCGACGGTTCAATTGAGTTTGACCATGTAGACTTCAGCTATCATAAAAAACAGGACAACTGCATCCTTAAAGATATCAATTTGAAAATTAAGAGCGGGCAGGTTGTGGGTGTAATCGGTTCTACCGGTTCTTCTAAAACTTCTCTGGTTGCGCTTTTGCCTCGTCTTTATGATGTTCTTGCCGGATCTGTAAAGATTGGCGGCGTTGACGTGCGCGACTACGATATAACTGTTCTGCGCGACTCTGTTGCAATGGTGCTTCAGAAGAATGTTCTTTTCAGCGGCTCAATCCGCGATAACCTGTGCTGGGGAAATAAAGAAGCCACAGACGAGCAGATTATTGCGGCCTGTAAGGCAGCCGATGCCGACAGCTTTATCAGCTCTTTCCCGGAAGGCTATAATACAATGCTGGGGCAGGGCGGTGTAAATGTTTCTGGTGGTCAGAAGCAGCGCCTTTGTGTTGCCCGCGCTCTTCTTAAGAATCCTAAAATCCTGATTCTGGACGATTCTACCTCTGCCGTAGATACCGCAACCGAAGGCCGCATTCGGACAGCCCTCAAAGAGCTTGCACCGGCAACTACAAAAATCATTATTGCCCAGCGCATTTCTTCGGTAAAAGAAGCAGATGTAATTATAGTTCTTGATGAAGGAAGCGTAAGTGCTGTTGGAACTCACGACGAACTTTTGAAGTCTAATCATATTTACCGCGAGGTTTATGAATCGCAGCAGCAGGGTAGCGGCGATGCCGATCTTGCTGGCGACGAAGGTCAGGGAGGTGAAAACTAATGCCACCTATGAGACAAAAGGGTTTTGGAAAACCTAAAAACGCTAAAAAAACAATTTCACGCATCCTTCAGTATATGGGAAAATTCAAGGCTCTCTGGCTTGTTGTATTCCTCTGTGTAATCACAAGCTCCGGCGCTTCGGTAATCGGAACTTATCTGATTAAGCCTGCCTTGAACAATTATATCATTCCATTAATTGGAAATCAGAATCCGGATTTTTCCGGCTTTGCAAAATTGTTGATTGGGGTTCTTGCACTCTTCTGCGTTGGTGTACTTGCATCCTGGTGTAACTCCCGCCTGATGATTTATATTTCTACAAACCTGCTTTACAACGTTCGCTGCGACCTCTTCAGCAGACTGGAAAAGCTTCCAATCAAATATTACGACGCTCATACTCACGGCGAGCTTATGTCCCGCTTCACAAACGATACAGATGCCCTCCGCGAAATGATGAGCCAGACAATTCCGCAGCTTTTTTCTTCTGTAATCACTGTTACTGCGGTTTTTGTAATGATGATTTCTTTGAGCCCTCTGCTTACAATTGTAATGCTCGTTACTATGTTTTTGATTACTTTGAGTATGGCGGCAGTTGGAAAAAGGTCTGCAAAAGCCTTCCGCGAGAATCAGAAATGTATCGGCGAGCTGAACGGTTTTATAGAAGAAATGGTAGAAGGTCAGAAGGTAATTAAGGTATTTAATCACGAAGGTGAAGCGATTTCTGAATTCAACCGTCTCAGCGATAATCTTCGCAAGGCGGGAACCGATGCCATGACCTTTGGTGGTCTTATGGGTCCTATGATGAACAACTTCAGCCATATGCAGTATGCGGTAGTTGCAATTCTTGCGGCTGCCCTTATGATTCTTGGCGAAAGCGGAGTAATGTCTTTCAACTTCTTTACCGGCATTATGAACCTGGGAACCATTGCGGCTTTTCTTCAGTACACCCGCTCTTTCAGCCAGCCTATTTCTATGATGAGTATGCAGGCTAACAGCGTTCTTAATGCCCTTGCCGGCGCGGAGCGTATTTTTGCCGTAATAGACGAAGAAGCTGAAATTGATGAAGGCGGCTTTACTCTGGTAAATGCTTATGAGGCAAAGGCTGAAGGAGATGGAGATCACAGTGAACGCGGTAATCACAGTGAACGCCGCCTGGTTCAGTCTTATGCCTTTACCGGCGAGTGGGCCTGGAAAAACCCAGCAGACAATTCTCTTCGTAAACTCGAAGGCGACGTTGTCTTTGATCACGTAACCTTCGGCTATAAACCTGAAAAAACTGTTTTGCACGATATCTGCATTCACGCTAAGCCGGGCCAGAAAATTGCCCTTGTTGGTTCTACCGGTTCGGGTAAGACAACTACAATTAATCTGCTGTCGCGTTTTTATGATGTTCCAGAGGGCTGCGGTAAGATTACCTACGACGGAATTCCTTTGAACGAAATTGCCAAGGGCTCGCTTCGTAAGTCGCTTGGTATGGTTCAGCAGACTACCCATTTGTTTACGGGAACTATTAAAGACAACATCCGCTACGGAAATCTTGAGGCATCAGATGCACAGATTTATGAGGCGGCGAAGCTTGCCAACGCGGACCATTTTATACGTCACCTGGAAAACGGGTATGATACGGTGATTACCGGTGATGGTGCGAGTCTGAGCCAGGGACAGAGGCAGCTTTTGGCCATTGCGCGCGCGGCGGTTGCGGATCCTCCTGTTTTAGTTCTTGATGAAGCTACTTCGTCTATCGATACCCGTACAGAAAAGCTGATAGAAGAGGGTATGGACTCTCTGATGAGCGGCCGCACTACCTTTGTTATTGCGCACCGTCTTTCTACTGTCCGCAATGCCGACGAGATTATTGTTCTGGAGCACGGGAAAATAATTGAGCGGGGAACCCACGACGAGCTTATTGCCGCCAAGGGCCGCTACTACTTCCTCTACACCGGCAATAAAATTACGCTTGACGAGTAGTAAAAAAACTGTCACCCCGAATTGCTGGCTGTCACCCCGAACTTGTTTCGGGGTCTATTTATTCTTGACACCTTAATTCATTGTGCTAAAATTATAGCAATCTATTATTAAGGAGATATTGATTATGAAAAAGCTTTTAGCTTTAGCAGTGGCTGCCCTGATGACAGCTGGTCTCTTTGCCCTTGACCTCGGTGGAATCAAAGGAACCTGGCAGGACAAAAAATGGGATGCAGACTGGACCTTCTCTGCAGACGGAAAAATTGTGCTTACAAAAACAAGCACCGGCGAAGTAGTTTACACCTTTACAGATGGAACTGTTCAGAATTTCAAAGTAAAGGCCGACACCTCTGGTGTTTCAATTTCTTTCGACTGTAAAGACACAGAACGCTCTTATTCGTTCAAAAAAGGACTTACTATCGACTCAGACCTCGACATGCTCGTAAATCCTGACTGGACAACCGAAGACTACAACACTGTAATCAAATTCAAAAAATAATCAATCTCAAAAAGTAATTAATTAAAAAAATAATGAATTAACTTGCAAAAATGACATAATAGTCATATAGTTAACTACATATGCGAAAAAAACGTTCGTTTTCTTCGCACAAAAAAACTACCCCGCGCAAAAATCAAAGCCGCGGGACAAAACAGGAGAATTACTATGAAAATGGTAAAGAAAATTTTGTTGGGAATGGTTGCCGTTGCAGCTGTATTATCATTCGCTGGCTGTAAAATGGGAGCCGGAGAAGGCGAAACAGATGGAAATAAGTGGGATTTGACAATGACTGTTGATACAACAAATCCTGATAAACCAATGGCTGCGAACACTACATATCGTAGATATTGGGAACAGATTTCTGCTTCTGAAAAGGTTGCCGCAATAACTACAACTATTACAATTGATCCTGCAAAATGTACATATGTAGGTACAACTTCCGCTTTAGTAGCAGGTTTGATTTTTGACTGTAACAAAAATGCAACTGACGATAAAAAGGCTGATTTCAACCTTATCGGTATTAATCCTAAGAGAAATAATGGACAACCACAGTACTATATTGAAAGATACGAAGGCGTTGATAATGATAAGAAAAAATCAGGAGATTCAAATGATGGTTCTCTTGGAGATCCTGTAGAGCCTCTTCCTCAAATGGCATGGGCAAACATGACTACCAGTATGTACTCAACAGATGCAAATGGTGTAATGTCTTTCAAGATTCAGATTAAACAGGAAAACAAAACATACAAGATTTACATTGGAGATACATTAGTTAAATCAGTTACATCTTCAAGAACTACAAATCTCTATACAAAAGATAACGTAGAGTATCTTTGTGGTGGAATTGCCTGCTACGGAAATGCTTCAACAGGAAACAAGGTTGTTGCAAACTACAAATCTGAAAAGGCTTCTGTAATTGGTAAACTCGAAGCTGAAGAAATTGAATAGTGATTTCTTGCTTTCTTACAGTATAAACTAAAACCAAAAAGACCGTCAGTTTTACTGACGGTCTTTTTATTTAACTAAAGAATCAAATTAATTGATTATTCTTCGATTTCTTCAGCTTCCTTGTACGTGTTCCCAACAAAATTTTCTTTACCATTTTCATAGTAATATCTCCTGTTTTGTCCCGCGGTTTGGTTGGTGCGAGGGGTAGTTTTTTTGTGCGAAGAAAACGAACCTTTAAATCGGAGACTTTGGGGTTAGAAAATGAGCTTGAGGGAGAGGCCGGTTTTTATGTAGTTGATGGCGGCGCCGCCTTTTTGTTCTGTGATGTGGGCCCAGCTGCCGAAGTAATCGGAGTAGATGTCGCCCTTGTCGGGGAAGCCGAAAAGAAAGCTAGTGAATAATTCAAGAGAAAGAGGATTTGCGAGGACGAACTCTGTTGAGAGGTTAATTTTGAATTTTGTGAAAAAGGTGGTCTGAATATCTCGTGAAGAAAAAGGATGCCTAACCCCGTGGTGAAAGTCGTAGCTGTGCTGAAAAATGAAGGGGGCAGTGTAGAAGGCGCTTTGGAAAAAGATCCTTGGGCATAACTGAGCACGGACAGAAAGTCCTATAAATGCAAAGAAGGAGTGGCGGTTGTAATCTACTCCATAAACTTTAATGTCTCTTCCGTAACGGGTGCCAGAACCATTTGCCGCTTCAA
>JAEEGJ010005886.1_pt1 | contig 37711 bp, 38 predicted proteins | sample 8958761 | NCBI WGS metagenome assembly JAEEGJ01 (sample SAMN16246546, study PRJNA631951) | gut metagenome | biome: gut microbiome; feature: rumen; material: RS-attached | host: Bos | place: Iran: Karaj | collected 2018-10
ATTTTCGAATTCATTTCAGAATTGATAGACCAATACCATCCTGATATTTTAGCCATTGAGGAACCTTTTTTGGGCAAAAGCGCGCAATCCATGTTGAAATTAGGTCGCGCACAGGGAGTGGTGATGGCGGCGTGTATCCATAAGGGGCTGGAAATCAATGAGTATTCTCCCCGTAAAATCAAGCAGTCGGTGACAGGCAACGGTAATGCCGCCAAAGAGCAGGTTTCGGCTATGTTGCAGCGGATGTATCCACTGCCCAGTGATATTAGGTATCTAGATGCCACCGATGCATTGGCAGTGGCGGTGTGCCATCATTTGCAAAGCAGAATACAATTCGGTCCCAAACAGCATTTCTCCGGCTGGGAAAGTTTCCTTTCCAAAAATGCGGACAGAATTATCAAGAAATAGAATCGCAAAAACATAATATTATGAAAAAGAATTTATTAGACCGTTTTACGAAGTATATTTCGTATGCCACCACCTCCGATGAAAATTCCGAAACCTATCCCAGCACGCCGGGACAGCTGGTGTTTGGTGATTTTCTGGTGGAAGAACTGAAAAAATTAGGTTTGCAGGAGGTTGAGAAAGACCAGTATGGTTATGTAACTGCCACCCTGCCAGCAAATTGCGAAGACAAACAACCCGTTATCGGTTTCATCTCCCATTTCGATACTGCTCCCGACATGCCGGGTATCGCCGCCCCGAGAATCATCGAGAATTACGATGGTGGCGATATTATGCTGGATGCCGAAAGCAATACCGCCCTGACCTTGGCAGATTTTCCGGAATTGAGCGATTACAAGGGACAAACGCTGCTGACCACCGATGGAAAAACCCTGCTCGGTGCTGACGACAAAGCCGGTATCGCCGAAATTGTATGTGCTATGGAATACCTGTTGAAACATCCTGAAATCAAACACGGCAAGATTCGTGTAGGTTTCACTCCCGACGAAGAAATCGGCAAGGGTGTTGCGCATTTCAATGTAGAGAAATTCGGTTGTGATTTTGCCTATACCATGGATGGTGGCGCCATTGGCGAGTTAGAGTACGAGAACTTCAACGCCGCTTCTGCCTGTATCAATATTCAAGGACGTAACATCCATCCTGGCTATGCCAAGGGAAAGATGGTGAACTCACAGTTGATTGCCATGGAGTTCAATGCCTTGTTGCCTGAGTTTGAAAGACCGCAAAATACCCAGGATTATGAGGGTTTCTTTTTGCTGATACACATGGAAGGTACTGTAGAAAACTCTCAGCTTAGATATATCATCCGTGACCATGATCGCCAGAAATTCGAGGAGAAAAAGCAACTGATTCAGCAGATTGTGGAATTTCTGAACATTAAATATCCGGGACGTGTCAGCTGCGAAATAAAGGACCAGTATTACAACATGCGCGAAAAGGTGGAGCCCGTTTTCTTTGTAGTGGAGCGTGCCGAAAAAGCCATGCGTGATGCGGGTATCGAACCCAAGGTGCAGCCTATTCGTGGTGGTACCGACGGCGCCAACCTGTCGTTCAAAGGCCTGCCTTGTCCCAATATCTTTGCTGGCGGACACAACTTCCATGGTAAGTATGAGTATGTGCCCCTCGAATCCATGGAGAAAGCGGTTGAGGTGATTGTGAATATCTGCAAAGAGAGATAAACGTTAAGACGGGGAGTCACTCGCTGCGCGAGTTCGGGGAGACGCTCGCTTTGCTCGCTCGGGGAGACACTCATTTCATTCGCTCGGTAAGACACTCGCTGCGTTCGTTCGAGGAGTCGTTCACTTCGTTCACTCGGTTATACGATACCGTCTTCACGTTTTCACGTCTTCCCGAGTACACGCAGTGTACGTCTCCTCGCCTTCCCGAGCACACGTCAGTGTGCGTCTTCCCGTATAAACGCCATAATGTTCAAAAAATTTACTATCAGGTATTTTATATCAAAAAACTTTGTATATTTGCAACCCCAAAAATCGCAGCATGAAGACGAAGGAAAAAAGAGACGAATACAAGATTAGAATTGCTGGTGTTGAGATAGGAACTTATTCGTATTCAATGGTTTGCGATAAAGCGTTCTTTGAATTGTCCGAGATATCTGAACTGGAGGATGGTTTGTTGAATTTGCAGATTGAGATGGACAAAAGTGAGAAAATGTTGGATTTGAAGTTCCATTTTGCCGGTGAGGTGACCGCTCCGTGCGACCGTTGTCTTGATCCGGTGAACATTCCGATGGACTTTACAGAGCAGCTCATTGTGAACTTGGTACCGGAAGTGGAGGATGATTTTGAAAACGATGAGAATATCTGGATGGTGGATGAAAACATTTATGAGCTGGACTTGTTCCACTTCATTTATGAAACCATCTGTTTGGCTCTGCCTCATAGAATAGTGCATCCTGATGATGAGAACGGCAATTCAACATGTAATCCTGAGGTTTTGAAGAAGTTGGAGAGCATGTCGCAGACGGAAAAACCTCGGGAAATCGATGAACGCTGGGCCGCTTTGAAAGACCTTAAATTAGATTAATATATAAAAATAATAAAGTTATGCCGAATCCGAAAAGAAGACATTCTCAAACGAGAAGAGACAAGAGAAGAGCAAACGATTTCATGACTCCTCCTCAGTTCACCACTTGCAGTCATTGTGGTGCCGCTGTTCTGCCTCACCGTATTTGTCCCGAATGTGGATACTACAGAGGAAAACAGGCTATTGAAGTGGAAGGTGCCGCTCAATAGTAGAAAGTCAAAATTAATCGTATAATCAAATTTAGATGGTATAAATTTTTATATCATCTTTTCTTGTTTTAAAACCATGGAACTGATTTTTGCCACTCATAATCAGCATAAAACAGAAGAAGTCAGAGAAATTGCCGCTTCCGCCTTCCAAATAAAAAACCTGAAAGATATTGGCTGTTTTGAGGAAATTCCAGAAACAGCGGATACCTTACAAGGCAACGCATTGCAGAAGGCCCGTTATGTGCATGAGCATTACCATGTTGATTGTTTTGCCGATGATACCGGATTGGAGGTGGAGGCCCTTGACGGACGTCCAGGCGTGTATTCCGCGCGTTTTGCCGGCGAGCATTGTTCATATCAGGATAATGTGGACAAGCTACTCAAGGAAATGGAAGGTAAAAACAATCGCAAGGCCTGTTTCAAAACCGTTGTGGCTCTTATTTTAAATGACAAGGAATATCTTTTTGAGGGTAGGGTAGATGGTGAAATAATAGAAAAGCAACGGGGTACATCAGGTTTTGGCTATGATCCTGTTTTCTTGCCCGAGGGCTTTGAGCAGACTTTTGCGGAAATGGGCGAAGAAGAAAAAAACAGCATCAGTCACAGGGGCAGGGCTATGAGAAAAATGATAGAATTTTTGAAGTAAGAACTGTTCAACAAATTTAAACTTTTTTTATTTGTAGTGTCGAATAATAAATGTATCTTTGCAGCGTTTTTATTTGGAAACAAAAACAAAGAAAAATAATTCACATAGTAATAACTAAAAACAAAAAAAAATGAAAGCATTAAAAATTTTAGGCATTGCATTATTAGCATGCAGTATGGTGTTCGTTTCTTGTAAAAAAGACAATCCGAAACCTGATGACCAAAATAAGCAATACACGATTACTGTTAAAGTCAATGATGAGGCTATGGGTATGGCAACAGGTGGTGGAACATACGCAGCAAATACATCAGTAACTTTGAAAGCATTTGAAAATCAAGGTTATCGCTTCGTGAAATGGCAGGATGGCAATACTTCAAATCCTCGTACTATTACTGTTACCAAAGATGAAACTTATACTGCCGTTTTTGAGGCAATACCTGCAGGTGTTTATGTAGAATTTGGCCCCGATCAGTGGAAAGCAGGAGAATTTCTTGTCGATGCTCAAACTTATGCAGGTTACGGAAAATTATTTATTTTCGTCTTTAAAACCACATCTCAGGATACTTACCCTCAATTTCAAGGTATTATCCCCAATACAGTGGGTACGACAACTCAGAGTGCAGATAATGACCGACTCCTTTATGTGGGTAGCGCAAGTGAAGTTGATGCAGAAGGTCATGTTCAGTGGTCAACAAGCAATTTGGAAACAATAATCAATGCAATAGATTTGAATGCTCATACTATCACTGCTATTCAAACCGCAAACTTTACCAATAGTGTTACTTCAGAATCGAGAGATTTGAAAATCACTTATCAGAATGCGGAGTGGATTCCTGCTACAGTACAAACCAAAGGAGCTCTTATTAAATACTAATTTTGAAAGCAATTAAAAATAAAGAAGAGGTTGATAAACCAGCCTCTTCTTTTTTTATTATGAAAAAAGGAATCATATTATTATTGTTGTCGCTTGTTCTTCTTTCATGTCATCGGGAAGAAAAAAAAGCTGAAGAAACCGCGTATGCCTATTTATGCGCCTTGGCCAATTATAAGGTGGAAGAGGCTGAGGTTTATGCGACAAGCGAAACCCGGGAAACCACTTTGGCTCTGTCAAAACAATTATTGGCAATGGTTGACACTTCTTACATCATTTCGGATACTCCCGCTGAAATCAACATTCAAGAACTGGTCATCCATGATGACACATTGGCCACAGTAAAATATGTGAAAAACACACCATTGAAACACAATATGCAAGGAGAATTGCAGTTGGTTAAGAGAGATAATCAATGGCAGGTTCATGATATGCTGAAGTAATTCCAATGGCGATATACTTGTTGCTTTGGTGCATTTTACTTAAAAAAATCGCGTATCTTTCCTCTGTATTTTTTTCGGACGCACGTAGTGCGTCCCTACAAAAAATTTATTTGTCTGTTTGTAATTCGGGAAATTTATGTAAATTTGTACTTTGTTTTTCATAAAACCACTTTTTGATGATGAAAGCATTGAAATTTATGGGATTAGCCCTTTTGGCTTGTTCTCTTTTATTTGTATCTTGCAAGAAAACAAAGCAATACACCATCACTGTTAAAGTTAACGATGCCGCCATGGGTTCCGCCACGGGAGGTGGTGTTTTTGACGAAAAATCAACCATTACGCTAACAGCCACGGCCAACCCTAACTTCAAATTTGTGCAATGGGATGATGGCAATACTGATAATCCGAGGAAAGTTACGGTTACCGGTGATGCCAGCTATAAGGCAATGTTTTTCTTTGATGGGGATGAACCTGCAGAGGATGGAGTATATGTGACTATGGGTGAGGAAAGTTGGAAGGTAGTTTCTTTCCAAGCGGATGCGCAGTCTTTGCCCGGAAAAATCAGAGTGTGGCTGTATAAGTCCACTGAAACGGAATATCCTCAGTTTCAAGGTTGGATGGACGCCCATACGGGCGAGAATGTGGCTGCGGATCTCTTGTATATGGCTAATGAAAATGATGTGGATGCTAATTTTTATCCGAATTGGGAATCCAAAGACATGACCACAAGTATCGTGTCGATAGATTTGAATGCCCATACCATTACAGCAATCCAAACAGGCAAGATGTATAACAGAAGCACTTCTGAAGAAGTTTTTATGCGTGTTAACTATAAGAATGCAACGTGGGAAGTGACCCCGGAACCATCAAAAAGATGGAAATCGGGTTTTTAGTAAACCTCCATCCATAGGTATTCGTTGCCGCAATATTCCAAAAACTTAATCAAATCTTCTCTTTTGATAATCAGCGAAGCTGTGTTGATACATGGATGAAAACTGAGTTTCTCGGCTTGCTGTAAGGTCTGGTCGAGAAAAACTGTTACATGGTGCTCTGTATCGTTAATGAGCCCGAAGGGGGTGACAGAGCCCGGTTTCACACCGAGATATTTGTCCATACGGGCTTCGGAGGCAAAGCTCAATTTTCCTTGATGTAATTGTTTTTCAATATCGTGAATGGCCATATCTCGGTCACAATTTAATATGACCAGATAATGCCGGTTTCCTTTATGGTTGCGGAAAAACAGGTTCTTGCAGTGCTGTGCATCGTGGCCCGCCCAGTATTGTTTGGCTATCTCAATGGTTGGTGCTGGCGGATGTTCAATGTATTCGTAAGCGATATGAAGCTCGTCTAACAGCTGGTATAGTTTCGGGTCTCCGTTCATTTTTTCTTCCTCTTTCGCAAAATATCAAAAATAATGGTCAGCACATTCATGTTGATGGGGATATTGCTTACGAAATTCTTGACAAAACGGCCGGTTTTGGGCACGAAACTCCAGAAACCATAGATTTCGTCCCAGTCCTTTTCCACTGATTTTTCTTGTTTTTCAATCAGTTTCTTGACATAATTTTTTTCACGTTCGAGGTCCTTAAGACTCGAAATGCTACTGTAGCTGGAAACTCGTTTGTTAATCATGGACATCCTCCTTCATGATTTCTATGTCATTAAAAGGCTCCTTTGCGGCGTTTTTTGGGGAAGATTCGATGATATCCGCATCAATCTCCTCGTCGTCTGAAAGCTCGCTTTCTTTGCTGAAGATAATAGAGCTCATCTTCTTGATGATGGGGTTGAGCATGAGTTTTTTGCGGAATAGCAGCAACAAAAGGAATAGAACGACAAAAATACCGCTCATAATCAGCAGACTGTATATCATACTGCCAGTAGCGTTTTTCAGCCATAACACAAGAATTATGGCCAAAAAGATGAGCACGGTCACCAGTAGCATTACCCCGGCGATGATGACGATAAGGTAAGAGACAAACTGCGAGAGGGTACCGACAGCGTTAAGTTTGAACAGCTGCAGGTATAACTCTCCGTATTCTTTAGCATTTTTGGCGATGCTTTTGTAAGCATCCTTATCGTCATTGTTATTTTTGAAAAAATCGAAAAACATACCTTAAACTTCTTCCGTAGTGTTGGGTTCATCGTCGATAATGACTTCCTGATCCTTCTTGAGGTTTAATTTCTCCTTGATGGAATCAATGAATTCATCCAACTGCTCTTTGCTCAGTTTGACACCTTTTTCTTCCAGTTTGGCTTTGATTTTATCACGGGTTTCGTCACCGCTTTCAGGAGCTAATAAAAGAGCGATAATGGCGCCGAGGAAGGCACCGCCTAAGAAGGTAATTAATTGTGAAGCTTTCATGACTTTTATTTTTTGAAATTACACTGCAAAGATAGTAAAAATTGGCAAATTAGCAAATTAGTTAATTAGCAAATTATACAATAAAAAAAATCCGTAAATTTGCACTTTCAAACTAAGAATACCATGAGAATCATGAATGGGGCGGCTTTGGCCCGCAAAATCAGATCAGTGCTGACCATTGAAATAGAGTTCTGCAAGAACAAATATGGTCGCTCACCCAAGCTATCCGTTATTTTGGTAGGGAATGATCCTGCCAGCATGACATACGTGAAAAGCAAGGGAAAGGCTTGCAATGAAATCGGAATTGAGAGCGACTTGCACTTTCTGCCGTTTTCCACTTCTCAGAATGAGCTGTTGGCACTTATACGGCAATTGAATGAGGATGATAGCGTGGATGGTATTCTGGTACAGCTTCCTGTTCCTAAACATATAGATAAGAACGTGATTCTCAGAGCGATAGATTATCATAAGGATGTGGATGGACTGCATCCGATGAATGTGGGATTACTGAACACGGCGGGAGATTGCATTATTCCTTGTACTCCCAAAGGCATTCTGTCGTTGCTGAAGTCCGAGGGTATTGAAATTGCGGGGAAACATGCGGTGGTAATCGGCCGTAGCAATTTGGTGGGCAAGCCTATGGCCCAGCTGATGTTGCGAGAGAACGCCTCGGTGACGGTTTGCCACAGCAAGACTCGCGATTTACCTTATCTCACTCGTCAAGGAGAAATTCTGATTGTTGCCATCGGCTGTCCAAATCTGATCAATGCCGATATGATCAAACCGGGAGCCGTTGTGGTGGATGTGGGCATCAACAGTGTTGACAACAAGCTGGTGGGTGATGTCTATAACAGTATCGATGTGTCGAGTATCGAGAAAAAAGCGGCAGCCATTACGCCCGTCCCCGGCGGTGTCGGTCCCATGACGATTGCCTCGCTGTTGGAAAACACCTTTGAGATTTATAAACGAAGAATGAAAGTCGCTCTGTAGGGGTCAGGAGTTAGTGAAAGTAAAACTCCCCTGATGCGAAGCGTCACTCCCCTTGAGCACGAAGTGCGAAACTCCTCCTTTAAAAAATTTGCACATTAGCATATTGTCTAATTAGCACATTTAGAACTCGTCGGCTACCTCAATCCATTTGTACACTTTATCCCCGCGGCGCACCAGCTCTTTGGTAGCGATGGAGCAATACACGCCTTTTTCAGCTTTTTCGCAGGGTTTCAGGTCCACACGGATTTCTTGTAGGGTATCTTCGTAAACCCCAGTAGTGGGACCAGTAATCAGGATATTGTCGCCTAGTTTGAGTTCATCGGTTTCTATCAGGATTTCAGCCACGCCGATATTGGTATAGTAATTGGTGATTTTGCCGATATGGGTTTTGACGCGGGTGGCTTGTGAGCCATAGCGCTCTGACCATTCGCCCATGGTGCGGCCTAAATAGTAGCCATCCCAAAAGCCTCGGTTGAAAACACTGCGCAATCGTTCCATCCATTGTGCGACTTTATCTTGCGTATAGCTTCCCTCTTCAATAGCTTTCAATGCCTCATGGTAGCATTCCGTCACCATTTTAACATACTCGGCGGAACGTCCGCGACCTTCAATCTTGAGAATAGTTACTCCCGCTTTGATGATTTTGTCCAGAAAACCTATGGTACACAGGTCTTTGGGTGACATGATATACTTTCCATCCACTTCAAGTTCTAAATCGCTTTCGGTATCTTTGACCGTATATTTGCGTCGGCAGAGCTGCAGGCAGGCTCCTCGGTTGGCGGAATAGCCCATATTGTCGAGGCTGAGGTAGCATTTGCCAGAGACGGCCATGCAAAGAGCGCCGTGTATAAACATCTCAATTTGAACCAGTTGTCCCGAAGGCCCACAGATGTTTTCATCTCGTATGGCTTGGCAAATTTCTGCGGCTTGGGCGAGGCTCACTTCACGTGCCAGCACCATGACATCGGCAAATTGGGCAAAGAAGCGCACCGCTGCGATATTGGTAATGTTGCACTGGGTGGAAATATGCACTTCCATGCCGATTTTGCGGCAGTATTGGATAACGGCCCAGTCGGAGGCGATAATGGCTGAGACCTTGCATTTTTGGGCTAAATCAACCAGCTTTACCACTTCGTCCACCTCATTGTTATATACAACTGTGTTGACAGTCAAATAGGAGCGTACATTGTGCTCCCTGCATATTTGTGTGATCTGTTGTAAGTCGTCGTAGTCGAAGTTGGCGGCGGAGCGTGAGCGCATATTCATTTTGCCCACGCCGAAATACACAGAGCCTGCACCCGCATGGATGGCGGCCATCAGCGACTCGTACGAGCCCACGGGGGACATGATTTCGATACTCATGGTTATTATTAGTTGAAAGTAGTAAGTTGAAAACTGAAAGATAATAAGGAATACAGGGTAATTACAGCTTGTCTTCTGTTCGTTTTCAACTTTCAGTTTTCAGTTTTCAGTTTATCTTGTTCAGGAAAGATACGTTTATAGAAAATCAGTGCCAGCACAATTCCCACGGTCACGCAGCTGTCCGCAAGGTTGAAGATAGCGGGGAAAAAATACTCTCCGCCCCATAGGGGAAACCAATCCGGCATGACAAACAGGGGGAAATAGAACATGTCCACCACTTTACCGAACAGCACAGGTGCATAGCCTCCACCATCGGGGAAGAGGGTGGCTACGGAGAGGGGAGTGCTTTCGCTGAAAATGACACCATAGAACAGTGAATCAATGATATTGCCCACAGCACCTGTGATAATCAAAGACAGGACCGAGACCACAATCCAGTCGGCTTTATCTTTCTTAATCAAACGAATCAGGTAGTATATAAGAAAGCCCACAATAACAACACGACCTATGGTCAGCAATAACTTGCCGATATTCTGGCCAAAAGACATACCGAATGCCATACCTTCATTCTCGATGAAATAAAGGTAAAACCAGTTTCCGAGAACGGGAATATGTTCACCCAAAGCCATGTGAGTCTTGACCCAAATTTTCAGAATTTGGTCTAAGACGATGAACAGAACGACAATGCAGGTGGAGAGGAGGAAGAGTTTGGAACTTTTTTTCACGGAGAATTATTTATTCTGATTCATCTTTGCTTCATAGCTTAAGGTTGCATGAGGCACAATTTTGAGACGTTCTTTCGGGATGAGTTTACCCGTGACGCGGCAGATGCCATAGGTTTTGTTCTCAATACGGATGAGGGCTGCTTCCAGATTCTTGATGTATTTTTCCAGACGGGCTGCCAGTTGTCCGTTTTCCTCTTTTGACAATACTATGTTGCCTTCTTCCAGGTTTTTGAAGGTGGGAGCGGTGTCCATTGTGTCATTTCCGGCATTACTGTATGCCTCTAAATAGGAAGCCAGGTTCTCTTTGGCTTCTGCTATCTTGCCTTCAATCAATTCTTTAAATTCAGCCAATTCCTCGTCTGAATATCTTACCATTGTTTTTCCTGACATATTCTTATTTATTTTAGGTGATTAATTATTCTGCAAAGATACAAAAAAATCAATTAGCAAATGTGCAAATGAGATAATTAGCAAATTAATCCATGAAGAAAAGGATCAATTATAATTTGCTAATTAACTAATTAACTAATTAGCACATTAAATTATATTTCCGCTCCGTCGAAGCAGTAAGTGCAAAGGCGGTCTTTCGGCAGGCCAATAGCCTTGGCAATGGTGCTCAGTTTGTTGAATTTCAGGGAATCGACACCCAGATGCTGTCTGATTTTCTCAACCATATTGGCATATTGCGGGGTGGTTTCGTCCATGTATAAATGCAGGTTCTTTTTGCTGTCGCCTTCCAGTTCCTCAATCACACGGCGTGAAATCAATTCCATTTCTGACTTGGAAGCCGAGAAGTTGATGAACTTGCAGCCATACAACAGTGGTGGGCAGCTGATGCGGATGTGCACTTCCTTGGCACCGTATTCATAAAGTTTGCGCACATTGTCGCGCAATTGGGTGCCACGAACGATGGAGTCGTCGCAGAAAACAGCGCGTTTGCCTTTCAGAATAGCGGCGTTGGGCAGCAGTTTCATCTTGGCCACATGCTCGCGGGTTTCCTGGTTGACAGGCATAAAGCTACGTGACCAGGTGGGAGTGTATTTGATGATGCCTCGCTGGTAAGGAATACCTTTTCCAGTGGCGTAACCCAGGGCCATGCCGATGCCGGAGTCGGGGATGGCTGAGACAAAATCGGCTTCAACATCATCCTCTTTTCCCATTTCATAGCCTCCTTGATAACGCATTTGCTCAATGCTGATGCCTTCGTATGACGAGGAGGGGAAACCATAGTAAATCCATAAGAAGGAGCATATTTGCATTTGAGAGTTGGGTGCCAGCAACTGTGTGTATCCATCAGCGGTTACCTTTATGATCTCGCCCGGACCGACATAATGTTCGGTATGGTAATCCAGATTGTCGAAGCTATGGCAATCGAATGCTACAGCATAACCCTCATGGTTTTTGCCGACGATAGCGGGAGTGCGGCCCAGGAAGTCACGGGCGACAATCAAGCCATCATTAGTTAGAATCAGCATTGTGCAGGAACCTTGGACTTTGCGGTAAACATTCTGGATGCCATCCACAAAATCTTTGCCTTGTGTAATCAGTAGCGCAACCAATTCGGTAGGGTTGGTGCTTCCGGAGCTCAGCTCAGTGAACTGTTGGTTTAGACTCAGACATTCTGCCTCCAGTTCCGCCAAGTTGTTGATTTTGCCTACAGTGACAATGGCAAAGCGGCCCAAGTGCGAGTTCACCACAATGGGTTGGGCATCCGTATCACTGATAACGCCGATGCCATGCGTGCCCTTGAATTTCGGCAGGCTGTCGCTGAACTTTGTACGGAAATAAGTGTTTTCGATGTTGTGAATGGAGCGGAAGAAGTTTTCCCCTTCCATAGTGGCCATGCCGGCGCGTTTTGCTCCAAGGTGTGAATGGTAGTCTATACCATAAAATAAATCAGCTGCGCATTCCTTGTGTGATGCGACACCGAAGAATCCTCCCATAATAAATTGAAAATAAAAAGGTTATCCATTCTGCTACTACCCTATAAGGAAGGCGCAAATTTACAAAAAATTTTGTTTTATTGAATGGCAAAATAGGATATTTTTGTATTTTTGCAGCTTCAATTTTGATAATGAAAAAGTTACCAGACAATTTAGCGATTCGGATAATCTTCAACGTTTTGGCGTATTTGTTGCTGATTCCTTTTGTCTTTGTTGTTTTTCGCTATATTCCCAATGCCCATTGGCCTTTGAATTTGGACAGGGTGCTGTTGTTTTTGGCTTTGGTGGCATTGATAACTTTTGTGCTACGGAAACAAAAAATCATTGTAGTCACGCTTTGGTTGCTGGTTTTTGGTATTTTAACAGTGGGATCGCTGAGCAATGGCTATGGTTTCCGTTTGGCATACAAGGATTTCAAGGAAATGGCTTTTGGCATTTTTACCGAGCCGGAGCCTGAAAGTACACCTCGTGACTTGCGTCCTTTTCCACATAAGACCAAATACATTCAGGCGGTGGATTATTATAATCCGGATGTGCGGAATTATGCGGTTTCTTTAACAGCAGACGATAGTCTGAAGAAATATATTACCGATTATCATGAATATCGTCGTTTAATCCAGTGTTTTGCGGTATTCCGTGACATTAATAAACGTTGGAATTATGTGAATGACCCTCTTGGGCAAGAGTACTTGGTGAAAGCCAGTGACAACTTAGGTGTTTTTTCGGGCGATTGCGATGACCATTCCATCATGATGGCTGCGGCGATCATGTCGATTGGTGGCACTATGCGGCTGGTACACACCACCGAGCATGTGTATCCCGAAATCCTGATTGGTGACAAAGATAACCTGGAAGACATCAACTACATTATCAAGAAGGTGATGTTCAAGGCGGAATCAGAGGGGAAAAGACTCCATTATCATATCGACAACCAGAAGCAGATATGGCTCAATCTGGACTATACCGCCCGCTACCCCGGCGGCGAATTCATGGAGTCGGAAATTATTGCAATATTGAATTTGTAAGACATACTGCATGAGTCAAAAAAAGTGGGGGATTGCTACCATAGAAGCAATCCCTTGGGGTAAGGGAATACTTGTGTAGTTCAGTTGAATGTTGCATTCGGATAGCGAAAAAATCATTATCTTTGCAGCCGATAAATTTAACGTGTGATAATGATTCCTGATATTACCGATAATATGGCTGTTTTGGTGGAAAAACTCACCCAACCGCATATTTGGGACGAGCAACCTGTGTTCTGTTTCACCTCTGATATAGACTGGGCCTCTGAGGCTGTTATCGACAATTTCTTCCATAAAATGCCATTGGACTTACTGAAACTCACCACTTATGTGACCCATGCTTCTAAAATAGTTGAACGTTATTATCGAGAAGGAAAAATCAGTCGTGGCATACATCCTAACTTTCTGCCAGGTTCCTCTCAAGGAAATAACTTCCGTGAGGTTATAGAAACATGTCTTTCGTTTGCGCCTGAGGCTACAAGTACTCGATCGCACCGGGCTTTTGATGTGACTGACACTGCTCACATGCTCAAAAATGACTATCATATTAAGAATTGTTCCAATACCATAACTACTCTTGCTCCCTGTATCTCACCCTTCTGGATTGAGTCCAAACTGCTTCAAATACCCGTTTTTCTGGAAGAAGGAAGTTTTCTGTACAACAATTTGGGGTTGTCTATTCAACCTTATTTGAAGCATTTTGTTGCACCTGGACTGAAAGTCATCAGTTTTCATCCTATGAATATTGTGTTTAACACTCCCTACATCGCATGGATGCGTCAAATTAAGGATTCCATGAGCCGTGAAGAGTTCAATAACATCACTCCTGAAATGATTGAGAAAAAACAAAACAGAGAAGCTGGGGCGTACGACCTGATTATGGAGATTGTGGAACTTTGCCAGAAAATTCAGGCACCAATTCTTTCTATAGACGAAATTTACCAACAAACAATAAAATAATTTATTGAATATGAGAATATTGGAAAGCGAACGCTTGGTTTTGAAACCTATCGAACCCGAAGACTTGAATTTCTTGATGGAGCAGCGTTGGGACGCAGAGCTGACAGATTATATCATCCATAATCCAATTTCAACTTATACGCAGCAGAAATGGTATGAAAAGATATGTAAAAACGGCGATGTGGCGATGTCTATTTTTTATAAAGAAAAAGAAGGAGAGCTGCCTGTTTTGTTGGGAGCGGTAGGGTTATATGACTTCAATTACCGTCATCAGCGTGCCACTTGGAAGACACTGCGTATTCCCAAAAAATACCAAGGGCTTGGACTGGCCTTTGAGGCATCGAAGATGCTTATCGATTATGGTTTTAATACACTTAATCTAAACAAGATTACAAGCGATGTGTTTCCTCACAATGAAAGCATCATTCGCTTACTGGCAAAAATGGGTTTTAGGGAAGAAGGACGGTTAAAACAACACTATTTTCATCAGGGTCAGTTCAAAGATGTATTAATATACAGCCTAACAAGAGACGAGTACCGAAATATGAAGTAAAAAAAGGGAAGGTGGCACCACAGAGTTTGGCTACCTTCTTCTTTAAATATATTCTGGTGGAACGGTTTACTTCACAATTTTTTTGACTACCGTGCTATGATGGCTGTCGGTGATTTTGAGAATATATAGGCCTGAAGAGTATGGAAAGTCCAATTCCATTCGTGCCCCGTCACTGCCCACTTTTTGTTGCTTGCTCATCAGCAGTTTGCCTTCCAAAGAATATAACTCTATCAGCATATCCTTTTCGTTAGATGGAAGAATACTGATTTTCAGCTGGTCTTCAACAGGATTGATCACATATACCTCAAAATCGGCTATGGAAGGCGCCGACACGGACACAGGGCTGACATCAATGGCTAAATCCATAATTACTGGCAGGTGGTCGGACATGTTGTACAAGGCATCGGCCACAGTGGATGGAACATCTTGATTAGCAGGATAATTGATACTTTTGTTGAAATGATTGCCATCATTGCCCACTGCATGATAGGATTCAGGAATACAGCTTACTTTACGGCTCCCGTAAAATACTGGCGAAGAGACCAGAATGAAATCGAAACGGTCGTCCAAGCCGCCTGCTGAGGCACAGTCATTGTCGTCCTTATGGGTGGATTGGGTGTGAATGCTTCTATAGCTGTAATTGCTATTCCACTCTCCTTCCATATTGATGGGATCATAGAATTTGTATAAACTATTGGGGTAATGTATCAGGTGCTGATATGCGTTTTCTGAGGCTCCGTATAAATTAAAATCGCCTGATAAACAATAATTTCCATATTCGCCAAGACTTTCTAATTTTGACATGAGCTGTGCCACTTGACTGTAACGTTTTTGCTCATTTTCGCTTCCGGTTCCAGCTTTCAGGTGTGCCAAAATAAAAGTGGTGAAAATGGTGTCTCCTTGAGCCAAATTAGGAGTCAGATAATACATCTTATAACCGTTGATGTCCCGGTTGACAGTCGCGATATAGAAGTGGCTGTGATAGGCTAATTTTGCAGAATTGTAAAAGAGCATATTGGCGATGGAACCCCCAGAATAATTGGTCAAGGGGCAATGCAGGTATCCGTTTCTTCCATTGGTATTCAGCACATTGTTGACAATACGGTTGGCATAGCTCACATTACTGCCGATTTCGTTGACCACCAGCACATCGGGAACCACATAGTCAATAATGGTACGTAAAGCGTTGTCCTTGACAGTCAGGTTGTTCGTGGTTTGGTTACAGCCATAGACCGTTTGTTCAGTATAATACAAAAGATTATACTGCATCATTCGGATGGTTTGCGTTTGGGCGAAACCAAAAGGAAGCAGTGCCAATCCTAAAACAATAACAAGCGTAAATTTTTTCATTTTTGTCAATTAGGGTGCAAAGGTACATATAATTCTCGAATTATACACAGACAGACATATTTTTGTCCACGGCAACCACATGAATTTTTTCTTTTTTATTCCCCTTTCTTTTGCTGCTCCAAAAGAAAGGGACAAAGAAAACGAGCTCTTTCGCCGACATGAATGCCGCCCACTCTGTCCGCCCTCCAACAGCTGCGGCAAAAGTGAATTGGACGCTCACGCGCTTTTGCACGCAGCTATAGGAGGCCGTACATTCACACCGCATCCGCATCGCATGTCGGCATCCCCTCCGCACAGCCGTTAATAGGCTGGTGTCGCCATGAGTTTACCATCGCCATTGTTTGCAGGCTGAAAGCCTGCTGGCTGCCAGCTCAGGGCAAGGTGCGAAGCACCGACACCCTGGGGAAGAAAGGGTGCGCACCATTACCGAATCCTGTTAGGGATTCCATGTCAGTAGAAGTGGGAATAGTAATGCATCACGGTCGCGGCGCGGGTGTTGTTTACACCGAAGAGGTGAATGTGTCGCCGCGAAACGGTGTCGCTGTAAGATGAGGCTTGTTTTTTTATAAATAATAGATTACCGCAATCCAGCTGCTTCTGGAAATACCGAGCATGGACGGATTGGGGATCGCAAATACATGAGGTACTGTGGGCCAGCCGTGATATTTTTGTAGGGATGCGCTTTTTCGCATCCGCATATAATACAGAGAAAAGGTACGGAAAAATTCTTTTTTATTCGAAAATAATATATACCTTTGCAAAATAAAACTGTTCTTTATGGCAACTTCTGGAAAAACATCAAAATATCGCGTCTTGTGTGTCGCAGTAGCACTTGGTTGCTCTTTATTCGGCATTCTATTGGGAATTTCACTGAATTTGAATTCACGGGATGTGATAAGATCTTATCGGAATACTCAGGCTACTCTTGCACATAATAACGAGAAACTGGAGGATATCTTTCATGCAGAATGGCTTCGGCTGTGCTACCTTGCTCTTGAAAAAGGAGACTCGACGTTGTTCAGGAAAGTGGACAGGTTGTCAGATCAGAGTGTGATATATCATTATGTAGATTCTCTGCGGACGGCATTGATTATATATGTGGATGGAGTACAGAGTGACCAGCTCAGAAGAGTTGATGCGGTGTCTGAGCCCACTTTCTTTATGATTAACCAAGGAAATGCGAAAGAGTTGCGGGATAAACTGCAACAACATCAGGATTTTCTGAACAACTGTATCAGAAAAGGATATACCACCATTGATTTTGAATTAAATGATCAATACCCCTTTGGGAGAAAGGAGAGCTGGGAGAGCTATCATTTTGAGAATGTAATGGCGATAGAGGCGGTTTGTCAGCTGGAAATGATCAAACAACAGTTGATGATGGCTGATTTGACAGTGTTCAGGAGTATCATCAATACGTATGAGAATCCGGAAGGTGAAAACAATTAAAAATATTAAGAATATGAAAAAGAGGATTTTCAGATTGGGTGCCACAACAATCACTATGTTAAGTTTGTCTTTATTGTTCAAGATTCAACATTGGCCGGGTGGTGGTATTTTGCTGATTTTGACCCTTGCTGGTCTGGTACCCGTTACTGCGTTCATGATTGCTAACTACATGGGTAAGGAAGAGGAAGAAAATTGATAAGTTTGCACGTCATGAAAAAAATAATTTTCTTTGTATTTGTCCTTATCATTTTGATTGGTTGTGATAGTCATCAACTATCAGAGCCTATGGAAGAAACCCCTTCTATCACTGACGAAATATCTGCTGAACAGGCTATTATGAACATTTATGACGAGGTGTTTAATGCCTATACCGATCTCTCAGAAGCAGAAATTCTTGAGGCTGACTTTGATTACAAATTTTTGTCTGCTTACTATTTGGAGCTTGATACAATTGTAAGGGAAATTGATGAATCTTATCCGTCAGAAATAGGTTTTCATGATTACGACCATTGGATTCAAGGAAACAACTGGGATAATAGTCTTTCTTATGCAATTGCCTCTATTCGTAATATCTCGGATAATGAAGCGGAGATTGACATGGTCATTATTAATTGCGGACAAGAAAAACCTGTAGTTATCAAGCTGGTAAAGGAAAAAGGTTTATGGAAGATTTATGACTTCATTCGCGATGGTGTTTCCGAATTAAGCGAGATGGAGCATTACATTGAATGGGACAATGATTCGCGTATCCTGTGCGAGAAATACGGGGATAATGTTGAGCAGGTAATTTGTCGAAAATAAACCACGAACTACTGTACTACTACTTTTTTAACAATGATCGCTTGGTTTTCGCTGTGGATTTTTAAGAGGTATAGTCCGGCAGGGAGCTGCGAAACATTAATGCTGCAGTGATTATCCCATGCTTCGGTATGCAAAACTTCCCTCCCCATGAGATCAAAAATGGCTATTTCATTGATTTCTATTGAATTGCTCTGAATTGTGAATTGTTCATGGGCAGGGTTAGGATAGACTGCCACTAGAGCAGGGTCAACAAGGGCAACCGCACTGCCATAGTGGAAAACGTTGACCGAGTCGGCACCGAAAATTTCACCCACCAATTCAGGATAATCGATAAAAGGATTACGGTTGTGTTGGATATTAAAAACTGCGTTGTTGCGGTCAATTTCTTTCTGACTGACAGGGTCCTCCTCATGCCAGCGAATCAACATGGCCAAAGCCCAGGGTTTCAAATTGCCGTCGGTGAACATGGAAGGGGTGCCCTGGTCGAAATCGCGGTTATAGTAGCGGGTGCACATGTATAATAGCGTGCGGGCCAAATCACCTTTGAAGGCATCAATGGGTTCGAAAACAGTGCCGGAATAACCTGGTGTAGAGCAACTTCCTATTTTTGAGCCGTTGCGGCTGGTCCAAGTGACATTGCCCACTTCGCCAAAAGGCAGATTACCCCGTTTGTTGTTCACTTGTCCATCTGTAGGGTACATGTGAAACAAGTCGGTGTACATGGGGGTTTGGCTGTTGAACCAACTTTTAGGCACGCTGTGTTCACGGTTATAACAGTCTCCTTCGTTGGTATAATTGCCACATTGGTCGGTGATGGGGGTGTATTCGTAGGGCGGTGTGCCACCAGGAATGTCGGAGTATATGTCCCAGATTTTGCCGTTGCTTTTGACATCTGTCTGTGTGAAGGCACTCCATAAACCGTCGTAAGACAAAGAAGAAGCATTGTTGTTGATGATTTGGGACAGCGCAATCCGTAGTGCTTGCCCTTTTTTGCCATCGGCGGCATTGTAATAGCCAGCGGGTTCCTGGGCGGTGAGGAAAAGGGCCCAGAGGATAGCGGTTATCAATAGTAGATGCTTTTTCATATTAATTGTTTTTTTCAGTTATGCGTTAGACGTTAAGAAGTCAAGTCATGCACTTCGTGCATTCGTTAAGACGAAAAAATTTCGCCATATCTCATTCATTCCATCTTCACGTTTCCCCGTCTTCCCGTCTCCCCGAACGAGCGAAGCGAGTGTCTTCACGTAATTTGGCACATCTCCACCATTTTCACGCATTCCTTGGCTTCCTTCACATCATGCACCCTGAGAATATGTGCGCCTTTCATCAAGGCGATGGTGTTCAACACGGTGGTGCCATTCAAGGCTTGTTGGGCGTTAGTATTTAAAAGTTTGTATATCATTGATTTACGTGAAATACCCACTAAAATTGGCAAGCCAAAACTACCAAAAGCATTGAGGTTGTTCATCAGGAAATAATTCTGTTCCAATGTTTTACCGAAACCAAAGCCTGGGTCAAGAATGATGTCATTGGCTCCCAGCTCTTTCAGTTTGGCTACTTGGGTACCGAAGAAACGCAGCATATCACCGATGAGGTTCTCGTATTGCGTATGTTGTTGCATTACATCGGGTTTGGCAGGAGTGTGCATCAGGCAATATGGTACTCTGGCCTTGGCTACTGTGGGAATCATTTCTTCATCGAAAGTACCTCCGGAAACATCGTTAATCATTGCCGCTCCATGGTCAAGTGCCACTTGGGCAACCGATGCCCGCCAAGTGTCTATCGAGAGGATGGCATCTGGAAAGTGTTGTAAAACAAGCGTTACGGCCTGTCGAATACGTTCAATTTCAGTGGCTTCATCAATGTCGGCGGCTCCGGGACGGGTGGACATGGCGCCAATGTCGATAATGTCTGCTCCTTCTTCCAATAATTGGGCAGCACGGTCAACAATGGCCTTTTCGTTGGTATATCGGCCTCCGTCGAAGAAGGAATCCTCCGTATAGTTCAAAATGCCCATCACCAGCGGGTGGGACAAATCACAGAGTTTTCCTTTGAAATTGAGCCACATGGTTTATTTTTTTACCGTTTTGTTTTTCTGCCAATTAATTTCTTTATAGACAGGAATATTGTCGCGTTTGACAATGGAATAAATCAACAATACCAAGCCAGCGAGGAGAATGGGAATACTCAGAATCTGGCCAATATCGAGGGTCATGCCTACTTCCTTGCTGACTTGCACCTCCTTGAAAAACTCAATGATAAAGCGGGCGGTGAAAATCACAAAGAAGATTAAACCGACCGTTCTTCCGGCAGGCACTTTTCCTTTGGCGATTTTAAAATAATAAATGACAAAACACAGATACAAAAGCAGATAGACACTCGCTTCATACAATTGGGCGGGGTGGCGGAAGGTGCCGGCAATGCCTGGCCCGCCAAGGGTGAAGTCGAAGGCCCAAGGCACTGTGGTAATGCTGCCCACAATTTCGTGGTTCATCAGGTTACCGATTCTGACCATGCCTGCGGCGATGGGAATCACAATAGCAAGACGGTCGCATAGCCACAGAGCGTTCATCTTGTATTTCCATGCGAAATAACAGAGAAACAAGGTGATGGCAATAACCGCTCCGTGACTGGCTAAGCCTTGGTAGCCGACAAATTGCCCGTCTTGAATGGGCAGAATGATCTCGCTGATACCTTTCAGACTGGTGAAATATTCAGGCTCATAAAAGAGGAAATGCCCTAATCGTAAACCTATAATAGTCCAGATAATGGTCCAAATGGAAAGCTTGTCGCACAACTGTTGTGAAATGCCCTCTGTCTTAAATATCTTGCTTAAAGTAAGATAGGAAAAGAAAAAGCCGAAAGCGAGGAGCAAGCCGTACCATCTGACCTCAATGGGTCCGAGAGAGATAGCCACAGGGTTGACGGTCCAGGTGATGTAATTTAAGGTGAACATATTTGTTAATGGGTGTTTATTTTGATTACTTTTATTTTCGTTTATACGTTAAGACGTGGAGTCTCTCACTTCGTTCGTTCGTGGAGACGGAAAGTAAAATATGTCGTCTCCACGTCTCCACGCCTTCACGCTTTACTGTTTCAACGCTTTCTGCAGCAGCTGGTTGAGCACTGTAGGAGAAATATCACGGGTTATCTTACCTTGCTCACATAGAGAAATTTGTCCTGTTTGTTCGGACACCACGATAGCCAATGCGTCGGTGAATAGGGTGGAGCCGATTGCGGAGCGGTGGCGCAAGCCTAAGTCAGTGGGGAGGTCATCCTCTTTGGACACGGGCAGGATGCATCGGGCAGCGGCAATACGATGGTCTTTAATGATGACGGCACCATCGTGCAAAGGACTGTTTTTGAAGAAGATGTTTTCCAGCAGTTCACGGGAAATCAGGGAGTCTATTTTTTCGCCGGTTTGCAAATAGTCGTATAGTGGAGTGGAGCGGGCTATCACAATCAGTGCTCCGGTTTTGGAACTGGCCATGCGTTTGCAGGCGCGTACAATAGAGTCAATATCCTCGGCATAGTCTTCCGCCCGGAGTTGTTTATTCCGTCTGTTCTCAATGAATTTGGTGAAACGTGTGTTACCGATATAGGTGAGAAACTTACGGATTTCGGGCTGGTAAATGACAATCAGTGCGATCAAACCCACGCTGAAAATCTTGCCCAAGATGTCGGCAAACATCGTCAAATGGAAGTAGCGGGCCATCGTCCAGATGATAAAAACAATGAAAATGCCGAAGAAAACCTTCACGGCGCCAGTACCCCGCAAGAGACGGTACAGCCAGTACATCAATATGGCGACCAGCAGGATATCCACTGCATCGGAAAGGCCGAATTTCAAAAAACTTAATGCGGATAAAAACATCATTCAAAATTTTTGCAAAAATAATCAATTTTTCGATGTGGAGGTTTCTTCATTTATCATGTTGCACAAGTGGGAAAATATTTTGCCGTATGAAGAAAAAAGTGTACTTTTGCAAGCAGAAATCAGATGATAATATCGAAAAAAAAGAATCCTATTGCAGGAAAAGCTAAATTCCGGGAAATATGGCAAATCCGTTGAAACAGTTGGCTGGGGAAACCGCTATATATGGTTTTAGTTCCATTTTGGCGCGTATCCTCAATTTTCTTTTTGTGCCCATTTATACACGTATGCTCACGCAGGTGCAATACGGTGTGGTTACCGAATTTATGGCCTATATTGCCATTTTGCAGGTGGTTTTGGTGTTAGGCTTGGAGACGGGCTGCTTCCGCTTTGCCAACAAAGAAGGTGAGGATCCGCGCAAGGTTTACAGTGGCGCTTTACTCACGGTATTCGGCCTTAATTTGGCTTTTCTCGCCTGCATGGTAGCTTTCTCCGACCCTATTTCGGCAGCGTTGGGTTATCAGGGTTATCGTAGCCTTATCATCTATGTGGCCTCCATCTTGTTCTGTGACAGCATCACCGCCATTCTCTTTGCCAAGTTGCGACAGGAGCATAAGGCTGTGAAGTTCGCTGTGATCAAGACCATTAAAATTCTCACCGAGACAAGTGTCAATCTTCTGCTTTTCTTTGTATGGCCCAAACAACCGGATTTTACCTATCCCATTATAGCCATCTTCGTCAGCTGTGTGCTATGTCTTTTGCTGTTTATTCCCGATATTCTGCGTCTCAGACTTACCTGGGACAGCGGTGTGGTAAAACGTATGCTGCTATATGCGTTGCCGCTTATGGTGGCGGCACTTCCTGGCGTAGCCAATGATTTTATGGATCGTATCCTTTTCCGTTACTTTGACACTTCGGCTGAAGCCTGGCGCGCATCTTTGGGTGTATATCAGGCGGCTGTGAAGCTGGCGGTGATTATGAACCTCTTCATTCAGATGTTCCGGTATGCTGCTGAGCCTTTCTTCTTTCAACGGGCACGGGAAAAAAACTCCAAGGAACTCTACGCCGTGGTGATGGAATATTTCATCGCTTTCTGTGGCTTGGTATTTCTGGGTGTGGTAGGGTACATCGACATTATATGCCTCTTTTTGGGTCCCGACTTCCGTGCCGGAATGGGTGTGGTGCCGGTAATGCTGCTTAGCTATATGCTGTTGGGCATGCTCTTCAATGTGTCCATGTGGTACAAGCTTTCCGGCCGTACCAATATGGCTATTTGGATTACCCTGGCAGGCTTGGCGGTCACTACTGTGGTGAATGTGGTGTTCATGCCGCTCTATTCCTATTGGGCTTCCGCTTTTGGCCACTTGGCCAGCTATTTGGTCATGTTTATCCTGAGTGCTTCCTTGGGAGCCAAGTACTATCCCATCCCTTACAAGTGGATGCGTATAGGCTTGATTTTCGTGTTGATGGGACTGGCATACGTAGGTTTGCGTTGGAGTTTGGACAACATTGATGCCCTGTGGCTGCGTCTGGTGCTGAATACCGCCTGTATTGGTGTCTATGCCGCCATAGCTTGGTTCTTCCTGCGTCGCCGTCCAGTACCTGTCGATGAACTCAATTGATGAATTAAGAAATTTTTGTATTTTTGTAAGTTGATTTGAACAAAAATGGCAAAAGAAAAAAATATACCGCAAGTCGCTATAAAAAACCGGAAAGCGGAGTTTGAATACTATCTGCTGACATCTTTTTCCGCAGGTCTGGTGCTTTGTGGAACTGAAATAAAATCTATCCGAGCAGGTAAGGCCAATCTTACCGACAGCTACTGCTCTTTCATCAATGGTGAATTATGGGTGCATAACCTGCATATCAGCGAATACGCCCACGGCAGCTATAACAATCATGAGCCCAAGCGTGACCGCAAACTGTTGCTCAACAAAAAGGAACTGAAAAAACTGATGAGCAAACTCAACGACCGAGGTACTACCATCATTCCTACCTTGCTGTGGATCAATGAAAAAGGCTATGCAAAATTGGATATTTCATTGGCAAGAGGTAAGAAAATGTACGACAAGCGTGAGAGTATCAAGGAGAAAGATAACCGCAGGGCCGCAGCAAGAGAGGAGGAATAGCTATGGAAGACGAAATGATGAATATGGATATCGAACGCTCGTATTTCAGTATTGGAGATACCGCTAAGATGTTTGGTCTCACTCCTGCCACTTTGCGTTTTTGGGAAAAAGAATTCACTGAAATCAAGCCTTTTAAGAATAAAAAAGGGGAGCGATATTATACCCGCCAGGATATAGATATCATCAAAACTATCCATTACCTGACCAAAACCAAGGGCTATACCCTTAAGGGTGCCAAGGAGGCTATGAAAAACAATTTCATAAAGGAGACCTGCAATGCCCATATCGCGGATACGCTCCTCAAGGTCAAACAGTTGCTGTTGGAAATCAAGGAGGGATTATAATTCTTTTCCTATTGAGGCGCTGTGCGCATTGTCTCCGCTAATCGAATATCATCTCATCGCAGAAAATGTATGAGGGTTGGCCGGGAGCCTGATGCCACGAGGGCAAGGGACCTGCATTCTTCACCACCACACGGATATAGCGCGATTTGATGGTCAAGTCATTAAGCTGAAGCGTGAAAATGCCCGTCTTCTCGGCCGTATATTCCACATTGGGGACAGTCAACGTTTGATACAACGTGTAGTTCACACCATCTTTGGCGGTATATAATTCCACCGTCTGCGGACACATGATCCAGTCATGGATGTTTTGCAGAAAACGGGTTTTAAATTCATGAATGGCAGTGGTTTTCCCGAAGTCGAATTCCACGTCAATGTCGCTGCCCCAATAGCCCTGCCAACAGCCATCCAAATAACTTTCACTGCCGATAATGCCATCTGCCAATCCCATCTTGCCCGAAGCGGCATATTGCGGCCGGTATTCAGAGTAGGCCGTGTTGAGTTGGGCAATTTTCTGCAAGGCTTTGTGTATCAGGATGTATTTTTCTGATAAAACCTTCTCTTTGAATGGATTAAGCGTCATGGCATGTACCGTTGCGGACTGCGAAAGCACAAAAGGCGCATGGTAGTTTTCTCCTAACTGGGGTTCGCGACCGTCTATGGTATAGTAGATTTCCTGATCATTGAACAGCGTGCGGAGACTGACTTCAACCTCATTTTTTTCATTTTGTTTTGACGAGATGATGACATGATACGGAATATCCATCAATTCTTGTGCCAATTGGTCATAGCGCGCTTCCACAATGTTCCGGCAATAGGGACGGCACTCCTCGTCCCACAATTTCATATAGGTCAGCTTGGTTTCATGGAGCAAGTTGATGGTTTCCTGTATATCGGTTCTGATACTTTCTTCCGAGAACTGCTTATCGCCTTGCAAATACTGGCTTATTTTATAGCGCAATAAGCCTATTCTGGAGGCGGCTTGCAGTCTGAGACAGACATACCAGGCGATCCGCTTGGCCGCGTCGTATTGGGGATTCTTGGGGTAACATGTTTCAGTGAGTTTATATTTATTTTTTTGACTTTCAATTAATTGAAAAGTTTTCTGATAACGCTCGTAGGTTTCCTTGCTGATTTTGGAGGGATAAAAATCCCATACGCTTTCGTACAAACCTAGACTGTTGAAGAAATTGGGTATATCCACATGTTCCAAGTCCTTCATCAACTGAAAACCATTGTCGGGCATCACAAAAGTATGGGAGAAAGCTTCGTTGAAAACCCGCAGTCTTTCTGTCCTCTCCTGGTCGGCCTTGGTGGGTTCTGTATTGCCAATGGGTTGCCAGCTCATCTCGGCAGCCCAGGCCATGCCGTGCCAGGTGCTGTTGAATAGCGATTCGCCCGAGTCGTCCCAGGCGGTGTTCATCATGCCAATAGCCCCATGCTGATAGCCATCGCGCACCAGGTTGGCAATGTTTTTGGTGTAAGTTTCCTCGCTGGGAAACACCGAGCCCCACATGCTCATGCCAGGTGCTACCATGAACTCAAATCCTTGGCGTTCGAAAGGTTCTATCATATCCGCATAACTGTCGGACGGCGAATAGCTCCAGATCAGCATCAACATGTCTTTTGGTAACTGCGAACTGATCACCGGATCTTTGGCGGCAATATCGCCCCACATCATCACCCGCTTGCCCAGCGGTTTCAGCACATCATACACCCATTGGATATGGCGGGCATAAACCTGTGAAGATCCTCCGTTGTTATTCACGTAATCCTTTGCGCGGCCGCTACCCAAGGCTTCAGTTTCGTCGCAATTGATATTGAAAAACGGCGACTGGTATGCCTTGGCTACCGTCTCTAACTCATATCGCAAGAAATCGTAGGTTTTGGGCTCGCCCGGATTCCAATTGTACTTGGTATCGGCCATAGGCTGGTAAAAGGGGATTTTGAAAGTCTCTTCGGCATGGGCAAAACACTGCTGGTTACCAATCAATTCAATATGAAAAATTTTGGCATAGTCTTCCAGTTCTTTTACCTCGGACGCAGTCAACCCGTCGGTGGGCGCAATATCGGGATATTTGTCCAACTTAAAAACATGTTCTGTATAAAGATTGAAGAAATTGAATTTATACTTAGCCAAGGTGGCGATAACACGTTTCAGGAACTCCATATTCGGGATAGGGCCTCGACTGATGTCGTCCATCCAGCCACGGTATTTCAGTTTGGGATAATCCACGATATACATACAAGGGATGCTCACCCGTCCTGACTCGTCCCTGAAATAGTGCAGCAACTGCTTCACACTTTGCTGCCCATAAAACAGGCCTTGTTCCGTGAGTGCCTGAATCAGAAACTTATCTGCTTTCACCTCCAAGATATATGCCTGATCAGCATTGGTATCAATGGGAAATGAAGTAATCAACTGTGTTTCGATAGCAGGCTGCTGATTATCCTTCAAGACATAATATCTGTCTTGAAAAGTCACGTGCTGGGGAGTGGGGATGATCCCAGTGGACTGGGCTTGTGAAAAAATAGCGCACAAGTTACATAAAATAATGATGATTAAGTATTTATGCATATTTTATTTTTTGTGTTCAATCATTTGTAACGATACTGTCATAATCGACTTCACCACCAATAATTCGACGCTTCTTGTGATAGGAGGTGGACAAGACGTTCTGCTCTTCGGATGTCCACTGACTGTTGATATCGGCGAGGTATAGCAACAACTGTGGAATGTTGTCAGACATTAATGGTCGTCCTGTAGCATCCTTAATCAGAGCAACTATATCAGGGTGTAACTCGGAATAACTTTGCGAGCACCATATCCATAGGGGCACCTCATATTCATTGCGGGCTTGATAGAAGTCTGGTTTTTGAAAAAGCCTCCCCTGCACAGGAAGATCATCATAGACCTCTTCTCCATGGTCGGGAATGAAAACAACGATTGCCTCCATAGACTCGTAGAATAACAAAAGGCTGTCAAGCACACGGTCATTGTAGCGCGTAGCATTGTCATAGTGCATTACTGTCAACATAGACTGTCTGTCAAGATTACGGTCTGCATAGTCTTCAACAGAGAAAAAAGCCTCCTCGCTTGGATAACGTTGACTATAATCGAAATGCTGTCCTTTGAGATGGATGATGTCAAGAGTGAAAGGGGTGATGGTTTTCTCGGCATAATATTCTGACAACTGGTGCACAATACCCATATCTTTTTGGGAAAAACGGCTATTACGATAGGTAAAGAGGGAATCGCTCATTTCCTTATCAGATAGAAAAAAGTTACCTGCAACACTGGTAGCTCCAGAAAAGACTCCTTTGATTCTGAATTGATTAGAAAAGAACGTCACCTCGTAGCCCGCCCGTTGAAAGAGGATAGGGAAGAGTATGCGATGGGCTAACGTTCCATCAGAATCATAGGGGCCTACAGCAAAAAGATGGAGAATAGCGTTACTGGTGATATTCCATGGGGTCACAGCATCCGTAAAAGGAAACAACTCGCCATTCTCCATGCGTTGTTGCTGCAATGGTGTAGTAGCGAGAGTGTAGCCATAAAGAGAGGAATGATGTTTGTTGAAACTCTCACCGATAATCAGCACAATATGCGGGGAGCAATGGCTTGTGCTGTCGATAGTGGCGCCATAAGTGTTGGCTCGTAGCATTTCCATAGCACGCATGGATACGTTGGTAGCTTGCCACGAATACGCAAGTCGGTGCAATGGCGTGGGCGTATTTTGGTGATAATCGCGGAAAATAAGGCTTTCCACAAAATCAGGATTGGCCCTATGCCTGAAAAACTGTAAGAAACGTATTGTAGCTGGCAACTCGACCACTAAGCATATAATCAGCAGTACTGTAATCACTATACAGGTGTGTCGACCCTTAGGAAAAAGGTGAAGTAAGCAGTTTTCAATTTTATTTTTTACAGCAGGAATATAGGATAATGGAAACAAAACACCTACAAGCAATAGTCCTATGATACGCCATTGGAAGAAAACATTCGGACCTGTGAAAGTGGACAGGAATTCGCTGGCTTCCGAAAGATTCGTCTGCGAAATAATGCTGAAAATATGTGGAGATATCGGTACTTTAAAGTAAATTTGACAGTATGCATCTACCAGACATACTACCACCACGGTTTCTCCAATTGCAATTTGTACCACCGTTCGTATAATCTTGGGCAATAAGGATGTGGGAATACTGATAAGAAATGCTGTCAGCAATGGAGTGGTCAAAATATGCCACGACAGCCTGTTCGTACAAATCAGACAGGCTGTCAGGATGGTAAAGAACAGAGGGCCAAATAGCCACCGAAACCTAAAAGAATCTGCAATTTGCATTACTCTTTATGCAACAAGCACAGTGTTTCCTTACTGCCATAGTGGTACTGGTACAGAACCATATTTCCACTGATGATTTCGAAATACAAAATCTCCGGATCTCCCGCCAAATAAGACCCATCTTCATCGTGAAGGGTGATACTTCCATTTTGACTGTCTGTCATGGTATAGTCAAAGGACATGTACAGATGTTCAACTTCGCCAGAGGGGGAATGGTAAAAATCCTCATACAATCCGGTTTTGTTAGCCGAAAAAGTAAGTTTATAATCTGTATTGCCTTCTGTACCAGACCAAACACCCACTACAAGCGAAGTGATGTCGTCGCTTTCATTATTCTTTTCATTTTTTTTGCATGAAACCACAGTCACGCACATTATGGTCAACACCATTATCGCAGCAGTGCCCCATGAGAGAATTTTCTTTTTCATGTTCTGATGATTTTTTGATCCAGGTTCCTATTGTTATCTGTAGTCACTAAGTCGGCAGAACCCCATAACCAGCTCAATGAAAAAACAATGTTAGATTTTCGTCTGCAAATATACAATTTTTTTTGATTATTGCTTTTCTGAGAAAAATTACATTTACTGCTGTTTTCTCCCCCTCTATTCTGGTGAGGCCGTTTCGCGGCGGTCGTATTCACCGCTTCGGCGCAAATTCAACCCGCGCCGCGACCACATACCCGTGTCCATCATTCCCCCAGGGTAAGGTGCTCGTTCCTCGCACCATAACCCTGGGCTACCGAGCCCAGCAGGCCTACGGCCTGCACACATTGGCGAGGTACAAACACATGGCAGAATGCGCAGCTGTTGGAGGGCGGACAGAGCGGGTGGCATTCATGTCGGCTTGATCTTTTGGTGACTTTTCGATCAAGCGAAAAGTCACGGAAAAAAAATAATTAAATGCAAAATTCATGCGGTAGCTATGGATGCGTAGTGCTTCCACAAAAATTAATCTCTCGGTGATAGATTCGGAAAATTTCCGTACCTTTGCACCCCAATTTTAAAATATAAAAATATATGAGTTTTTTAGGCAAACTTTTCGGGACAAAGGCAGACCGAGACTTGAAAGAATTAAAACCTTATCTCGAGAGAACATTAGCGGCATACGAGACCATCAAGGATTTATCCAACGATGAACTTCGACATAAGACAGTTGAATTCAAGCAATATATTGCGGAAACCATCAAGGAGGAAGAGGACAGAATAGCGGAAATCAAGGATTATCTTGACAAAAACTATGATATGCCTATCCAGGAGAAGGAAGATTTCTACAAGGAGCTGGAGCAATTGGAAAAACGTTCCTATAAGAAGACTCAGGAGGTGCTGGATGAAATTCTGCCTCAGGCATTTGCTGTGATGAAGGAGACTGCCCGCCGTTTCAAGGAAAATGAAATAGTGGAGGTTACCGCCACCCAAATGGACAGGGATATTGCCGCGTACAGAGGCTGTATCGACATAGTGGATGACAAAGCACGTTACCATAACACCTGGTCCGCAGGCGGAAACATGATAAAATGGGACATGTGCCATTATGATGTGCAGCTGATTGGTGGTACCGTCCTGCATCAGGGCAAAATTGCCGAGATGGCGACAGGTGAAGGAAAAACCTTGGTGGCTACATTGCCAGTATATCTGAATGCACTCCCGGGCAAGGGCGTGCATGTGGTAACCGTAAACGATTACTTGGCCAAGCGTGACGCCGAGTGGATGGGTTTGTTATACGAATTTCATGGTTTGACAGTAGATTGTATCGACAAGCACGAGCCGAACTCCGAAGCCCGCCGTAATGCCTACGCAGCGGATATCACTTATGGCACCAACAATGAATTCGGTTTCGACTATTTGCGTGATAACATGGCCCGAAACCTTACCGAGTTGGTGCAGCGTCCGCATAACTTCGCTATCGTCGATGAGGTGGACTCCGTGTTGATTGATGATGCTCGTACCCCGTTGATTATTTCTGGTCCCACGCCAAGAGGCGACCAGCAGGAATTTGACCTTTATAAGCCTATTGTCGAGAAATTGTACAATGCACAGAAGGTGTATGTGGCAGAGATTCTGACCAAAGCCAAGAAATTGTTGGCAGAGAATCCCGACCCGAAACCAACGGATGAGGGTGCTATGCTTTTGTTACGTGCTCAGCGCGGTCTGCCGAAAAACAAGGCCCTGATCAAGTTCCTCAGTGAGCAGGGTATCAAACAAATATTGCTGAAAACCGAAGGTTTCTTCATGCAAGAGCAAAACAGAAATATGCACCTTATCGATGATGAACTGTATTTTGTGATTGAAGAAAAACAGAATACGGTGGATATCATGGATAAGGGTATCGAACTGATCTCTAAGGATGCAGAAGAGGCCAAGATGTTCATCATGCCGGATGTGGGCGCTGAAATCGCGGAACTGGAGAAAGAAAACCTTGATCCGAAAGAGAAGCAGGAACGCAAGAACGAGATTTACCGCAATTTCTCTATCGCTTCAGAAAGAATCCATACTATCCATCAGTTGCTGAAAGCCTATACCATGTTCGAAAAGGATGTGGAATATGTGATTATTGACAACAAGGTGAAGATTGTGGATGAGCAGACTGGTCGTATCATGGAAGGCCGTCGTTACTCCGATGGTTTGCACCAGGCTATCGAGGCCAAGGAGAACGTGAAAGTGGAAGCCGCCACACAAACATACGCTACCATCACTTTGCAGAACTATTTCAGAATGTACAAGAAATTGTCGGGTATGACCGGTACCGCTGAAACCGAAGCGGGTGAGTTCTGGAATATCTACAAATTGGATGTGGTGGTGATTCCCACTAACCGTCCTATTGCCCGTATTGATGCGGAAGATATGGTCTATAAAACCAAACGTGAGAAGTTGGCCGCGGTGGTGGATAAGATTCTGGAGTTGCACGAGGAAGGCCGTCCAGTGTTGGTTGGTACTACTTCGGTGGAAGATTCTGAATTATTGTCCAATATCCTTACTCGCCGCCGCATTGTCCATAATGTGTTGAATGCGAAACTGCACAAGAAAGAAGCTGACATTGTGGCTGAGGCTGGTCAGGCAGGCACGGTGACCATCTCCACCAACATGGCAGGTCGTGGTACCGATATCAAGCTGGGACCTGGCATCAAGGAAAAGGGTGGTTTGGCTATTATTGGTACAGAACGCCATGACTCGCGTCGTGTGGACCGTCAGTTGCGTGGTCGTGCCGGCCGTCAAGGAGACCCCGGTAGCTCCCAGTTCTATGTGTCGCTGGAAGACAACCTGATGCGTTTGTTCGGTTCTGACCGTATCGCCAAGGTTATGGACACACTGGGTCTGCAGGAAGGTGAGGTGATTCAGCACAGCATGATTACCAAATCCATTGAAAGAGCCCAGAAGAAAGTGGAAGAAAACAACTTCGGTATCCGTAAGCGTTTGCTGGAATATGACGATGTGATGAACCATCAGCGTAGCAATATCTACGACAAGCGTCGTAACGCTTTGTTTGGCGACCGTTTGGCTATCGATATTTCCGAGATGTTTTATGATGTATGCTCCATCGTGGTGGATAACAATTGGGGAGCCAAAGATTATGAGGGATTCTGTCAGGAAATGATTACGACCTTCGGTTGTGAGTCCCCATTTGATTCCAGTCGTTTCTTGCAGGAACGTCCGCAGAAATTGGCTGAAGAGCTGTTCCCCTTCATTTATGAGCATTATAAAGCCAAAATACAGCAATTGAGCAATATGGCTTACCCAATTATTGAAAGGGTTTATCTGGAGCAGGGTGACCGTTTCCAGAACATTGCTATTCCTTTCACCGATGGATTCAAGAATATGACCATTGTGGCCCCGTTGAAAAAATCGTATGAAACCAAGGGACGTGAGGTGGGCTTGTCTATCGAAAAGAGTATCACCTTGGCAGTTATCGACAATGCATGGAAAGAACATCTCCGCGATTTGGACGATTTGAAGCAGTCGGTGCAGAATGCCTCTTACGAGCAAAAAGACCCGCTGTTGATTTATAAACTTGAGTCGGCCAGCTTGTTCGAGCAGATGTTGGAACGTATCAGTACGGAAATCGTGTCATTCCTGACCAAAGGTACTATTCCAATTAGAGAAGATACCCAAGTGAAAGAGGCCAAATTGCCAGAATCAGATGCTAAGAAGTTGCAAACTGGCCGTCAGGAAGTAGGTGGTGGCCGTCAAGTGGCTCCTGGCGGAAAGGGAAGTACACCTATTCGCGTGGAGAAGAAGGTGGGACGAAATGATCCCTGCCCCTGTGGTAGCGGAAAAAAATACAAGAATTGCCATGGCAAAGACGAACAATAAAGTTGTTCTGTCCGTCACCAATGACCTCTATACAGACCCGCGTGTCGATAAAGTGTGTAACTTTTTGACACGCAACGGGTTTGATGTTACCCTTGTGGGCCGTCGCTACGGCGATTCCGCCACTTTGGCACCCAGGGCGTATAAAACGCATAGATTGCGCCTGCTGTTCAGAAAGGGCGGATTGTTCTATGCCGAGTATAATATCAGACTGTTTTTCTACCTCTTGTTCCATCATTTCGACTTGTTTGTGGCTAATGACTTGGATACACTTCTACCTAATGTTTTGATTAGCAAGTTGAAAAGAAAACGATTGGTGTATGATAGCCATGAGTATTTCTGTGGGGAATTGTCTATTGCCGATCGTCCTTTTGTAAAACATGTGTGGAAAAGTATTGAGAGATTCTGTTTCCCGAAATTGAAGGATGTCATTACGGTCAGCCAGTCTATTGTGGAACAGTATGAGAAGGAATACGGTATTCGGCCACATTTGGTGCGGAATATCCCCCCGAAAGCAACTCCTCCTGTGACGGAAAGTCGCTCCTCAGTGCAATTGCCTGAGGATAAGATGATAGTTATTCTTCAAGGAAATGCTTTGATAGAAGGTCGGGGTGGCGTTGAGCTGACAGAGGCTATGCCGTTGGTTGACCCGAAGGCTGTGTTGTTGGTGGTGGGAGCAGGTTCTGTGGTTCCTAAAATGAAACGAAAAGTGCAACAGCTCCAGCTGGAAGAGCGGGTCATCTTTGTGCCTCGTGTGTCACCGGAAAAGCTGTTCAACTACACTTATTTAGCCGATATTGGTATCAATTTAGACCAAGATGTATGCTTAAATGCCAAGTTCAGTTTACCCAATAAGATTTTTGAATATATCAAGGCGGAAACTCCGTTGGTGATATCAAATTTAGTGGAACGTGCAAGGATAATCCAGAAGTATCAAGTGGGTTTGATTGTGGAAGATGTACGACCTGAATGCATTGCTGAGAAAATAAATATCTTATTGAATGACAAACAGTTATATAATGAAATGAAAGCCAATTGCAAAATAGCGGCGGAGGATTTGTGCTGGGAGAACGAGGAGAAGGTGCTGGAAGAGATATATCTGCGGGGGAGAGAATAAGGGGGAGTCTCGGGCTGTGCCCTCAAGGGGAGTGGACTTCGTCCAAAGGGGAGTCTCGCACTGTGTGCTCGAGTGGAGTTGCCCGAAGGGCGGGGTAGTGATTTTGAACTTTGAACTTTGAATTCTATGATTAAACAGCGAGTAATAGCCAACAACAAAGAATTCTTTGACCCTATCAGGAAAAAATGGGTGCCTGCCACGCCGGAAGAGGAGGTGCGCCAACAATTTATCCAGTTTCTGCTCACAGTAAAGAATATTCCGGCTTCGCACTTGTCGGTGGAACGCGAAATTACCGTCAATGGACTGTCACGCCGTTATGATTTGGTCGTATTTGACGAAGAGGGCAAGCCATGGATGGTGGTGGAGTGCAAAGCACCGCATGTCAAGCTTACGCAGGAGGTAATGGAGCAGGCAGGCCGCTATAATAAGACATTGCGTGCCCCGATAATAGGAATCACCAATGGCAAAGAAAATCGTTTCTTCAGAGTTGATTTTAATACCGAAAAAATAACAATACTTTGAGTTAAGTAATCTAATGATAATGAAAAGATTTTTACTTTTTGTTTTTTGTGCTTGTTATGCCATCACATACGCACAAATAGTAAGTCCGGGAACGGGCATAACATTGACTTTCAATGATTTGTTATACGACCCTTCTGGAGCGGTCACTTCCTCCCAACCAGGAGTATATGAGGTGCATCAGGATTTGACTTTGGCGGCTAATGATACATTGTTGCTGGATGCTTCCACAATTGAAATTTATATGGATGCGGAGCTTTCTATCCAAGTGCACGGATGTGTGCGCTGTGCATCACGAGATGATAAGCTGATTGTCAGTGGCGTCACCACAGATGCGTCATCCACCCTTTTCGAACTGCGCTTTGAAGATGCTGAGGTCTCCATACTTTCCAACTTGTTGGTGGAATTTTGCCAGCAGATTTTGGTAAGCAACAGCCCGATAACTTTTGACAATTGCGAATTTCGTTATTTCAACTCACAGGTTATCAAATATATGAATTGCAACCCGATTATCCGGAATTGCTATTTTCATGATAATCAGTCAGCAGCGGTTAATTCAGGAGTTAATGTGATGGGATCTCCAATTATCAGAAATAACCAATTCTATCACAATGTTTTAAGTAATGTTAATCAGCCACAACTCAATTTGGGACCCGGTAGTGTCAACGATACCATTTTCATTGAAGATAATACTATTGTTGGCTGTTCTTCCATGTCTGGCGGCATTGTCATCGCCAACCTGATGAATGTGGGGAATACCAAGGCGGTCATTCGAGGCAATGTCATCGAAAACAACCGTTACGGTTATAATCAACAAGGAAACAATATTTATTCTATTATTGAAGATAATATTTTCAGAGACAATAACTTGGAAACAAACCCGATGAATGGTGGCAGTGGTATCAGCATTTATGGCAGTGATGAGACTTGTGCCGCCAGGTTGCGCCGGAATATTATCACGGGAAATTTATGGGGTGTTACAGCTATTTATTATCATTCTGTCGATATGGGTACAGCAGAAGATTATGGATATAACTGCATCTATGATAATGGCAATGGCGGCGAGGAATATGACTTGTACAACAATGCCAACAGCAATTTGGCAGCGATTGGCAATTATTGGGGCGAGGACACAGAATCATACGCTGAGAGTGTGATTTTCCATCAGCCGGACCAGGCAAATTTAGGACTTGTGAGTTACAGTCCGGTGGTTACGTTGGCATCCGAACAATTGCCATGTTATGTGCCGGATTCAACACAGACTGCTGTGTCCGCAAATCACGAAAATTTAAGTTTAGTGCTTTATCCGAATCCCGCCTCTTCAAGTTGTTATATCAGTGCTTCTGAGCCCATTTTGCGGCTTGCTGTTTATAATATGTTGGGACAGAGTTTGTTGTGTAAGAATGGAGAAGGGAAAGACCAGGCCACTTTGTCGCTTGAAACTTTGCCGAAAGGCATTTATTTGCTGGAGGTACGGACAATGAAAGGTATAGTGACAAAAAAGCTACAGGTGAAATAAATTTGTTGTACTTTTGCATCAGCATAATCTTAAAATCAAAATATAGTATGAAAAAACTGTTCCTTTTTATCTTTTCCGCACTCTGCGTATTGGGTGTACAGGCCCAAAGTGCCAATGGCGGCATCACTCCGGAAATGCTGTCCAAAATCAAGTCTGGCTATCAGAATACGCCGGAAAACAAGGCTTTGCGCAATGCCATTGTCGCCAACGATATCAACAAATTGGCGGCCAATGCTGACAATAGCACTGCTTTCGACGACCATTTCTCCAACAAGGTAAATTCCAAGGCCGTTACTGACCAAAAATCATCAGGCCGCTGTTGGATGTTCACGGGTATGAACGTGATGCGCTCCAAAGCCATTGCCAAGCACAACCTGCCTGCTGATTTCCAATTCTCACAAGCTTATACTTTTTTCTGGGATCAGCTGGAGAAATCCAATCTGTTTTTGCAGGCTATATTGGATCACAGAGTTAGGTCTATGGAAGACAAGTATGTGGAATGGCTGTTCAAGAATCCCATTGGTGATGGCGGACAGTTCACAGGTGTGGCCGATTTGGTGACCAAATATGGTCTTGTGCCGAAAGATGTTATGCCAGAAACTTTCAGTAGTAACAGCACTTCCAGAATGTCCAATATCCTGTCGCTGAAATTGCGTGAGTTTGGCCTTGAATTGCGTGATATGGCGAACAACAAGAGCACTACGGAACAGATGCTGCAAGACCGTAAAACTGAGATGTTGAAGACCATCTACCGTATTTTGGTGATGACTATTGGTGAGCCTCCCACAGAATTCACTTGGACCCAGCGTGACGCTTCTGGCAAGGCTGTATCCACCGACACTTACACACCGCAGTCTTTCTTCAAGAAGTTTGTTAATGAGGACTTTTCGAAGTATTACATGATCATGAATGATCCCACCCGCGAGTATTATAAGGTATATGAAATAGAGTATGATCGCCATGTGTATGATGGCAAGAACTGGGTTTACCTGAACCTGCCGATGGACGAAATCGCACCCATCGCCATCGCTTCCATCAAAGACAGCACCATGATGTATTTCTCCTGTGATGTGGGCAAATTTTTGGACCGTGACAAAGGCTGGTTGGATGTCAACAACTATGATTATGCCTCTCTTTTCGGTACCAGTTTTAACATGACGAAGAAGCAAAGAGTGGCTACTTTTGCCAGTGGTTCTTCCCATGCTATGACCTTGTGTGCGGTAGATTTGGATGCCAATGGCAAACCCCTCAAGTGGATGGTAGAGAACAGCTGGGGCAGTTCATACGGCCATAACGGTTTTCTCATTATGACCAACGAATGGTTCAATGAGTACATGTTCCGTGTAGTGGTCGAGGAAAAATATATTCCTG
>JAEEGJ010005890.1_pt1 | contig 37691 bp, 40 predicted proteins | sample 8958761 | NCBI WGS metagenome assembly JAEEGJ01 (sample SAMN16246546, study PRJNA631951) | gut metagenome | biome: gut microbiome; feature: rumen; material: RS-attached | host: Bos | place: Iran: Karaj | collected 2018-10
ATCTTAAGCAAGCTCAATTCCATAACCGTTTTCATCATAACCGGAGTGATGCTCGGACTCACCGGTCTTTTGATATTCTTTTTTCTTTCTTATTCCAAAACACTCAGTCGCACCGAACAGGATGTGACTTATGACAAATATTATGTAATGATAACCGACGAAGCGGAGTCTTCTTTCTGGAAGTCTGTCTATGACGCTGCTCTTAAGACGGCCAAAGAAGAAAACGCGTATGTGGAGATGATTTCCAACAATCTCTCCCGTGATTATTCCCAGACCGAACTTATGGAGATAGCCATAGCCTCCGATGTGGACGGCATCATTGTTACCGCGGGCGAGTCGGAGAGAATGACGGAGCTTATTAACCGGGCCTACGAGGCGGGCATACCTGTTGTTACCCTTTTTAATGACAACACTCAGTCCGAGAGACTTTCTTTTGTGGGCGTCGGCAATTACAACCTGGGCAAAGAATACGGTAACCTCATCATAAAAATGGCCAATGAAAAGATGTTTCCCGGCAACCGCATTAAAGTTACGGTGCTGGTAGATGCGGGGTCGGAGGACTCGGGCCAGAACGTGCTCGCGGCCGCCATTCAGGATACTATAGCCAAAGAAAACGGTGAGAATGCCGGCAGACACAAGCCCATAGAGGTAAGTCTTGTGGCGGTGGATGCTTCCAACAACTTTTCGGTGGAGGAGTCTGTCCGCAACCTTTTTGTGCAGGGCAGCACCAAGATTCCCAGTATAGTGGTATGCCTCAATGAAAATGACACCAACAGCGTCTATCAGGCGGTGGTTGATTACAACCAGGTGGGACTTGTGAACATTCTCGGATACTACGATTCCGAGGCGATTCTTAAGGGAATTGAGCGTGACGTTATTTACGCGACCCTTTCCATAGATACACAGCAGTTGGGGCAGTACTGCGTGGATGCATTGACGGAGTACTACGAACTTGGCAATACCAGCCAGTATTTTACCGCCGACAGCTACGTCATTAACAAGAAGAACGTTAATGAATACAGGGGGGAGGCTGCGGATGAAAAATAAGCTTAAAAACCTCCCCATTCGTATAAAAATGACGGGCATTTCACTGGCGGTGAACATGCTGGTGTTTATGATTAACATTGTTCTTTTGATAGCCATGAACAATATGTCCGACAAAATTGATACCGTTTATCAGGCCAATCTTCAGTTAAACGAAATATCCGCCTCCATCAAAGCCGTGCAGGACAGCATGGTTGAGTACCTCGGCACCAAGACCAGCGATTCTTTGGAAAATTACTACAGAAGCGCCCAGGAATTCTCTGAGCTTACGGACAACTTAAATTTCAAGATTACGGGCAGTACCCTGGGGCGTATGGAGCGTTCCATTAAGAATATGTCTTCTTTGTACCTTGAAGAGGTGGGACAGACCATCGATGCCAAGCGCGGTAGAAACGTTGAAAAATACCGCACCCGCTATGAAGAGGCCACCAAGCTCTACGGATATATCAACACTTACATATACAGTCTGAACAATGAACAGTTCAAAGAAAACTCCGAAAGTTACCGCCAGATGCTTGATGCCTTCAGGCAGTTCGAAGTGGCCGGAAACCTCATAATGGTGGTGGTTATTCTTACCAGTACCGCCCTGATACTTAAGCTTACATCCAACATCATCAGGCCCTTAAGGTCTTTAACCGGCATGGCGGACGAGGTTGCGAAGGGTAATTTTGAAATCGATACCATCCCCGTCAATTCTTCCGATGAAATCGGTGTCGTTACCAAGGCCTTTAACAAGATGGTGGTCAACATTCAGGAATACATCGAAAAGATGCGGGAAAGCGCCGAGACAGAGCGTCTTCTTAAGGAAAAAGAACTTATGATGGAGACACACCTTAAGGATGCGCAGCTTAAATATTTGCAGGCTCAGATTAATCCCCACTTTCTTTTTAATACCCTCAATGCAGGAGCCCAGCTTGCCACGATGGAGGGAGCCGACAAGACTTACGAATACGTTCAGGTCATGGCGGAGTTCTTCAGATACAACGTTAAGAAGGGCACCCGCACCGTTACCATCGGCGAAGAACTGGAGCTTGTGGACAATTACATTTACATCTTGAATGTACGCTTCTCCGGCGACATCCATTATGAAAAAGAAGTGGACAAGTCTCTTCTTAATGTAGAGATGCCCAGCATGATTTTGCAGCCTATTATCGAGAACTGCGTCAACCACGGCATCAGGGAAATGATGGGTGAGGGACGTATTAAGATGAAGGTTTATGCCATGGACGATACCGCCTGCATCCGCATAGAGGACAACGGAATCGGCATGGATGAAGAAACCGTGGACCGCCTGCGTAACGGCAGACCGGTTTCCGATGACAAAAAGGACTCAAACGGCATAGGTATGGACAATGTTTACGCCCGCTTAAAACTCTTTGCGGGTACGGATGATGTTCTTTCCATAGAAAGCGACGGCCCGGGCAAGGGCTCCAGATTCACCATTTACCTCGACATCAAGGAGAAACGTGATGTATAAGATTATGCTGGCCGACGACGAAGGCATAGTGATTGATTCTTTAAAATTCATAATTCAGAAGGAATTCGGCGACGAATGCAGGGTTGAGTATGCCAAAACCGGCAGAAACGTTATCGAGCTTGCGGAGAATTTCCATCCCGACATTGCCGTAATGGACATTCAGATGCCAGGCATCAACGGAATCGATGCCATGCGCGAGATACGTAAGACCAACGACAGCGTTGTTTTTATAGTTATGTCCGCCTACGACAAGTTCGATTATGCCAAAGAAGCCATGAAGCTCGGTGCCATAGAGTACATCACCAAGCCCATGGAGCGTAACCGTATCATAGCGGCCCTCAACAAGGCCATGAACATCGTCACCCAGGAGAAGAACCGCCGCTCCAACGACCTTCTGGTCAAAGAAAAACTGGAGACGGTTGTGCCTATCCTTGAAAACGGTCTTATTTACAATATTCTTTTCCATGAATATTTCGATGAAGATATAGAGAACTACAAAACAATGTTAGACATTCATTCCGAGAATGCCTACATGATGGTGTTAGTATCCGGCGATGCCAAAGAAGGCAACCACATGACCAACGCCCTCGGTTCCAGTGTCAAATTACAGCAGCATTACAGAGAGATTCGCGAGTACATAAAGCTTTATTTTAACGGAATCGTGGGTTCCGTTATGGGTAATAAGATTGCGGTGCTGGTGCCCTGCGACTATGAGGAGATGGATTATGCGGAGCGTGTAAGCGTAATTACCAACGCCCGCGAGATGATTCACAAGTTAAGCCACACTACCGACATTGCTTTCAGAGTGGGCATCGGCAAGGTTAACAAACTTACCCGTATGGACAATTCCTACAGGGAAGCCATCAATGCACTTTTGATTACCACCAACACCCTCGCCCATGCGGACGACCTTCCCATCGGCTGCGATTACACCGGCGACTATCCTATCGAACTGGAGCTTAAGCTCTTTGAAGAGATTGCCAAGGGTCGCACGGAAGCGGCATTAAGCGTTGCCAAGGACTTCTTTGAATGGGTGCGCACTCAGGACATTATGGATGCGAGACTTAAGGTGCTGGAGTTTGCTTTAAGAGCCGAGACACTGGCCTACGAAAACGGTATGACCTATAAACTTGAGGACAGGCGCGACTACCTGCCGAGAGTTATGGAGGCCACCGACGCGGATTCTTTGTGGGAGTGGTTTAAGGACAGGGTTATTTTTTCCGCCACCAGCATTTCCAATAAGAAGACGGAGAGCAGCAACGACGTTGTGGAGGCTTCCAAAGCATACATTGAGGCCAATTATACGAAGAACATCACTCTTGACGACGTTTCCATGGCGGTTAACATCAGTTCCTACTACTTAAGCCGTATATTTAAAGAAAGCACCGGTGAGAACTTTATCGACTATCTCACCAAATTAAGAATAGAGCGGGCCAAGGAGTTACTCAGCACCACCCAGTATTCCATGAAGGAAATCTGCATGATGTCCGGATACTCCGATCCCAACTATTTCAGCAAGTCATTTAAAAAGAATGTGGGCGTTACACCCACCGAGTACAGAGAGGGTAAATAATTGAAGAAATTTATTGCGGGGTTAATGGTATTTACACTTCTTCTTTTTACAGGATGTGAGGTACGGGACAAAATCGAGACTCCCAAATCCGACAAAGAAGATACGGGAATTCAGATAGCCATGAGCTTTGATTCCTTTGTAATCGAGCGCTGGCAGCGTGACAGAGACGTTTTTGTGTCCACGGTCAAAGAACTGGGAGCCACGGTCAATGTCCAGAATGCCAACGGCGACGTTGAGAAACAAAAAGAACAAATCGAATACTTTATCAAGAAGGGCGTCGATGTAATAGTAATAGTCTGTATCGATTCCGATTCCCTTAAGTCTACGGTTCAGAAGGCCAAGGACGAGGGCATAAAGATTATTGCCTACGACAGACTGGTTACCAATTCCGACGCGGATTTGTACATTACTTTTGACAATGAAATGGTAGGCACCATGATGGCGGAATATCTTGCCGAAAACGGGGCGGCGGGCAAAAATGTACTGATGCTCGGGGGCTCGCCTCTTGACAATAATGTACCCGCAGTGGAAAACGGCTTCATTGACGTATGCCTTAAGAAGGAGATGACTGTCATTGATTCTATCCACTGCGACGGCTGGCGTGCCGAGATTGCGGGGGACTACATATATGAGCATGAGGATACGGTTCGCGAGGCGGCAGGCATTATGTGCGGCAATGACAACCTTGCGGGTCAGGTAATAAGGGCTCTTTCCGAGAAGCGCCTGGCCGGTGACCTCCCTGTAGTGGGCCAGGATGCGGATCTTGAAGCGTGCCAGAGAATAGTGGAAGGCACCCAGGCCATGACCGTATACAAACCCGTGGAAAGACTTGCCAAAAGAGCGGCCGAATGCGCCATTGCCCTTGCTCAGGGTAAGAAACTTGAAGGAGACGACATAACCACAATAAATGACGGTACCTATGACATACCTTACATAGGCCTGACTCCCATAGCCGTAACCAAGGACAATCTCGACGAGGTAATCATTTCGAGCGGATTTCACCTTAAAGAAGACGTTTATTTGAACGTTCCCGAGAAAATGCCGGGAAACTGACCGTAAACCCGGCGGTAAAAAGAAGGTAAAAAGTAAAAAGGGTAAAATTTTGTAGCACCTGTGCGCTGTATGACAAAAAAATACAGCGCGCATTTTTTTACCCTTCAATTACAAAAAAATATTCAAGACAGGTAAAAATTAATTCCCTGTTAACTGTGCTATTCTGTTTTCGTAACAAAAAACTACCTAGATTAGGGAGGAAAGAATATGAAAAAGAAACTTTTAAGCATAATCCTCGCTTGCGCAATGGCAGTTTCATTGCTTGCAGGTTGTGGTGCAGGTGCATCCGGCGGAACAAAGGTCGGCGTTGCAATGCCTACCAAGGATTTGCAGAGATGGAACCAGGACGGCGAAAACATGGAGAAGCAGCTTAAAGAAGCAGGCTACACCGTAGACCTTCAGTACGCTTCCAACGATATCGCTACTCAGGTATCACAGATTGAGAACATGATCAACTCCGGTTGTAAGGTTCTTGTTATCGCTTCAATCGAAGGCGATTCACTCGGAACAGTTTTGGCACAGGCTAAAGAAAAAGGCGTTAAGGTTATCGCTTATGACCGCCTTATCATGAACTCCGATGCAGTTTCCTACTACGCTACATTCGATAACGAGATGGTAGGTACCAAGCAGGGTCAGTACATTGAAGAGCAGTTAGGTCTTAAGGACGGCAAGGGCCCCTACAACATCGAGCTTATCACCGGTGACCCCGGCGACAACAACGCAAGATTCTTCTTCAAGGGCGCTATGGATGTTCTTCAGCCTTACATCGACAACAATCAGCTCGTAGTTAAGTCCGGTCAGACAGACTTCGCTACCGTTGCTACTCAGGGTTGGTCAACAGAGAACGCACAGAACAGATTCGATGCTATTATCTCCGCTCACTACGCAGACGGCACACAGCTTGATGCTGTTATGGCTTCCAACGACTCCACAGCAATGGGCGTTACCAACTCCCTTATTGCTAACTACGAAGGCAACCACTCCAACTGGCCCATCATCACCGGTCAGGACTGCGATATCGCTAACGTAAAGAACATGCTTGCAGGCAAGCAGTCAATGTCTATCTTCAAGGATACCCGTACTCTTGCAGCTAAGACCGTAGAAATGGTTGACGCTATCATGAAGGGTAAAGAAGCACCTGTTAACGATACAACCACATACAACAACGGCGTTATCACCGTTCCTTCATTCCTTTGCGAGCCTGTATTTGCAGACGCTAACAACTACAAGACATTACTTATCGATTCCGGTTACTACACCGAAGACCAGTTAAAGTAATTCAAATCAATAAAAAATAAAGCGCAGGCGGGCTTGTCCCGCCTGCTGTTTCTGAAAGGATAGAAAAAGGGAGGATTCAAATTGGCTAAAATATTGCTTGAAATGAGAAACATAACCAAAACCTTCCCGGGCGTTAAAGCACTAAGCGACGTAAATCTTCAGGTGGAAGAAGGCGAAATCCACGCACTTGTAGGTGAGAATGGTGCGGGAAAATCAACATTGATGAACGTCTTGAGCGGAATCTACCCTCACGGCACTTATGAAGGTGATATCGTTTATGACGGAGAGGTTTGTGAATTTCATAACATTAAGGACAGCGAAGCCAAGGGAATAGTTATTATTCACCAGGAACTTGCACTGATTCCTTATATGACTATTGCGGAGAATATGTTCCTCGGTAACGAACGAGGCAGCAAATTCAAGATTAATTGGAATGAAACGAATGATCTTGCGGCTAAGTACCTTGGCATGGTAGGCCTCAAAGAACAGCCGCAGGTTCTGATTAAAGATATAGGTGTGGGCAAGCAGCAGCTTGTAGAAATTGCAAAAGCACTTGCTAAGAATGCAAAGCTCCTTATTTTGGACGAGCCCACAGCATCCCTCAATGAAGAGGATTCAAAAGCACTTCTTGATCTTCTTTTGAAGTTCAAGAGAGAAGGAATGACATCAATCATCATCTCCCACAAACTAAACGAGGTATCGTACGTTGCGGACAAGATTACCGTTATCCGAGACGGACAGACAATCGAGACCTTAGACAAGGCAACGGACGATATCTCGGAAAGCCGTATCATCAAGGGAATGGTAGGACGTGAAATCGAAGACCGTTTCCCTAAGCGTGAGAAGACCATAGTTAATGCCCAGGGTGATGTTAAATTAGAGGTTAGAAACTGGACTGCTTACCATCCGATTTACTCAGAAAGAAAGGTTGTGGACAACGTCAACTTCCATGTAAACAAGGGTGAAATCGTAGGTATAGCGGGACTTATGGGTGCAGGCCGTACCGAACTTGCCATGAGTATTTTCGGTAAGAGTTACGGTGATAATATTTCCGGTCAGATATTCATCGATGGTCAGGAGGTTCATTTAAATAACGTAAAAGAAGCCATTGACCATAAGCTTGCATATGTAACCGAAGACCGTAAAGGCAACGGACTCATTCTTTCGAACTCCATTAAGATTAATACCACACTTGCCAACCTTGAAGGCGTAAGCAAACGCAAGGTTATAGACAAGGACGAAGAATACGCGGCAGCAGTCGATTACAAGAAGAAACTTCAGATTAAGTGCCCCAGCGTTGAACAGAACGTTGGTAACTTATCCGGCGGTAATATGCAGAAGGTTTTACTTGCAAAGTGGATGTTCGCAGAACCCGAGGTACTTATCCTCGACGAACCCACCAGAGGTATCGATGTAGGTGCCAAGTATGAAATTTATTGCATTATGAACCAGCTTGTTGCGGAAGGCAAATCTGTAATAATGATTTCTTCCGAAATGCCCGAGATTCTGGGAATGTGCGATAGAATTTATATTATGAACGAAGGCAAAATGGTTGGTGAATTAAATGCTTCGGAAGCATCACAGGAAGCAATTATGTCACACATCATCAAAGCCGGTTAGGAGCGACGAAAATGACAAACTCAAAAATACTCGATTTTGTAAAAAAATATACAATGATAATCGTGCTTGTTCTGGTTTTGACAATGTTTGCGATTATGACCAACGGATCAATATTACTTCCGGCCAACATTTCCAACATTATTTCTCAGAACGCGTACGTATTTATTCTTGCAACCGGTATGCTTCTTTGCATCTTAACCGGTGGTAACATCGACCTTTCCATCGGTTCGGTCGTATGTTTCGTAGGTGCCGTAGGCGCCAAGTTAATGGTTGACAAGGGCGTTAACATGTACCTTACAATCCTCATTATGTTACTCGTAGGTACTGCAATCGGTGCATTCCAGGCATTCTGGATTGCTTACGTAAGAATACCTCCTTTCATCGTTACACTGGCAGGTATGCTTGCATTCAGAGGATTAAGTAACGTAGTGCTCGACGGTCTTACCGTTTCCATTACCGGTCAGGTTCAGTTCGTTAACCTCTTCGGCGGCGGCGCTAACTGTTACATCCCCGACTTCTTTGGCTTTGGTTCCATCAACGGCCTTTGCCTTATTGTTGGTATCGTTGCAGCTGCACTCTTTGTATTCTTACAGTTAAAGAGCAGAATCACCAAGAAGTCCAAGAACTACGAAGTTGAATCCGCAGTAGCTTTCTGGATTAAGACAATATTCATCGCAGCGGTTGTAGTTGCTTTTGCATTCAGACTTGCTCAGCACAAAGGTATTCCTACCGTTTTGATTTGGGTAGTACTCGTAATCGTTGTTTACGGTTACATCACTTCCAACACCACCATCGGTCGTGCATTCTACGCTGTAGGCGGTAACGAAAAGGCTACCAAGCTTTCCGGTATCAACACCAACAAGGTTTACTTCCTTGCATACACCAACATGGGCTTCCTGTCCGCACTTGCAGCAATGGTAACGATTGCACGTCTTACCTCCGCTCAGCCCACATACGGACAGAACTACGAAATGGATGCCATCGGCTCCTGCTTCATCGGCGGCGCTTCCGCATACGGCGGAATCGGAACCGTTCCCGGAGTTATCGTAGGTGCGGCTCTTATGGGTGTCATCAACATGGGTATGTCCCTTATGGGCGTTGACGCCAACATGCAGAAGGTTGTAAAGGGTGGCGTATTACTTATCGCAGTTATCTTTGACGTAGTATCAAAGCGCGGTAAATGGATAGCAAAGAACTAATTGATAATTTTTCTCATAATCCTCTAAAGGGAGTCAGGCCTCGGCCGGGCTCCCTTTTCACATTTGTGACCACCCGGTCGCGGCTCGGCACAGGCAAAAGTCTTCCCCCAAAACCCTCTCCCGCTTCCGTCTCGCGTAGCGGCCGGTCAGACGCTCCGTTGAGACTACGGTCTGCCCTACGCAAAAAGTGGTGCTTGAGGGACAGCACAGCCCTTTTTTGCAACTCAAACAATCGTGTTTTCGTGCATAAGCGGCTTGAAATACAGCCGCTAAGCGCCGACGCTCCGACAGAGTTTTGGTGAAAGACTTTTGCCTGTGCCGAGCCGCTCGGATATGGTACAATGGAGAAAACGGCAAGGAGGTATGATATGGGACTATTTGATATGTTTAAGAAAAACAAGGCCGAGGAAAAGCCGGTGGCGCCGCAGGTGGAGCCGGAGGAGGTTGAGGCTGTTGGCTGGGATGCGATTGAGAAGGAGTTTTTGAGAGTGTATCCCGGGCAGGAGAATCCGAAGCATTACGGGACGGTGATTAAGTGGATGCTTGGGGGCAAGGATCCGCTTGACGGAATCAGCGTGTATGACGGCGGCGATTACTGGCATTTTGTGTCTTTCGGACAGACTGAGATTTATGAAAAAGAATGCGACGATCCGGAAGTTAGCGGTTACGGCTACGAGCTTACTTTTAAGCTTAAGAAGGCGGGCCTTGAGGATGAAGAGGCGGAGCTTAGGAATATTTGCGGAATACTTCAGATGGTGGCAAGGATTACTTTTACCAAGGGGGAATTGTTTGCACCGGATGAGTTTATTTATACGGGCCAGACGCAGGGTATCGATGCGTTTCAGAAGTCTAAGCTTACAGGATTTATCTGCGTGAAGGATCCGACGGTTGAGACGATTGATACGCCCAACGGACGAGTAGAGTTCTTGGAGCTTGTCGGCATGACGGATGCGGAGCTTAAGACTCTGTCGAATAAGGCTTCGGTGGCGGAACTTTACGCGAAGCTTGGCTCGGATGTTACGGATTATCACAGGGAATCGATTGTGTAGCTTAAAGAGGGCGATATATGGCTAAGTGCGATGTGTGCTTCAGGCAGTGTGAAATCGGTGAAGGCAAGATAGGATTCTGTGGCGCGAGGACTTGCGTGGACGGCAGGGTGATCGCGGGCAATTATGCTAGAGTAACGTCGGCGGCACTCGATCCGATTGAGAAGAAACCGCTTAAAATGTTCAGACCCGGCAAGAAAGTGCTGTCGGTGGGCTCTTACGGTTGCAATTTGAGGTGTCCGTTCTGCCAGAACAATGATATTTCCTGGGGCGAGCAAGTGAAGCTGTATGCCACGGGCGCGGAGGAATGGCTGCCGGAGGAGATAGTGGCTAAGGCTCTGGAACTTAAGGCTGTGGGCAACATCGGAGTTGCTTTTACCTACAACGAGCCACTTGTAGGCTACGAGTTCGTAAGAGATACTGCCAAGTTAGCCAAAGAATCAGGAATGGAAAACGTGCTTGTCACCAACGGCACTGCGAGTGAGCGGGTGTTTGAAGAGATTTCGCCTTACATCGATGCCATGAATATTGATTTGAAAGCTTTTACCGACGGGTTCTACAGGAATCTTATCGGTGGGGATTTTGAGATGACGAAGCGCTTTATTGAGCTCTCGGCGGGGACTTGCCACGTGGAGCTTACTACGCTCATTATTCCCGGCGAGAACGACAGCGAAGAAGAAATTCGTGAGTTAAGCCACTGGGTTTCAAATCTTCAGGACAGAGTTGGTAAGGCGATTCCGCTCCACATTACGCGATTCTTCCCGCAGTTTAAGATGACTGACAGGGGGCCGACGCCGGTCGAGACGGTGTACAGGCTTGCGGATGTGGCGCGCGAGAAGTTAGCGCATGTTTTTGTGGGTAATGTTTAGGGAGGTAATACGATGGCTATTGTAGGTGCATTTATGGTTCCTCATCCGCCGATGATAGTTCCCGAAATCGGGCGCGGCGGTGAGAAGCAGGTTCAGGCGACGATTGATGCTTACGAGCACGTGGCCGACATGATAGCGGAGCTTAAGCCCGAGACGATTATAATTTCGAGCCCGCATTCCGTCATGTATGCAGACTATTTCCACATTTCGCCCGGGCGCTACGCGAAGGGTTCTTTTGCCGACTTCGGAGTACCGTTTGTGGAGTTTGAAGAGGAATACGACTCGGAGCTTGCGGACCGCCTGGCCGGATTATGCGCAAGCAAGAATTTCCCCGCAGGCACCATGGGCCAGAGAAATCGTGAACTCGACCACGGCACCATGGTACCGCTATGGTTTATCGAGAAGAAATACAAAGATTTCAAGCTGGTTCGGACGGGACTGTCCGGGCTGGATTTAATAAAGCATTACGAGTATGGCATGCTCATCAGGCAGACGGTCGAAACGCTTGACAGACGTGTCGTGTTCGTGGCAAGCGGCGACCTGTCGCACAAGCTTCAGACTTACGGTCCTTACGGCTTCGCCGAGGAAGGACCGGAGTACGACAAGCGCATCATGGATGTGTGCGGTCACGCGCGTTTCAAGGAGCTTTTCGACTTTGACGAGAACTTCTGCGACAAGGCGGCGGAGTGCGGGCATCGTTCTTTTGTCATTATGGCGGGAGCGCTCGACGGCACCTCGGTTGAGGCGACTCAGTATTCTCACGAAGATGTCACGGGTGTCGGTTACGGAATCTGTTCCTTCATCCCGCAGGGCTCCGACGACAGCCGCAAGTTTCTCAATGCCAAGCTCGCCGACGAAGAACGTGAGCTCCAAGCGAAGAAAGACAAATCCGACGCCTATGTCAGACTGGCACGCGCCTCGGTTGAGTATTTCGTTAACAATCAGACTCAGATGGCTATGCCCACGGATGTTCCGGCTGAACTTACAGACACTCGCGCGGGAGCCTTTGTATCCATACACAAATTCGGCAAGCTGCGCGGCTGCATCGGCACGATAGCACCGACCCGCAAGAACCTTGCCGAGGAAATCATCAAGAACGCGGTAAGCGCATCGTCCGAAGACCCGCGATTCGAGCCGATAGAGCCTGACGAGCTTAAATGGCTCGACATCACCGTCGACGTTCTCGGCGACGCGGAGCGCATCAGTTCTAAGGACGAACTCGACGTCAAACGCTACGGCGTTATCGTAGAAAGCGGCTATAAGCGAGGCCTTCTTTTGCCGGACCTTGACGGAGTTGATACAGTGGAACAACAGATTGACATCGCTTGTCGTAAGGCCGGCATCCCCGAGGGCAGCAACATCGATTTATATCGCTTCGAGGTAGTCAGACACTATTAGCAAGGGCTCATTTCGCAACTTAGACATGCCTGCGCGTAACTTAATACATGACCTATTGAACTTAAGCTCCTTTGCCTGTATCGTGTGTTTATCGACAGAAACAAAGGAGCTTTAATCATGAAAACAAGAGCAAAAGAAGGATTCAAATTTTTATCATACGGACTTGAGGCATTCGCGGTAATCGGCATAGAATTGCTGCTTGCGTATGTAATCGAGGCCAACATTTATCATAAAGGATTCAACGAGTACAGCACCGGCCAAAGCATTCTTCACTGGGTGATTACCTGCATTTGCTGGGGCGTAGGCGCATTCCTCGTAATCATGGATTGCAAGAAGCATTCCGACCTTGACTTAATTGCAGACATCAAAAAACCCGGACTTTTCAATTCAAACATTAAAGTATGGCAGTGGATTTTAATCGTACTCGGCGTCACCGCATGCCTCGTAAGCACATGGATTGACTGGAACGGCAGCAAGGTGCTGGCAGAGTGGAACAAGAGAGGTCCCCTTCTTTTTACATTCCAGTACATTTATTATTTGTTTGAAGTTTTACTCGTTTTGCTTATAATAATCTTCGGACAGACTGCATTTGAAAAATGGTTTAACAACAACAAAATTCCCTTCGGCGGCATTCTTTTGGCCCTCACATGGGGAATCGGCCACTGGTTCACGAAGGGTTCCCTCGCAACCGGAATCTACACCGCAGTGGGCGGCTTCGTGTTCGGAAGCGTGTATCTTCTTACCAACCGAAATGTTAAGCTTTCATACATTCTGTTATGCATAATGTTTATTCTTTAAAACGGAGCTTAAATGAAACTTATCAAGACCAAGGATGAAACGCTTGAAGAAAACTTTCTGGAACTTCACTACAACACAATAGACGCGGAAACAACAGCGGTATTGGATCGCCTGAAATCTTCTTTTGGCTACATCGAAGGCACTAGTGGCGAAAAAAAGGCTACCGTAGCCCTCTCGGACATATTCTACTTTGAAACCGTAGACCGCAAGACTTTCGCCTACACCGACGAAGCCTGCGTAGAGGTCAAAGAAGCCCTTCGCGACATTATCGACAATCACTCGGATGCAGGCTTTATCAGGGTCAGCAAGTCAAGCGTTGTTAATATCTATAAGGTCAAGAAACTTGAAGGCGACATGAACATGCGTGTCATAATTTACCTCAAAAATGACGAAAAGCTGATCATGAACAGAAGTTACAGAGACGAGTTCTACGAAGCACTTAAGAAGCTTCAGGGGGGCAACGGCCAATGAAACTTATTACTAAACACAATTTCTTTTACATAGTCTGCGTAAGCTTCACGCTTATAACGACGGGCAAGCTTTTGCTTGAGAAAATTGACGGTTTTACGGACAGATACTATAGCGAGAACATTTTCACCATCCTTGCAATCTCAATTCTCGGAACACTGGTACTCGCAACTCACTACTACTTGAGACGGTTCCCGTTCATACCGGTCTTCATAGGCCAGTACCTCGTCACCATCGGTATCGTATGCCTTGCCATCCGAATCGGCCGGGAATTCACCGACTTCGCCCCGACCGCATACAAGGACATGATTATTTCAGTGACCATTCCTTTTGTAATCGGCGCGATAGTGTACTATGTCGCGTTCTTCCACGAAATCAAAAAGGCTAATAAGCTTCTGGAAAACATAAATCATTGAACCACAGCCACGGCTTAATCCGTGGCTGTTATTTTTATACTGCTTTTTTGTGATAGGTTATCCCAATATGAAAAAATTTCAAAATTGGGATAGAAATTACCACCATTCATTTGAGTTATGTAAACTACTTATCCCAATACGAAAAAACTTCTGAATTGGGATAAGATTTCGCGTAAAAGTTATCCCAATTTTTCCTTTTTTTGATATTGGGATAACCATCGCATATAATTGCGATGTATATAAGCCTTTTTTATCCCAATCGGAGATTTTTTTCGTATTGGGATAAATGCCTGATGAAATCGGCCGCTACACGAGATCGAAGCGGGAGAGGGTTTTTGAGGAAGACTTTTGCCGGCCCCTGCACGTGACAGGATGGGAAGGTCAAGTCAATAGGGCAATTCGGGGGTCATTGTACATGGACTTGAGTCCGGGGGAGGGGTATGCTATAATAGCCGGGATGGAAAATGATATTAATACTACGACATGTAGAGTTGTATACTACGAAGACGAATTGAATGATGAGTTTTCCGAGGCGCAGATCAGTGCTCGCGTTATTGATGAGAGCTATGATTATGACGGAGGACTGCTTCGCAGGATAGGAAGAGTTTTCTTTTACTATATGCTGGTGAGGCCCGGTGCGGCGATTTTCTTGAAGCTTAAGTACAATCATAAGATTGTGGGTAAGGAAAAGCTTAAGCCCTACAGAAAGACCGGCTACTTCCTATACGGTAACCATACCAATCCTGTGGCGGATGCCTACATTCCGAGCATGATTGCTAAGCCTAAGGGTGTGTACGTGATAGTGCATCCGGCTAATGTTTCGATTCCGGTGCTTGGGAAGATTAATCCGAGCCTCGGTGCGATTCCGCTTCCCGATACCAAGGGAGCGCTTAAGGGATTTGAGCAGGCGGTTAAGAAGGCGATTGACAAGACTGCTTGCGTTGCGATTTATCCCGAGGCGCATATCTGGCCGTATTGTACGTGGATCAGGAATTTCAGGGACGCGTCGTTTAGGTATCCTGTGAAGATCGGCAAGCCTGTGTTCTGCTTTACGAATACTTATCAGCAGAAGAAGGGCAGGAATCCGCAGATAGTGACTTATGTCGAGGGACCTTTTTTTGTCAACGAAGAACTGCCTATTAAGGACCGCAAAAAGGACTTACGCGACCGCGTATACGCCGCAATGTGTAAGAACGCCGCACACAACACGGTCGAGCTTGTGAAATACATAAAGCGTGACGAAACCGACACGCAGGGGGAATAGTACATGAATTTACTCTTTTCGGGTAATGACTATGTTTTTGACGGAATAATGACGTGCCTTCTTTCGATATTTAAGAGGACGAAGAGCACCGAGCCGTTTACGGCATACGTTCTTACCATGGATGTGTCTCATCTTAAGCCGGCTTATGTGCCGATAAGCGATGAGAAGATTAACTTCCTCGACGGAGTGGCCAAGGGCTACAATCCGAACAACAGAATAATTAAGATTGACGTGACCGACATATACATGCGCGAGTTCGCGGCCTGCCCCAATGAGCAGTGCTATTGCTCGCCGTATACGCTCCTCAGACTGTTTATAGATATGATTCCCGAGATTCCTGACAAGATTCTGTATCTTGATGCGGATATCATGTTTAACAGGGAGATTGAGCTTCTTTACGATATCGACATTACGGGTTACGAGTACGCGGCGGCGCGTGACCATTACGGTAAGTACCTCACGCATCCGAACTCGATTAATGCGGGTGTCCTTCTTTTTAATATGGCGGAGTGCAAGCGCACGGGACTGTTTGAGAAGGCTCGCAACCTGATTAAGACCAAGAAACTGATTTTTGCGGATCAAAGCGCGATTTTTAGGAGCACCACGCGTAAGAAGATGCTTCCGCAACGCTTTAACGATCAGAAGTTTTTGCACAAGCATACGGTGGTAAGACACTTTTCGAAGCGCCTGTTCTGGCTGCCGTATCCACATACCGACAACATCAAGCAGTGGCACGTGACCAAGGTTCACAAGGTATTCGGTTACGATGCTTTTGACGACAGTCTGTATGAATATATTTACCTTAGGAGAAAGTATGAAACTGAGAGGGACCTTCAGTCTGCTAAAGAGAAGTAGGGTTGTGCCCATTTTCTTTGCCGCAGATGACAAATACATACGATTCATGGCTGTGACCATGCAGTCGCTCATTGCCAACACTTCGAGAAAGTACCGCTACGAATTGTACGTTCTCAACACCGACATCACCGAAGAGAGTAAAAAGAAACTCAGACGTTTAGAGACCATCAACTGCAAGATTTTCTTCATAGACGTGACCAAAGAACTTGCTAAGATTGAAAAGAAAATTACGCTGAGAGATTACTACTCTTCGACAACATATTACCGCCTTTTTATCGCAGAGATGTTTCCGCAGTTTAAAAAGGTGCTCTACCTTGACAGTGATACCATCGTCAAGGACGATATTGCGAAGCTCTACAGCTACCAGCTCGGCGACAATTACATCGGCGGTATCCGCGACCAGATTGTGGCCCAGACCGACGTGTACGGCGATTACGTAGAGAAGGTTCTCGGTATCTCCCGCGGCGCGTACTTCAACGCCGGCGTGGTGCTTCTTAACTGCGAGGCCTTCAGAAACAATCACATGCTCAAGCAGTTTGTGAAGCTTCTTAACAACTACAATTTCGTGGTGGCTCAGGACCAGGACTACCTAAACATCCTTTGCAAGGACAAGGTTCTCTGGCTCGACCCCCGCTGGAACATTCAGATGGGCGGCACCGCTCCCTGCAAGGAAGAAGATGCCAAGCTCATTCACTATAACCTTGCGCTTAAGCCCTGGCACTACTCCGACTGCAAGATGGGCGGCTCCTTCTGGCACTATGCCAAAGAAACCGAGTTCTACGGCGAACTCTTCTCGATTCAGCGTAAGTTCAGCGAGGAAGACAAAGCCCGTGATATCTATTACGGTGAACACCTCGAAGAACTTGCTTTGTCCGAAATCAGCAACACCATGAACTACAACAATCTCTACGGTGACGGCGGCCCCATTCAGCTTACCCGCGCAGAGATTTTAAGACGCGCCGAGAACCTTGAGAAACAGGGAATCTTCGACAAGGACGTCCTCGACGACCCGCCCGGACGCGAGCTTAAGCCCACGGAAATAGACTATCTTCGCCACAGCATCAACGCCCGCCTTCGCGCGCGCTACGCTTTCCGCCTTGCAAGGTGGTTCGTGGACTTCCTCATGATTCGCAAACAGTTTGTGATTAAGGAAGTGGTAGGCATCGAGAACCTTAAGAACCTCGACACCGGCGCCATCATCACCTGCAACCACATCAATCCTTTCGACAGCTTCGCAGTCCAGCTCATGTACGACAAAGCGGGCAAAAGAAAGAAGCTCTTCCGCGTAATCAGCGAGGCCAATTACACAGCTTTCCCGGGCTTCTACGGCTTCTTAATGCGTAACTGCAACACGCTTCCTTTAAGCAGCAACCGCGCCACCATGATTAAATTCATGCACGCGATTAAGGCTATCCTTATGAAGAAGCACTACATTCTGGTATATCCCGAGCAGAGCATGTGGTGGAACTACAAGAAACCGAAGCCTTTAAAGAGAGGCGCCTTCGTATTTGCGGCAGATAACAATGTGCCGGTTCTGCCCTGCTTTATCACCATGGAGGACACGGACGTATGCGACAGTGAAGGCTATCCCGTTCAGGCATACACCATCCACGTGGACAAGCCTATTTATCCTTCCAAGAATCATTCACGTAACGACAACATCGAAGCGATGATGCAGAAAAACTACGAAGTGTGGAAGAACATTTACGAGACCACTTACGGAGTACCGCTTAAGTACACATGTGAAGAAAAATAAAATCGGAGCAGTCATCCCGGGCGGACGGCTGCTCTTTCTTTGGCCGGGAAAAGCTTAAAATTTCGGTGTTTCTATTAAATTATAATAAAATAATAGAAATACTTGACTTCGTGTGATATAATAACTCGATGATTATGGCAAAAAGGCCGTTAAGGAGGAAATAAATAATGAGTTTAAAGGTCGAAAAATTAGAAAACAGCATGGCTAAGCTTACCATCGAAGTCAGCGCTGAGGAATTAGATAAGGCTATTGAAAAGGCATATCAGAAGAACAAGAACAAGATCGCAATTCCCGGTTTCAGAAAGGGTAAGGCACCCCGCGCAATCATCGAGAAGATGTACGGCAAGGAAGTATTCTACGAGGATGCTGCCAATGAAATCATTCCCGATGCTTACGACAAGGCTTACGACGAGTGCGAGGAAGACATCGTATCCGCTCCCGAAGTTGACGTAGTACAGCTCGAGGCAGGCAAGCCCTTTATTTTCACAGCAACCGTAGCTTTAAAGCCCGAGATCAAGCTTGGCAAGTACAAGGGTGTTAAGGTTGCCAAGGCTGACACAACCGTATCTGACGATGAAGTTATGGCAGTTATTGAGAAAGAACGCGAGAACTCCGCAAGAAGCATCTCCGTTGAAAGACCCGTTAAGGACAAGGACGAAGTTATCCTTGATTTCGAAGGCTTCGTAGACGGTGTTGCATTTGAAGGCGGCAAGGGTGAGAACTATCCTCTTACCATCGGTTCCGGTTCCTTCATCCCCGGTTTCGAAGAGCAGCTTGTAGGCGCTGAAATCGGCAAGGAAGTTACAGTTAAGGTTACCTTCCCCGAAGATTACCACGCAGAAGACTTAAAGGGTAAGGCAGCAGAGTTTAAGTGCACCATTAAGGAAGTTAAGGAGAAAGAACTTCCCGAGCTTGACGACGAATTCGCAGCAGAAGTATCCGAGTACGATACTTTTAAGGAATACAAAGAAGCTACCATCAAGAGCCTTCAGGACAAGAAGCTTGATGAAGCTAAGAACAAGAAGGAAGATGAAGCTATCGAAGCTATCATCGCTGCTTCCGAAATCGAAATTCCCGCTCCCATGCTTGACACCAAGAAGCGTCAGATGGTTCAGGACTTCGCTCAGAACTTAAGACAGAGCGGTCTTAACATGGAACAGTACTTCCAGTTTACAGGTCTTACCGCAGAGAAGTTACTTGAGCAGGTTGAGCCTCAGGCAGTTAAGTCCATTAAGTCCAGACTTGTTCTTGAGAACATCGTTAAGGCTGAGAAGATCGAAGCTTCCGAAGAGGACTTTGAGAAAGAGCTTAACCGCATAGCAGAAGCTTACAAGATGGAAGTAGACAAGGTTAAAGAAATGATCGACGACAACGCCAAGAAGCAGATCCTTGAGGACCTTGCAGTTCAGAAGGCTGTTGAATTCGTAGTATCTAACGCTAAGGAAGCATAATCCATTAATTAGCAGGAGGTATAATAAATGAGTTTAGTACCTTACGTCATTGAGCAGACCAGCCGCGGAGAACGTTCCTACGACATCTACTCAAGATTACTTAAAGAAAGAATCATTTTCCTCGGTGAAGAAGTTAACGATGTTACCGCAAGCCTTGTGGTAGCACAGCTTCTTTTCCTCGAGGCTGAAGATCCTGAGAAGGATATTCATCTTTACATTAACTCTCCCGGCGGTTCCGTAACCGCAGGTATGGCTATCTATGATACCATGCAGTTTGTAAAGTGTGACGTATCCACTACCTGTATCGGTATGGCTGCATCCATGGGTGCATTCTTACTTGCAGGCGGCGCCAAGGGCAAGAGATACGCTCTTCCCAACGCCGAGATTATGATTCACCAGCCTCTTGGCGGTGCGCAGGGTCAGGCTACCGAAATCGAGATAGCTGCCAAGCACATCTTACAGACCAAGGAAAAATTAAACAGAATTTTATCCGAGAACACCGGCAAGCCTTACGAAGAGGTATGTGCCGACACCGAGCGTGATAACTGGAAGACCGCCGAGGAAGCTAAGGCTTACGGTCTTGTTGATGAAGTTATCAAGAGCCACGGCGACAAATAATTAGGAGACGCGCATTAAATGGCAAGAATTACCAATAACGGACCCAAGTGTTGTTCTTTTTGCGGTAAGACTCAGGACATGGTTCAGAAACTTATCGCAGGCCCCAACGATGTTTACATATGCGACGAGTGCGTAGAGATTTGTTCGGACATCGTAGCGGATGCCCTTGAGGAAGCAGACATTCAGGCTCGCGAGGAAGCTTTGGATGATATCAAGCTTCTTAAGCCCGCCGAGATTAAGCATTTCCTCGACGACTACGTAATCGGCCAGGAGACAGCCAAGAAAGTCCTTTCCGTAGCAGTTTACAACCATTACAAAAGAATAATGTCCGGAAGAGACGACAGCGACGGTGTTGAGCTTCAGAAGTCCAACATCATCATGATAGGGCCCACAGGTTCGGGTAAGACATATCTTGCTCAGAGCCTTGCCAAGATTATCAATGTGCCCTTCGCCATTGCGGATGCCACCACTCTTACCGAGGCAGGTTATGTGGGTGAAGACGTTGAGAACATTCTTCTTAAGCTCATCCAGGCTGCCGACTACGACGTAGAGCGCGCATCTCACGGAATCGTCTACATCGACGAGATTGATAAGATTACCAAGAAGAGCGAGAACGTATCCATCACCAGAGACGTATCCGGTGAAGGCGTTCAGCAGGCTTTACTTAAGATAATCGAAGGTACGGAGGCTAACGTACCCCCGCAGGGCGGACGTAAGCATCCTCACCAGGAGTTAATCCCCATCAACACCACCAACATTCTCTTTATCTGCGGCGGTGCTTTCGACGGACTCGAGAAGATTGTTGAGGCCAGACTCGATAAGAGTTCCATCGGCTTTAACGCTCCCGTCGTTAAGAAGTCTACCCGCGAGATAAGCGAGGTGCTTAAGGATATCACTCCTCAGGACCTTATCAAGTACGGTCTCATCCCCGAGTTTGTGGGACGTGTACCGATTAACGTTTCCCTTGAAGGCCTTGACAAAGAAGCAATGGTCAGAATATTAAAGGAGCCCAAAAACGCGCTTATCAAGCAGTACAAAAAGCTCTTTAAAATGGACAACGTGGACCTTGAATTCGATGAAGACGCAATCGAAGAAATCGCAGTTCAGGCCATGGAAAGAAAGACCGGAGCCAGAGGACTTCGCTCCATCCTTGAGAATATCATGATGGATGTGATGTACAACATTCCTTCGGACAGTACCATCCGCAAGTGCACCATCACCAAGGATTGCGTACTCGGAAAGAGCGAGCCGCTTGTAGAATACAAGATGAGACTCAAGAAAGCAGAGTAATCTCTGACAGAATTTAAAAAGCGCTGTGTGGGTACCATACAGCGCTTTACGTTTATAGGAGGCACATATGCCGGTAACTAAGACCATGCCCGCCATCATCATACGCGATGTCGTAGTGGTGCCGGGAATGACCGTAAACTTTTCCGTAATTAAGAAAGAAGCCGCCAAGGCCTGCGAAGAAGCAATGCACGCCGAGCAGCTTGTTTTTGTTGCATATCAAAGAGAAGGAGTGAAGCTTCTTAACAAGGATGTTCTCTATCCTGTCGGTATGATAGCTGCCATCAAGCAGATCAACAAGCTTCCCGACCGCACCATGCAGCTGGTACTCGACGTTAAGTCTCGCGCCAAGATGGTGGATGTGCTCGACGACTCATTTACTCAGTTTAAGGTCAAAGAAATAGTTGAGAACGGCGACGACCTCGATCGCTTTGAAAAAGAAGCCTGCCTTCGTAACCTCCGCGAGCTCTACCTTGAATACTCGCTTCTTAATCCCAAGGTTCCGAAGGTATTTGACGTGCTTCCCCGCACCGTAGACGACCTTGATACCGTTATGAACAGAGTGGTTAACCATGCGATTCTGCCTTATGAAGTGAAGATCGGCATCATTCAGATTATTGATGTAAAAGAGCGCTTTGAGAAACTTTTAAAGGTTCTTACCGACGAAGTTGAGGTAAGCCGTATCCGTGCCAATATTTTAAAGAACACGCAGGATAAGGTATCGAAGAATCAGCGCGAGTATTTCCTTCGCGAACAGCTTAACTCCATTAAGAAAGAACTCGGCGAGGACGCAGTCTCGGAAGAAGCCCAGTTCATGGAAGAGCTTGAAAAGCTCGAAGCTTCCGACGAAGTCAAAGAAAAAATCAAGAAAGAAATCAACCGCTTATCAAGTCTTAACAGCGCCGGAAGCGAAGCTTCCGTGGAGCGCGGCTACATTGAGACGCTCCTTGAGCTTCCCTGGGACAAGATGAGCGAAGACAATACAGACGTTAAGCATGCGGCAGAAGTTCTGGACCGCGACCACTACGGCCTTGAGAAGGTCAAGGAGCGCATCCTCGAATTCCTGTCGGTACGCGCGCTTAACAGCAGGGGCGACAGCCCCATCATCTGCCTCGTGGGGCCTCCCGGAACGGGCAAGACCTCCATTGCGAGGAGCATTGCCGATGCACTCGGCAAGAAATACGTGCGCCTATCCTTAGGCGGCGTGCGCGACGAGGCCGAGATACGCGGCCACAGGCGCACCTACGTAGGCGCAATGCCCGGCAACATAGTTGCCGGCTTAAAGCAAGCGGGCGTCAAGAACCCCCTCATGCTTCTTGACGAAATCGACAAGACCTCCGCCGACCACAAAGGCGACGTGGCGTCGGCGCTGCTTGAGGTTCTTGACAGCGAGCAAAACTCCAAGTTCCGCGACCACTTCGTAGGTATTCCGATTGATTTGTCAGAGGTTCTTTTTATAGCAACCGCCAATTCCGCAAGCGACATTCCGGGCCCCTTATACGACAGAATGGAGATTATCGAGGTAAGCTCCTACACTGCCAATGAGAAGTTCCACATCGCCAAGGAATTCTTACTTAAGAAGCAGTACGAGAAAAACGGTTTAAAAACCTCGCAAATTTCTATCAACGATGCCGCGCTTAAGCGTATAATAGAAGCGTACACCAAGGAAGCGGGCGTTCGTGAGCTCGAGCGTAAGATAGGTGAGATATGCCGCAAGGCTGCCCGCGAGATTCTTGAAAAGGGTACGAAGAAAGTCACAGTCACCACTAAGAACCTGGAGACCTTCCTTGGCAAAGAAAAATACCGCGCCGATCTTAAGAACAAGAAAGACGAAGTCGGCATAGTACGCGGCCTTGCATGGACTCCCGTAGGAGGCACCACTCTTTCCGTGGAAGTTAACATCATGCCGGGCAAAGGCGAGATGGAGCTTACCGGTCAGATGGGCGATGTCATGAAGGAATCCGCCCTCGCAGGTTTAAGCTTTATCAGAAGCATCGCACCCAAGTACAAGATTGCGCAGACCTTCTTTGAACAACACGATATTCACATACACATTCCCGAGGGCGCAGTGCCCAAGGACGGCCCCAGCGCCGGCATCACAATGGCAACAGCGGTAATGTCAGCCATCACGGGCATCCCCGTAAGCCGTAACCTTGCCATGACCGGCGAGATTACACTTCGCGGCAGAGTCCTTGCGGTAGGCGGACTTAAAGAGAAGATTCTTGCGGCCAAGACCGCAGGCATCAAGAAAGTCCTCGTACCCCTAGAGAACAAAGCAGACATCGAGGAAATCTCCGACGAAATTAAGGAAGGCATGGACTTAATATATGTATCTTCCATGAAGGAAGTACTCGAAATCGCTTTGTGGTAACACATAAGGAGTAACAATGAAGATTAAATCAGCCGAACTTGAAACCGTAATAGGAATCACCAGTAAGCTTCCCGAGAACACTCTTCCGGAGATTGCTTTTGCAGGTAAGAGTAACGTAGGTAAGTCATCGCTTATCAACGCGCTTCTTAATCGTAAGTCTCTTGCCCGCACCAGCCAGAACCCCGGCAAGACACAGACAATAAATTTTTATAATATTAATAAGGAATTCTACCTTGTGGACCTTCCCGGATACGGCTATGCTAAGGTTAGTGCCGAGATTCGCGAGAAGTGGGGCAAGATGATTGAACGCTACCTGGAAAAATCCAAGCAGTTAAGAAGAGTCTTTCTTTTGATAGACATCCGTCACGAGCCCTCGGGCAACGACGTAATGATGTATGACTGGGTGGTAAGCAAAGGCTTCGACCCTATCATCATCTGCACCAAGGCCGACAAGATCAGTCGCGGCGCGACCCAGAAGAATCTTAAAATCATCAGGGAGAAGCTCAAGTGTCGTCCCGGTACCGTAATGATACCTTTTTCGGCTACGGAGAAGACCGGAAGGGACGAGATACTTAACCTCATGGACGAAATTCTGGGCACTGAGGAATAATTAATGGGGAGGCATCAGCCTTGAAAAAATCAACGCTTTATCTTAAAGCACTTGCAAACGTATTGATTTACATAGTGGTAGCGGTATTGGTGGCAGTATTCCTGCCTAAGCTTCTTGTTTTCTTTTTACCCTTTGTAATCGGCTGGGTGGTTTCAGCGATTGCCAATCCCGCCGTTAAGTTCTTCGAAGAGAAGATTAAGTTCAAAAGAAAGGCTTCATCGGCCGTTATGATTGTGCTTATCCTTGCAATCATCATCCTTGCGGGCTACGGCATCATTGTATTCCTGGTAGACCAGTGTATAGGCTTTATTCAGAGTTTGCCGGAGAATTGGTCGAGCTGGCAGGGTACACTTAACACTTTCGGAAGCAACTTCAACAATCTGTTTAAGAATCTTCCTTCCGAGCTTAGAGAGCCGCTTAACAATCTTGGTTCTTTTGTTACCACGTCACTTGGTAATTTCATGAAGAGCTTAGGCTCCGGCGACATGAATGCCACGCTTGTTTCCAACATTTCAAGCGGTATCGGCAGCGCGGCCAATATCCTGGTGGGTATTATTATGTGCGTGCTTTCCGCGTACTTCTTAACCGTTGAACACAACATTCTTTTTGATAAAATGGAGCGCCATATTCCCAAGAAAGCTTTCTCGAAGTTCATGGCTGCTTACAAAGGCCTTAAGGACGCCGTCGGCGGATACTTCAAGGCGCAGTTCCAGATAGAAATCTGGGTATATGTAATTACCGTTGTGGGACTTTTAATTCTCGGAGTCGACTACGCATTCATTATTGCGCTCGGTATTGCAATCCTTGATTTCCTGCCTTTCTTTGGCGCCGGCCTTATCATGGTGCCCTGGGCGATTATCGCTTTCACCGACGGCAAGTACTTCCTTGCAATCGGCATGCTTATCACATGGGGTATCGGCCAGCTCGTGCGTCAGCTCATCCAGCCTAAGATTGTAGGCGACAAGGTAGGCGTTGCGCCGCTTCCGACACTTGTTCTTTTGTTCTTAGGTTACAAGTTCTGGAGCGTATTCGGTATGGTAGTTGCCGTTCCGATTGCTATGATATTTATTTCGCTGTACGATGAGGGCTTGTTTGATAACTTCTTTGACAGCCTTAAGATATTGAGGGACGGACTTTCGGAGTTCCTTACCCTTCCGAAAAAGAAAACGGACGAAGAAGAATAGAGTTGCGGGGGAAAAAGGGAGAATTGCGTTTTAAGAGGGTTTTATCGATTATTCTTGCGGTTGCCGTAGCGGTTTCCGCAGCGTCCTGCGGTGGAGAGAAGCAGGATAATAAACTTACACTCGGAACGGTGCAGGGCAATGTCTACACCAACGATTTCTTTGACCTAAAGGTCGAAGCATCCGAGGGGTTTAGTTACGCGGATGATGAGACGATACAGGCTATCGGTCTTTCAACTGCGGACAAGTACGCCGAGTTCGACGACGATTTGATGAAAGACGTCGCCAAGGACTTAAAGTCGGGAAAGACTATCACGGATTTCTATCTTTCCGACGAAGACTACGCGGATTCTTTGAACTTTATGATTTCCTACGGCGGGCACGACCTTCAGGATAAGATGATTGAAAACATTATTGATGAGTCGCTTCCCATGCTTCAGGAATCTTATGATAAGCAGGGACTCAGAGGAGCCAAATGCGAGCGCTCTGTCATAGAATTCTGCGGTCGCAAGATTCCTTGCATAAAGATCAACGCATCGGTGGCGCTTCAGGGTGGAGCCTATGCAGAAATATACCAGACACAGATACAGTTTATACACGGCGACTATTTAGGCTGCCTGACTGCTACAACATATATTGACGATACCACCGAAGACATGCTTAACATGGCAACGGTGACTTATTAAACGGAGAAAGTTCATGTATTACATTCTGGCAACAACGGACAACGGAGCTTATTTCATTACCAAAATCAACAGAGCTATGACCAAGAACCGCGAAGGCGTTTCGATGAAGCTTCCTTCCAAGATTACCATAGACGCAGGCGGCAAGCCCGAGCAGATAGGTTCTATCAGAGAGGCCGAGTACATTTGTGACGCAATCTATCAAAACCTCGATGCGTTTCCGTTCATCAACGAAGCCTACGTTGTTACGGCGCCCAATCAGATTCTGAGGCAGCCCCAGCGCTTCAGCTCCAGAAACACTTCTTTCAGGTTTTCCATTGAAGGAACCTTCACCTGTCCGCTTAAGGTTCCCGAAGGCTTCTCCTGGAACAAGGATTATTTTAAGAATACAGAAGACTGATTCTTACATCCCGGTACGAATAAGTACCGGGACTTTTATTGCGCACAATTTGGCTCAAATGGCGAATTAGAGGGGTTTTACTTGCTTTTTTACCTGTTTTTGTGTATGATGACCTACGATATACTGTAGAAAAGAAAAAGAAAGGGGCACTCCCATGAAAAAGAAAATTTTATCAGTAATACTCGTAGCAACCATGGCATTCAGCCTTGCAGCATGCGCAGACAAGAAAGACAATGTCAAGGCAGATCCCGACAAGCTTGCATCCGTTTCCACAGAGACCTCTGTCAGCACCGAGACTTCCGCAAGCACCGAGACTTCCGTAGAAGAAGTTGACACAGAGACAAGCACCGCAGCAAGCCTCTTCGATCAGATTATCGACACAGAAGTTCTTGCAGATGACGAAGCTTCAGTATTCGGTGTTACCGAAGATGATGTGTATACCAATAAATTCTTCGGATTCAAGGTAGAGGCTCCCGCAGGATATTCTTTTGCCGACGAAGAAGAAATCGCTGCAGTCGGCATGAGCTCCACTCAGAAGATCAAAGAAAACAACGAGTCCATTGGTAAGACAATGGAATACGCATTGGATAAGGGCATGGTAGCAACTGACTTTTACCTTTACGCAATCAGCGGTCTCTGTACCATGAACACCACGATTTCCTCAACAGGCCTTGGTATCAAGGAAGACCAGGTAGGCGTATTTATCGACACCCTGCTTCCCACCCTTGTGGAGACCTACGAGGCAGCAGGCATGTCCAATGTTAACGTAGAGCGTTCCACCATCACCTGCATGGGCAAAGAAGTTCCCTGCATCCTTGCCGACGGTACCATCGAGACCGAAGGATACTCAATCAACATGTATGTCGTTCAGATTCCTCTTTGCAAGGAAGGTTACATGGCTAACATCACTTGCGGAACATATTTGACCGATAATACGGCAGACCTCGTTGCTTTGATTGAAGCACTTGACTGATTCAATATAGACGCACGAAGGCCGAAGCTTGAAGCTCCGGCCTTTTTCTATTTCTTCAGATATTCTTTTTTCAAATATTCAAACGTCTTCTTCTCGCCTTCACTGCTAAGCATCGACAGAATCCTCACCAGCTCGGCGTGGTCGTCCGGGTTCATGTGGGACTCGGAGTCACGGGTCAGGAGATAGTCGAGAGCGTCGGAGTCGCGGTAAGCCTTGCCACCGTATATCTTGCAGGCGGCGATACGGTCCATGATGGACTCAACAAAGTATCTGCGTGGCATGCGCACATATTCAAGCGGATTGCCGGTCTCGATGCTGTAATCGGTCCAGTACTCGTAGTGGTGCTTGTTGCGGCCTTTGTGATGAATCCAGGCCTTGGAGTAGCCGTTGATGTTACGTTCGGCAACGTTGGGGCTTCGCACACCCTGATAATACTTAACGCCCGCCGAAAACTCAGTGTAAGAGTACTTGGAAAGGTCATGTATGAGTCCCTGCCGGTAGAGCCCTACCTTGAAGCAATGGCGGCGCACCATACGTCTGTGACGGTTAACGGTATGCAGATGTAAAAAGAAAGCCTTTACCGCAGGAATCTTAATCCTGTCATAAGCGGTAACAAGCTTGTCGCCCTTATAACGAACCGCAAGGTCGATGTCCTTCTTGCCCTTAACAAGGTGCTTAAGAAACATTCTGTCACCGGGGCGCATGGGCATTGTAAAAAGAAGCTCTTTACTGACTGCGGTGAAGCCTTTCGGAAGCTTTGGCGTATCGTCCAAAGTGATGGTGAAGAGCGAGTGCGTGATACGCTGATCCTCTTCAACAACTCCGTTATACTCAAATGCCTTGCCTTCGAGATTGAACTTGTTCAAATCATCGTCGGAAAGACAGGAGACAAGCCCGCCACGGTCTGTCATTATGTAGTCCATTTTTGTAGATATAAAGTATAAGTTGTCCTTCTCCATAGGAAGATTATTGCACACGGGTGTATAATATTCAACAAAGAAGTTAAGAGACGGGATTATACATGGACAAGAAAGCTTTCTACAAAAAAGTGGCGGTGATTACGCTGCCCATTCTTTTGCAAAATCTGCTTGATGCGGCGGTTAACTCCGCCGATGTTTTGATGCTTAATTACGTGGGTCAGACGGCCATTTCCGCGGCGTCACTTGCGACTCAGTATTCAAGCATTCTTTTTATGGTCTTCTACGGAATGGGTGCCGGTGCGCAGATTCTGGCGGCTCAGTACTACGGCAAGGGTGACATGAAGTCGGTTTCGAAGGTGCAGGGCATCGCTTTACGCTATACGTTAGTGGTGTGCGCGGTCATGACGGCTTTGTGCATGCTGGCACCGAAGGCACTTATGAGGATATTCACACCGGAAGAAGAGTTGATTGAGCTTGGCGCGACTTACCTTGAAGTGGTGGGCATCGGAATGATATTCTGGGGCATCAGCGCGATTTATTGCTCCATCTTAAGGTCCGTGGGACGCACTATGATAGTGACGGTGCTGGAGGCTTCGGCACTCCTTACCAATGTGGCACTGAACGCTGTATTCATTTTCGGACTGTTCGGCCTTCCGAAGCTCGGACTTATGGGTGTTGCGCTTGCCACCGCGATTTCCAGAATATTGCAGTTCGTACTGTGCCTGATAGTATCCATGCACAGTAAGGACGTGAAGCTCAGCTTCAGATACGTGCTTCAGAGTAACCCGCTTCTGCACGCGGACTTTGTAAAAATGTCGCTTCCGGCGATTCTTAATGATATCGTGTGGGGACTTGCTTTCTCCACATACTCAATCATATACGGCCACCTCGGCAACGACGTTGTGGCGGCCAATTCCCTCGTATCCACCGTGCGTGGCCTCGGAACTGTCCTCTGCTTCGGCCTTGCAAGCGGCGGTGGCATCATTGTCGGCCAGATACTCGGTATGGGTAAGGTCGAGGAAGGCAAGGAAGCCGGACGGATTCTTTTGCGACTGTCCATATATGCAGGTATTGTCGGCGGTTTGATTGTGGCGGCCGTAAGCCCCGTCGTGCTACACATAGCGCAGGTTACTGATGTGGCGAGAGATTATTTGAAATTCATGCTGCTGGTAAACACCGTATATATCACCGGAACCTCAGTAAATACCATGCTCATCGCAGGCGTCTTCCGCGCCGGCGGCGAGACCCGCTTCGGCCTCATCTGCGACACCATCGATATGTGGGTGTATGCGGTACCTGTGGGTCTGCTCGCTGCATTCGTGTTTAAATTACCGGTTAAATGGGTTTATCTGCTGATATGCACTGATGAGTTTGTGAAGTGGCCTTGGGTATTTAAATACTATCATTCGTTCAAATGGGCCAAAGATATTACGAGAGAAATAGAGTAAGAAATTATAATTAGGCGGCTATCTCACATCGTGGGGACAGCCGCCTTAATATTAGAATGATTTGCAACATATATTATTCATCTTTTTTATCGCGTTTGCTTTTTTTATAAGTGGATATGGCAACAACCAAGTGGCTGATAGCCAATACTAATCCAAACGCTCCATAAATAGTATTACCGAAGATAATGAGCATTAAAGCTCCGATAAAGTAAAAAAGAGAGCCTATAAGTAAAAAAAGAAACGAATTAGTAAAATCCATATGTTTTTTCCTCGTCATTCATTTGCATAGCATGATTTCCATATAGACAACCTATGATTGCACCTACACTTGGCCCCATAAGCAAATATATATCAACGCTGAAAATGTGTAACAGCATTAGCATAAGCCATAATGTCTGAAGTGCGACCAAAATCAGTGAAATAACAAAATATGCGTAAAAAAATGCTGTAGATTGTTTCAGCGAAAAGGCTCTTTTTACACATGTCAGGGCACATACAAGCAGAGCACCGGAGGCTATATACAGTAAAGTTTGAAGAGGGCCGATTGTCGATTTGTCAAAAATCGGTGTTACACTCAGCAACAAAACCGCTATAGCGAAAAGAGCGGAGCAAAAGCACATAACTCTAAACGCCTTCTTTTCATACCTGACAATATTGTTTTTGCCAATTTTTAAAGATATTATGCATATAAGTACCAAAAGCGGGATAAATAGAAACCATTCTTTATAAACCATACAATAAACCTGCTCCTCCAACGATAATGCCACCGATAATGGCGCCGATTGCTGCACCGGCGGGACCGCCGACTACGGCACCAAGCTTAGCGCCGGCTTCGGCACCTGTTACAGCGCCGGTAACTAAACCGCCTATGGCAGTTCCAACGTTACCTTCACCGTCGGATACAAGCATTTCTTCATTGGTTAATTCTACAAAAGCTGTCATATTTTCTCCTTTCTGATTAAATAGTTCCAAGACCATAAATTCCGGTAGCGGCTAAAGCAACTCCTGCTCCTGCACCTCCGGGAACTGCGCACACAACGACACCTAATGCGATAAAAAGTGTACCCGACAGAGCTTTGGCAAACTGGCCCCAATCACCACCTTCAACCGCAAGAAGTTCTTCAGTTGACATCTCCATGAATGTATCCATCTTTTTTTCTCCTTTCTTTGTTTTTTTTAAGATAAGCGCTTTCTTTTGATGAGACGAATATATCAACCATGATTTCCGGGGTCAATAAAGATGTGCAAGTCGGTTAAAATCGGGGATGATTGGCAAAAAAATGTATTTTGGTGTTGACAAAGAGGAAAAAAAGGATATAATGAACATATGAACAGTTGAACATATGAGAAAGGATTATCATGGACGACAGAATTTACGACTTGGCAGATTTATTTAAGGTATTCAGCGATTCTACCCGCATCAGGATTCTTTATGTGCTGATGGATGGGGAGAAGAACGTAAGTGATATCAGCGAGGCGGTTGACATGAATCAGTCCGCGGTGTCGCACCAGCTTAAGACTTTAAAGACCAGCCACCTGGTGAAGGTCAGACGTGATGGCAAGGCGATGCTTTACAGCCTGGCGGACGATCATGTAGAGACTATTCTAAAGATAGGAATGGAACATATATCAGAGGAGGATTAAACATGAAGAAAACATTTATTTTGGAAGACCTTGACTGCGCACACTGCGCTCAGAAGATTGAGGATAAGGTTGCTTCTTTTGATGGAGTATCAAATTGTAAGGTAACTTTCCTTACCCAGAAGCTTGTCTACGACGTAGAGGACGACAAGGACAAAGAAGTAGAAGAGAAGATGCGTAAGTTTGTTAAGGAGACCGAACCCGACGTTACGGTTAAGAAGGCATAATGACGAAGAAAATCAAAAAAATGATAATAAGGATTGCCATTGGTGCGGTCCTTCTTGCGGCAGGAGTGCTGTGCACGAAATTATTCGGTGAATGGGTAGGACTTGCAATTTATATTGCAGCGTACCTGGTAATCGGCTTTGACATAGTGAAAAATGCGTTTGTGAACATCGCTCACGGAAGAGTTTTCGATGAAAACTTTCTCATGATGATTGCGACTGTAGGTGCTTTTGCCTGCAGAGAATATGTCGAGGCGGTTGCGGTAATGCTGTTCTACCAGATCGGTGAGTGCTTCCAGTCCTATGCCGTCAATAAGTCACGTAAGTCCATCAGGGCGCTTATGAGCATCAGACCTGACTTCGCGCGCGTTGTGCGCGACGGTGCCGAGGTTGAGGTGGACCCGACTGAAGTCAATATCGGTGAAACGATTATTATCAAGCCCGGCGAGAGAGTTCCGCTTGACGGAACCATTATCGAAGGCGCTTCGTCCATAGATACCGCAGCCATCACCGGCGAAAGCATGCCGCGCGACGTGGCCGCAGGCGATATGGTGGTAAGCGGATGCGTGAATGCTTCCGGCGTTATCAAGGTTAGCACGACCTCGAACTTCGCTGAGTCTACAGTTTCCAAGGTACTTACCCTCGTGGAGGAAGCTTCGTCCAAGAAAGCTAAGTCCGAGCAGTTCATCACCGTATTTGCGAGATATTATACGCCCATAGTTGTTATTTCCGCAGTGCTTCTTGCGACTGTGGGAACCCTTGTGACGGGCGATTTCAGAACCTGGATATACAGAGCAATGACGTTTCTTTTGATATCCTGTCCTTGTGCGCTGGTTATCAGCATTCCGCTTTCTTTCTTCGGAGGAATCGGCGGAGCGGGCAGAAAGGGTATCCTCATAAAGGGCGGCAATTACATGGATACGCTCGCCAGAGTCAATACGCTGGTGCTTGATAAGACAGGTACTATCACAAAGGGTAACTTCGCGCTCGGCGAGATTGAGCCTTCCTCGTATTTGAAAAAAGAATACGGCGACGGCGCAGAGGACGAGCTTGTAAGGGTTTCTGCTTTGGCTGAGAGTTATTCGACACACCCCATCGCACTTTCGATTATCGCGCGTTACGGTCGTGAGATTGACAAGTCGGCGGTTTCCGAGATTAAGGAGATTGCGGGCAAGGGCGTTTCGGCCGAGATTGAAGGCAAGAAGATAAGCGTCGGCAACAAGAAGCTTATGCTTGATGTTGTGGAAGGCGCAGACATTCTGGAGCTCGACAGCTGCAGCAATGTGGTCGCGGGCGGAACCCTTGTATATGTGGCAATCGGCGGACGCTACGCAGGTCACATGCACATTGTCGACGAGGTTAAGGACAATGCGGCGGAGGCGCTTGCTTTGTGCAGGAAGGCCGGTATCAGTGACATTGTCATGCTTACGGGCGACAACGAGAAGACTGCCAAGGCTGTTGCGGACAGCGTGGCTATAGATAAGTATCTGGCTAACCTTAATCCTTTGGACAAGGTTACATCGATTGAAACGATTATGGCTGACGAGCCCGGTCGCGTGGTTGCTTTTGTGGGCGACGGCATCAACGACGCGCCTGTATTGTCCCGCGCGGACATCGGTATCGCCATGGGCGCTATGGGCAGTGACGCGGCGATTGAAGCGGCTGATGTGGTCATCATGACCGATGATCTGGCTAAGTTGTCGGAAGCTAAGCGAATTGCTATTAAGACGCTTCGCATAGTCAAAGAAAACATCGTCTTCGCCCTCGGCATCAAGTTACTCATTCTTGTGCTGGCAGCCTTCGGTATTGCCAACATGTGGGCAGCAATTTTCGCGGATGTCGGAGTTGCGTTCCTGGCAATTCTTAACGCAATGAGAGCTTTGAAAGCGTAAAAAACAGTTGATAACATGGCACGAAGTAGTTAATTATAGTGCCGTATATTGTGGCTTTTTGTAAATTGGTTAATCATTTCAGTAATGAAAAGGAGAAAAAGCCATGATGAAATTGGTATTGATCAGACACGGTGAGAGTGAGTGGAACAAGCTTAATCTTTTCACCGGCTGGACAGATGTTGACTTAAGCGACAAAGGTCGCGAGGAAGCTAAGAGTGCAGGCAAGATTATGAAAGAAGAAGGTTACGACTTCGATGTCTGCTACACATCCTACTTAAAGAGAGCGATTCATACTTTGAATATCGCCCTTGATGAGATGGACAGAGCGTGGCTTCCCGTTGTTAAGTCCTGGAAGCTTAACGAGCGCCATTACGGAGCGCTTCAGGGCCTTAACAAGTCAGAAACTGCCGAGAAATACGGCGAAGAGCAGGTTAAAATCTGGAGACGTTCTTTTGACGTTAAGCCTCCGGCACTTGAGGAAAGCGATGAAAGAAGCGCTTTGAAGCAGGAGATGTACAGAGGTGTCGATAAGGCACTTTTGCCTGCACATGAAAGCCTTGAGACTACTATCGAGCGTGTAATTCCTTATTTTAACGACGTTATCAAGAAGGATATGCAGGCAGGCAAGCGAGTTATAATCGCAGCTCACGGCAATTCTTTACGCGCACTTGTTAAGTATTTTGATAATCTTTCAAGTGAGGAAATCATCGGCGTCAATATTCCTACAGCGGTTCCGCTTGTATACGAATTCGACGATGATTTCAAGGTAATTAAACATTACTACTTAGGCGACCAGGAAGCTTTGAAAGCCAAGATGGACGCAGTTGCCAATCAGGGCAAGAAAAAGTAATTACTTAGAGCGGAGCTTAAAGGCTCCGCTTTTAAATTATGCTTATCGAAACTTTGAAGAAAGTGTTTGACAGAAATATTAAAGTCACATACGATAATGCTATCAAATGTGAATTTGGATGAAATGTCAATGGAAGAAGCGAATGCAATGGATAAAAAGTATGAAAGAAAAATAAGAATTAGAATAACTATTCTTGCCTTAAGTGCCATTTTTATCGTGGCATTAACGATAGTAATGGCATATTGTGGCGGTGGTGATTCCAGAGTGATACCCTCATATGCGTTACAATTTGGATCGCTTTCTATAGTGATAAGCCTGGTTTATTTGTTTGTTCGAATCAAATTCTACTCAGATTTATTAAAAGATAAGTTTAAACTGCGTCAGTTCAACAATCCGGAACGAATCGAATACAAACGAAGGCTTCACGAAAAAAGCGGTGGCGATGTATGGACAATAACTTTTATAATGTCAGAATTGGTTACAGTTATCTCTGCAGAATACAGCGTCGATGCTTTTCATGCCGGTTTAATACTGGTTATAGTCCATTTGCTGGTTAAAGCGATTTATTATTTTTATTATAAAAAATTCAGTAAAGAGTAAGCGATGATAGACAACAATTTTGCGTGTTGACATAGCGATTCGTTGAGGGTAATCTATATACATAAATACAATATATGGTATGGAGGTATGTTATGAAGACTAAATTGGGTATTTCCGTAGGATTACTTGCAGCTATTACTTGCTGGTGCGGAGTGTTAAGCGGATACTTTGCAGTTCTTTTGATTGTAGGATATGTTCTTCTCAAGGAAGAAGACAGCTGGCTTAAGAACGCTGTTATCAAGGCACTTCTTGTTATGGTACTTTTTGATGTTGCTGTTGCATTCATCAATCTTATCCCTAACGTACTCAGCTGGGTATCCACCCTTACATCGCTTTTCGGCGACACCAAGTACTTCAGCGAGATTAACAGCTTTGTAGATCTTTTCACCAAGATTATCAACATTGCTGAGAAAGTATTCTTACTCTTCCTTGGCGTGAAGGCTCTTAAGCAGGAGACTGTTAAGGTTCCCGTTGTAGACGATTTCATCGCTAAGCACGTATAATACGGACCATAATAAAAAGGGCACCGATGCGCTTGATGCAGTAGCATTAGCGCAGGTGTCCTTTTTTTGTGTAGAGACGAGCCATGCGGCTGCTGTGCTTGTAGATGCAGACATATGGCAATCGTATACAATCCCGGAATTCATCATTAAAAATCTCGGTGATTTGATGCGATAACTAGAATTATTGCTTTGAAAGAAAATCAGTCGCAGAGACATATGGGATACCGCAGGTATTAAAGCCTTTTTTGTCTCGAGTGATTATGGTATCAATACCTGCTTTGGCAGCGCATACACCGAGAAGACAATCTTCAAAATCCGACGAGTGTCGTCCATACGCTGTGATGACATCCTCGCCTGTCACATCCAGAACAGTAGTTATAGCAAGCATATGGCCTAAAGCATCTTCGGCAACATCACGCCCAGCATACTTGCGAATCAGATAGTATATATCGGTGGCAGTAGAGGCACTGATAAAGCCCTGGATCTTGTCATCTTCACACATTCTTAAAATTTGATGGGATGATTCATAAAAAGGCTCTCTTACTACAAATACATCGATGATGATGTTTGTATCTATTATTACTTTGGAGTTATTCATACTTGTGTAAGCCTTTCCGTGCGAAGATTATCTATGTCAAAATCGGCAGGAAGCTTACCCTCCAGGATACCTGACATAGAATCTACATGGCTTACGACAGCACTGGTCATTTTTCCGGTAATCTTGCCATTACGGGTAATAAATATGACAGCGCCTTCGGACAACAGGTTAAGGTAGTGACCGAGATTAGTCTTTAATTCGGTTGAAGTAACTGTATACGACATGCCAACCCCCCCTATATTAATTAATCAAAACGTTGTTCTGATTATATAATAATCAAAATTGCAGTATTAGTCAACTAAATTGATTAATTCGATTTATGAAAAAGAAAAAGGCGTGTCAGCGCCTCAATTAATTAGTGTATTAAGATTATTCAAAAGAATAGATTTAAGTCGTCTATAATCTTGTCTATCAGAAGCAGTTCTTTCTTTGAAGATTTAGAAATCTTTTCGTTAATGGTTTTAATTAAGTCTGAAGTATCTTCTTCTTTCTGGAAAGGAGAAGGCACAATGTCATCAATTTTAACATTTAGTATTTCACAGCAATCGAGAACTCTTTCCAATGTAAAGTGTCGGCGTCCCTGCTCTAATTGCGAGTAATATTGTGTATCAATGTCGAGAGCATACGCCATCTGCTCTTGTGTGAGGTTGTTAAGCTTTCTGTATTTTCTTACGTTATCTGCTATATTACGATAATCTTTTTCTTTCATGTCATTCCTCTGAAAATGCAAATGTTCGCACAAAATCGCATACCCTGATAAAGAAATTTTACTGTATCGATATTGACTTAAGATTTGCCTGAAAAGTATACTTGATATAGCAAAATGGAATAGTCAATAAGGCTACTATTAAGCAAAAAAATCTATATACAAAGGTTGCATAGGAGGAAGGACAAATTACATGATGGGAAACGGAAGCGATACAAATGGAAAGACACTGTGGTTTTACTTAATCGCAATAGGGCAGATATTTCCTGAGGTGACCCCCAAAAGTTAGACTTTTAAGCGTAGCAGTTTTATGGCTGCTACGCTGTTTTTATGCAGCCAAGAGGTTGAGTCTATACTGGACAGGACTCATCCATCCTAGTTTCTCTTTAATTCTTTGTTCGTTGTAATACTTTATATATCGCTCTATTTCAGCTTTCAATTCTTCGTAACTATAATAAACTTCTCCATAATAGATTTCTTGCTTTAGCAGTCCGAAGAAGTTTTCCATTACCGAATTATCTAAGCAGTTACCTTTTCTGGACATGCTTTGGAAGATGCGTTCTTGTTTTAGCCGATGGGAATAAGCCTTCATCTGGTAAGCCCATCCCTGATCTGAATGGA